>JAABUO010006069.1_pt1 | contig 13987 bp, 18 predicted proteins | sample 5559291 | NCBI WGS metagenome assembly JAABUO01 (sample SAMN10711878, study PRJNA513372) | rock metagenome | isolation source: Antarctica rocks | place: Antarctica: Victoria Land, Finger Mt sud | reverse complement strand
ACAATCATCAGCAGCTTTGTGCAGAGTATCATACAATCTGGCAGCCAAGTGTCATGCACATCTAAACATCTTGACAGCTGCAGCTTTCAGCAGCACATCAATCACATTTGCTGCAAGTCACTGCAAAAACTTGTTTGACACAGGCGCCTATGCTTCCTGGCATGCTGTTGGGCTAGCTGTGTTGTTTACCATGCGTCATCTCTATTCCAAGAGATACCATCAGTAGTAGATTTCAATCAGGTTGGTGTAGGGAGCACACTGTATACCATACCATGAGCAGGACCCTCCCTGCTCTGGTCCAATGGCTAGCTGCAGAAGCTGGCAAGCAACAATGATACAAATCAGGCACCAAATGCTGTCTGATGATTACCCTGATCTGTTTGTGTTCACTGGCTGCAGACAGTAACAAGCAGCAGCACTCTAACTCTAGGCCCTGCTGGCCCGGTGAGCTTCAGGGATGGCGCAAATGTTGCCACAGCAAGCGCAGCTCACAAGCATGCACCAAGTGATGCATACGAGCTGGAAGACCTGGATGAGGACTGGGTGGCCATGCTGAATGTGTTGGACAACAGACTGTTGGAGGTAAGACTGCGTGAACTGAACTACACACTGGTGCTGCTTTGTGCAGCTTCTAGCAATAGGTTATCCATCATGCAACTGCACAAAAAAGAATGAATAGGGGCGCTGTTGAAATTCCAGGAGTCAGGAATGGGGCTGTGGCTGTCAGATCTATGACCTAATGCCTATGGCGTGGTGATTCAGGTTTGACAGCACTAGCAGATGTGCACAATATACTTATCCAGCCACTGTTCTGAATTATGTGCGCTTTCATGACCAAGTGTCAACTGCCTGTGACAATGGTGGCTCAGCATACAGCAGCACAGTTTTGCTTTCAATCTGATTGGCAAGGAATGAAAAAGCTGCTGGCTGATTGTTACTGCCCAATTCCCCACCCCAGCCTTTTCACTCCATGCTGCTTGTGATTCAGACTACCTCATCATGAGGCACATTGTACATTTGCAATTTGGCTTGGTTGCAGGTGGGCAGACCAACCATGATGGCAAAAGAGAGGGCTGTCGCTGTTCGCAGCTTGCTGGTTTCAACAGGACGAGAAAAGCCAGATGTAGCACTGCAGAATGCCATTGAGGACATTGAGCGCTACAGGAGAATTCACTAGTACCACATGCATAACTGCTTTACTCTCATAGTTAAACTATCTTGCCTTGGGCCATAAGGTGCATCTGTTTGTAGATGCAGATGTAACTTGCATTTCCAGCCTGTAGACACTGCTCAGCAGTACTCAATATCAACATCTGTCAGGCTCCTGTTCTGTGCAACAGTTGTTAACAGGTGCTGTCCAGCAATACATTGTAACACTATATGGTACATGACTGAATGAAATGGACACACTGGGCACAAGGATTGTTAATTTTGCACGTCCTTGCTGGACACTGCAATTGAACACACATTGTCACATCAAGCACAGGGCGACGTCCTCAGCACAGCTTGTCCAGGAGTCACTGCGATCCCAGCAACCTGCTTGCGTGCTGAGATGATTCTAGTGTTTTGTCCATTAGTTTATCCTGTCCATGTGGTGTCTGACTTTGGCATTGATGTGCCAGCAAAAAGCGCATCAGCTTTCTGAACAATTGTATTTGATACGGGGATGAACTTGGCAGAATGTACTCTGGCGCTTTCCTCTGCACGGATGAGAACACAGTGAACAGATAGGGACACTGTACAAGATGCTCATAGCTCCACGCAGTAGCATACAACGCAGGCATAATCACAGAGGCAACAACAAAAGGCAACATGGATCAAAGGTAGGCCAGATGCCCAAGTCGCAATCACCTGTTTCACCAATACTTTGCAGGAACCCTGCACGAGTAGGCAAAGTGTACATGCCACCCTTTACTGCTGTCCTGACAAAGAAGTTGTGCATGGGTGCCATGGTGCCACTGTATGCGTTTGCAGTTGCTGTGTGCAGCGTACACGCCTTGTCAGCAGCCAGATTTTGCAGAAGTGAGGATATGAATGAAATGGATGACAGCAGCCTGTGCAAATTGCGTGAGCAGCTGTTCTTTGTAGTCACAGTCCCAGCCTGCAGGTTCACAATGCACTCTGAAGTTTCCGTCGCATGACAATGCAAGTGTATAAGAGCACAGCAATATAAGGTTGCCTGCTGCCTGCCTTGCGACTGCTTGGCCAGCAAGTGGCCATCACAGAAGCAATGCATATTACAAGATCCACAAGTGGTGATCAAGCGGCAACGCATGTGGTACGAAGTGTGACCACCTTCTTGTCAGCAGCAACCACAGCATTCAGCGTCGGAAGTCTGGATGAGGCCTGCTCCAAGGATTCCCTCTGTAGTAAAGGCAGCAAAAGTTTCAGCAGAATTAGGTCAGCAAATGTTGTGTTAGGCTGTGAGTTACCTTTACCACCATATCTTTCTGAGCAAACGCAAAAGCTTGACCTGCATAGTTGGTAATAGGAGGTGTTGGGATGGAAGCTATACCTTTGCGATCAGCTCTGACTTTGCAAAAGCGAAGACTGCGCCTGCAAAGGTGATGGGCACAGTGTTGGGCCAATGGAAAACTCATATGCCCTTGAAGCCAACTGTCTGCCCACAAGAAGACTATAAGGTCAGGGTCCCCAGACACAGTAGGCCTCTCGCGACCGGCTGGCATACCTAGCCTATCAAACACCGGCAGTATTGCTTCGCAGGCCTTAGCAAATTGCAGAGTGGACAAGTCGCCACGTGTATCAACACTTTCGAAAGCTCTAGCCAATCCTGGAAGGAAGATGCCCTCCTGCTGTGTCCCCATGGGTCAGTCACAGCCTCGCCAGGGTGTGTTGTCACTACTGTGCACTGGATGGTCGATCCAACGTGACAGTGTGTTGACAAGCGAGGCGCGGCGCTAAGATGAGCTGGGGTGATTGCAAGTCTTCTGCGATGCTGAGCCATCGACAGGTGTTCCTTCTTCTTCCAAGAGTCAGAACATACGACGTGAAGGACCGCGCTGTTGCGTGAAGGACCGCGCTGTTGCAGTCAATGCAAAAGTAAGAATGCTGTAAAGCCGGCAAGCCATGGGCCTCGCTTTCCAAAGATCAGGTGCCAGGAGATTGCCTTCCTACAAGAGAGGAGGGAGCCTTAATAGACTGCTTTTTTAACGTCAAAGATTCTACGGCTCACAGGTGTAGTGTGTGAAGTTGTAATGTACAGGTTGTTTTTAAAAGCAAGCACCATACTGCAAACACAGCAAAGGCTTCAGATCAAAGCTGTAACAGTCTGAGATGCGTATATGGCCTCTGCAATTCCCATAACGACAATGGCCGTACTCTTTTACTACAAAAGCTTGTTTGACGACTCTGTAGTATCAGCCCTTCAGCTCGCTAATATATTGAATAGACAACTGCCGCCCACATGGTGGCCAGAGTTCATTATCTTTGAGCCATTGTTGCTGCTTGTAGCTACCACCACCTACTTTGAAGATGGCATCACTTGCTGACTCTTGTGCACTCCACACGCGGTCTGGAAAAGTCCTTCTCAAAGCAACTGCACAAGTGCAAGAGCTTCAGAGGTGAAGGCCACATTGTATTTTGTGAGTTTAAGCACACGCTTTTGGAGTATTTAATGCTTTCTGTCAATCTTGCAATCGGTAAGACCTCTTTATGTTAACATCAACGTTGGAGACAACATTTCAGGTGAGATAGTGTTTCAAGCAATGATTACGTGCGTACCATCATCATAATGGCATGAGATGTCCTTGTCATACCTTCAACAATCTCGGTCTCCGACACTTCTGACAAGCGCAAAGGTGGTTCTAAGCCCATAAGTAGTCTTAGCAGTATGTCCTTCAGAGGTTCCTTTGTCATCTTTGCTATGATAACATTGCGCTCCTTCAGCATAGCCGGAACTTCCTCAAGCCCTGCAATTCAACCATATAATTAAACGTAGATTCAAACTATACCCAGTTGCAATTTGTGTATTACATAAGATCAAGTTTTGTGTTGCGCATGCACATTACACATTGACTTAGAAAACAAGTTGTAGGTTTGAAGGTTTCATATTTCTAAGTGGCAAATTTGCAACAACATAGCGTAACCTCGACAACAATTTCTTACTGATAGCATGCAACACGTGAGGTGTCTTGATGGCAAAGCATACTTGCGGTCAACTTACGGAAGGCTGTTCTCAATGCTTCAACTGGCCTTGGCTTTTTGACGGAGGCCTTAGGTTTTTTGACGCCACTTGTTGCTTTTGGGGCTCCTTTTCTTTTTTTGCTCGGTGCCATGTTCACCATTGTTGGTGTCACCATTGTGTGTGCCACATGTCCAACCTGTTCATTTGTGCTCAAGCCAACCTCCTCCAAACTTGGCGTCGCATGAAGTCTTGCTTGAGAGGATATGACATGATCTTGCTGCATGTTTGAAAGGAGAAGGTTGCAAATCAGGCTCATGTTTCAACAAAATCTCAGGACTTAGCAAGACATTGGTAATTAAAATGTATTTTGCACTATTACTCACCGCTATGATTAAGGCCCTTTGCACAAACGGGATATCTTCCACGACCCCACAACGCTCCCAAAGCCATTGCAAAATGGCGAAGCACATCTCGATGCTAGCTTCAGGCTGATCGTACGTTGCAAGGTTCGCCTGCAATTAAAGACTGATCTTAAGTACATTTCTAAGCAAAAGTTTGTTGTGAACAGATGTTGCCTTGGCATGCAAGCAAAAGAAGAGACGTACCGCGTTAGCTTCACCACAGGGCCAGTGGTATGGCTCACACTTCAAATTTGCTCCAAGGCTCCAAGGCATCTCGCTTGAGGTAGCTTGATCTTCACCATAGCCGCTTGAAAAAAGTTGTGATGAAGCCTCGACACCCTCTAGACCCCTCTTGCGGCTGCTTGATCTCATAACTGCACCACGCAAAGTCGTTTGCTATTGGATCGGGTGGTGACCATTCGTCCCCGACAAGCGTGCTCGTCAACACCGATCAACGTTAGAGCTCGAGAGTTGAGACTCATCTAGGCGAGGGACACACAGAACACAGGCCGAAATGCACGCGGCAGCGAGGGGCGCAAGTACACCTCTCGTTGGCAATCACCTGCGTACCGTACGCCACTGGTTAGCTTGCCGATGTCGTTGCAAGACAAGCCGTAGCGATGTGTTGGGTCGCAGTGGCTGCTGAAGCGCAACAAGTGGCAATAGCTCCAAGATGCGACTTAATCTGAGCTTTATTGAGTTTCGACAACGCGATGTCTGCGGTTATTGGCTTTGCAGGTTCGACTTGGCCGCGGCATAGGCATAGACTTCGCTGAGAGCTTTGAAACATTCGAAGCCGAATGTGCCGCAAATTGAGACCCCCTTGTTGCATTTCCTGAAATTGCCTGAAATGTTCGCGTGGTGCCAGACAAATCGGCTGATGCAATGACTGATTCCTCCGCATCTTGAAGGGTTTGCTCTCGACATCTTGCAATCTTAGGGTTCGACCTTCGCCAAATCCCAATGGGGGTGTTGCTAAAGAGTACAAATGTTATTTGCCGCCGCTGCATGCGATAAAACCTATGGCGGCAGCACCATGCCCTCTATGTAGTAGTACTTAAGGCGGTTTTGCCTGGAGATAAGCTTATCCTTAAGGTCTAGTATATAAAGGCACAAACTTGCGCCAAGAGTCACAAACGGGTCGATGCCACAATGAGTTGCGCTACGCTGTGCGCATGTGGCGGAATGAGAAGTTAGGTTAAAGCGTCTAAGCCATGGGGCCTCCAACGTTGACGCTTGGGGATGAGCCAAGCTTTAGCTTTGATGATATATGCCTCGTTCTATACAGTGGATCAAAAGCTCCAATTGAAAGATTCTTGCAAGACAAAGAATCTCGATAGCGTCTCCTCTCCGGGGACCTCGCTCGCTTGACATTGTCAACCAAAAATGGTTGCCCAAGGCATGTGACCCCCCCGGTAACCATGCATGGCGAGCCAAGCTACTTAGTCTAATGTGCACATGGCGTCTAGTGCTTTTTACGGCCCCAGTCCTTGCGTAAGCTGACTCAATACGCCAAGACCATAGAATCCTCAAAGCGTTATTGGCACGCGGTGGTCATTAGGCAAGTCACGATGTGCAAGCCTCGAAAGCAAGTAAAAAGCGTTGGATTTTCACGAGCTTCGGGCACAAGGGCATGGTCTGGACTGCTTTCCAGAATCCTTCTTGTCCACGCGATGACACAGCTGAGCTGCAAGCAATGCGAGCCGGAAAGAAAGCCTCGACACGGAAGCTTTTGAGGAAGCATCGTTGACAAATTGCCAATCATCCCAACAATAAATTTGCGGAGCTCTGCAGACTGCAGACTTTAACAACACCGTCCACTGCGCTATGGGCGTCTCCGAGTTGTGGCCGCTGTTAAAGGCTGTAGGCATCACGCAAGTCTGGTCTGGGCTCGAAGGAACTCATGCTCAGGTCGTCAAGGAAGTCGACAACAAGTCCATAGCTATTGATCTGTCAGCGTGGATTGTTCAAGCAACCTGCCAACCAAACCTGGCTGAAGCGTTCAGTGACCCTGCAAGCCAAGCCCTCATTGTCAGCTTCAACCGGGTCAGTCACAAGTTCACAGCTCGGCGCTGTCTGCTTGGTTGCACAGAGAAGCACAACCTCAAAATTTCAAACTGTGTAGCCATTTAGCAATGCGATGTTCAAGCTTTCTCGATTGACTTTAGGTCGTAAACTATCTCAGATATGGCTGCCTTCCTGTGTGTATCACTGAGGGACGCCCGCCAGCTGAGAAGTTGGAAAGGCTTCAACAAAGGTATCAGGCACTGAGTGTCTGGGTGAGCTGTTGTGCCAGTCATTGTCCGTTCTCACCACCTGCAGACTGCAGATTCAAGACACGCACTGGGCAAATGGGGGGTGGCGGCGCTAATCACCACTTCTCCAAAATGGGATGGTCGATAGCAGACATGTTGCATAATATGGTGCGAGCACTGACACCTCACAGCAAGATTTGCCTATCACAACAAAACAATGCTGTCATGGTCAGCGGAGGCAGCACCTAGTTATGTCGATGCATCACAGCTTTGTGACAACATTCTGAACTGGCCCGGACTGTATGATGCAAAACGAGCAAAGTGTACCGACAATGCTTGGCGCAGACAGTAGCTTGACCATATCACAGGTGCAGCTCTAGCCTGCACAACAGCAAAAAATTGTAACATAAGACCCTGATGGCCCAAAAAAGGTTTGATGGGTACAGGGGCTGCCAGTGGTTCAGGCCCCAGGAGAAGGGGAGGCAATGTGTGCTGCTCTCAACGCGGGAGGTCTAGTTGACGCGTGTGCAACCTTTGATGGAGATGTACTCCTTTTCGGAGCACACACAGTGTATCACACTCTCAAGTTGCAGGTGATTTGCTCCTCTCCATTTTGGCAGACATTGCTGATATCAACAGCCAAAAGGCTAGTTGGAGTGCACCTTGCCAGGCTTATGCTGCAGCTCTCTTCTAGAAACGCAGTAGCCAGACAACTTGTAAGCAGCATTGAAATGCAACGTACCATCAACTGGATAGTCATGACGCAATTGCCCCGTCGACGCCTTGTTGACGTCTTGTTTGATGCCTTAAGATCGACACATACCTGTGTCTCATACTTGCATGATTAGCTTGCAGACAATCTTGGCTACAAGCTGTGTCATGGATTGCTATGCTGCTTCAGAGCAATGAGCCACAAAACTCAGAAGTATTGAAAGTTGAGCTGGCAGGCATACAGAGCATGCTAGGCATAGAGGCTGGGGGCCCTGATGCTCTAGTTGCTTTGTCCCTGCTGTGTGGAGGGGACTATGCAGTGAAGGGTGCTGAGCATGTAGGCTCGCGCCAAGCCATCAGGCTTGTGCAGCACCTGCTGCAAGGTTGCCAGGTACTGTAATGTATCAACCGTACATGCAGCCATGCTTGTCCCACCTGACCATTCTCCAGGCACAGTCATGGCATCAGGCCCAAGCAGTTGAATCAGTTGCAACCAAAGCTGTGTCAAGACAAGAGACTTGACACACCATCCTGGTGGCTACAGCAGCAGCTTGTGCACAAATGCATACACAAGCAATGCAAAATCACATATGAGCAACTGAAATGAGCTACTTTGTGCATTGCGATGCACTTTTTTCCTGTCAAACAGCAGCTAGGAAGATGTCCATGCTTGCATGTTATATACTACGCATGCAATAGACAAACAACTGGCATCTTCATCAAATTGTATTTCGTACAGAATGACGAGGAAGTGCTGGACAATTTGAATGATCTAGTGGCTGATCCTCCTGATCCTGAGATGGAGCTGCTGTCTGCTCAAGGATGCACAGGTATGCACGGTGAAGCGCATCATCAGAGCCAGAGCAAAAAGCTGCAGGCACATACACTCTTGAATGCTGACCCTATCACTGCATGTGCGGTGTTCGGGACGATGGTAATGCCATGTAATGCATTTCATCAAATGCTCATGCTCTGACAAGTGCGCATTTGCAGAGTGAGTCTGATGGCAGCTAAGCTCAGCTGGTCATGTGAACGTCACAGTTTGCCAAGGTTCTCCGCTTGAGCACAGGCTGTCCTCCTTGCGCTCTAGCTGCTACAGCCAACAACAGGTGTTGTCTTACAAACTGTGGCTGCTCTTGCAGGTTGCAAGCTGTGCAAGCATGCAGGTAACAGGAAAGGTAGTATTCAGAAGCACAGCAAGCACAACCCTTGTAGCTGCTGCCCAAGTGACTTTGTGCAGGAGTACCAGACCTGTGAGGCGCATCCTCAACTCCCTTGCCAATGTGATTTTCACCTGAAGGAGCCTCAGCGTCACATTGATAAGGTAGGTTTCTGTCCGTGTGCAACACACACGGTCACACTGCATCACCTGGCGCATATTCATTACTTTGCAGTCAGACATGTCACGTGGGTGGTCAAACAACGCAGGTTGGTCATTTCTTGTGACAATGTTTCGCTGACAAACAACAGACAGGCTTGTCCACTGAACAACATGAAGTGCACAAGCAGCTGCAGTGCACCAACTGTTGTTCTTACTCTTGTATGCCTCAGCGCCTGTCGCAACATTGCCAAGAAGGGGAAAGCAAAATTCTCATGCAGTCAGCATATTGTGTAAGAGGCCGTGCCAGAATCTATGGTTATGCACTAGGCAGCTCATACAGGGACCTACTCCGGACTGTATGTACCTGACCCTAGGGGAAGACATGTATTTGATGAGTGAATGAATCAGGCGGCTGCATTCAATGTCCAAGGTCAAACCTTATCAAAATATCATACACATGCATTGGCAGCGTCTTCATGTACAATCATCCAATTCTGCTTATGGTACAGGCAGTGAGACGCATTCAAGCCACGCCAGGGTTCACAGGCAAAGCAGCAGAGGCCGCTGCAGCCTATCACAAGCAGCGCCAGCAGGCAGCCACAGCTGTGGAGCTGGTCAGGAGGAGGTATGCTGTGCCTGCTGGGCAGGCGCTCTCCTGGATGAAGCGGCCTGATGTACAGAAGGTAGTACCCACACATTCCATGTGCATAGATCATGACTTGTCATGTCAACAGCAATCATGTGATGCACAGTCGTGCCTGCCGGTACCTGATCAGATGTGGCACCAAATAGCATCAAACGCAGCCTGTACATGGTCCCCATTTTGGATGCAAGTGCAAACTCTATATTTTGCTGAAGTCCACATGCAACCTGCTTGCAAACACAGTGAGCAAGTCAATTATAGCACCCATAACTGTGAGTCAGGACGGCTGCATTCGCATCTGTCAAAGCAGCAAATCCACCAGAGTCTGCATTCTGTCAAGGACTAATGAGTAGCTTACCAATCCATGCAGGTGGCACAGCAGCTGGACTGGCTGAGTGAAGAAGCAGTGCGCAGCAAGCTGCTGCCCCTGCTCATGCAGTGGGATCTGTGTCATCCCCATCAGGTGTGCTGCCATCCATTTCTGTGCTGCAAGCTGGCCACTGAGAACAGACTGTTACCATATCAGCACCAAGGGTCTTCAACAACACATGACTGCAGACAGCAACATCAGCTTTGTTAGCTGGTGCTGCCTGCTGTTCCTGTCACACCAGCATGTCATGCATTTGGTTGTGTACTCTAGCACACATGCCGCCTGTGGTACTCACGTTGCTAGGTGCCAATACTGTCACTGGATATCTCTGCAAGAAGAGGAGCTTTGAGGAACATGCAACGCATGCCTGTGCAAGGGTTTCGTTCACTCACTCCGTCATTCATCGTTCAGTCCATCATTCAGTCATCAATCCGTCTGTTTGTTCATACCTTCATGCGTTCAATCCTCTATGTCTCCAGAGTCTTGCCTCAGGGACAACAATACTGACCTCACCAAAAAAATGTACTTTTTTTTGTTTCAGATTTCATTTTTGTCAATTTTTTGAGGGAGGTAGGCTTTAGGCTCAAGTGCATGCAGTGCATGCCTGCTCCGGGCCCACATCATGTTCACAGCATCCGTGACCCAATGTGGGTTGTCACCACTGCATGATGTGCTTTCATTCAAGCTCCACAAACGCGCAGGCGCTGCTGCAGGCATCACTCACTGGGCCGGGCTGTGTGTGCAGGCTGAGTGTGAGTTTGTGGCGGAGGGCATCAGCAAGGTGCATGTTCAGAAAGCTGACAAGGAGGAGGACTGCTGGCGCTACATGCTGCGTTGGCGCCGATTGCCACATGTCAACACGCAGGTCACTGCTGTATTCAACTCCTTACATTATTGATCCACGCTCATCAACGCTGCTTGCAATCCTGAAGCAATGTGTTCCTCTGCTTCGTCACGCCTGGCTGGAATGCCCACTACGGCCAAAGACGTCACACTAGTGCTGATGACATTTGGTTCATCAACGTCATTGCAGTGTCCATGTCTTGTGACATGTGTAGGGCACGTGTGCATGACTCACTCCACGGCCAGTTGGCCTCTGAATGCTTGGTGTCCTCCAGTAGGGACACATGTGATCTGGAAAGCATCATCAGCTAGTCAAACTACAGAGTGCTTGCTTCGTTTGAGACTGTGCTTCCTATATGCTTTCGGTCTGGACATCTGCTTCAGTCTGTGGGCAGACTATACCACAGCACCACGTCACATGCTTGTACTGAGATTACACGCTAATGCAAACGTGTTTCCTGCCTGCCGCATTGTCAGTGTACACCATTCCAGCTCCCTCCAGGTGTGACAGCATTGCCCGACAGTGAAGCTGTTTGTTGTGAGGCTGCAGCGTTTACAGTTTAGGGTAACCTATCTGTCGTGACGCTGCAGCTGGTGGAGGCTGACAACTTGTGGCTGAAGAAGAGCGACAGTGAGAAGCGCTCAGTCAAGATGAGCCTGGTGCGGCAGCACAAGCCAGAACTGATCAGGATGTTTGAGCAGGAGCAGAGGGACAAGTTGGTGAAGAAGAGCAAGGGTGGACCAAAGAAGGCTGCTGCCAAGGTAACAGTCTCTGCCTGTTGTCTTGCAAAGCATGCCACATGCACGAGCACCATATCTGTGCATGACAGTAGTGAAAAAGGCTTGCATTGCACAGCAGGTTAAGCCACATCATGGGCTGCAACTCAATGCTGCCATTGACATAGTCCAACATAGTATCGTACTCTTATTTGCGTCCTTGTTTTGGGCTGCCTTGACAGCAGTTGTGGATTGATCAATTATTTTTGAGACAATGGCTGAGCCACCAGTTGCATGAGCTGCTGAGAGGCACAGAATGCAAACATGAGTGGCGTCTGCATGGCATTGTCTGTAGCCACAGTGTGTCTGACGCTGTCTTGGGCATTGAGTTGTCAGCTGAGCACAATCACCATAACTCACGCATGCATCTTGCACTGCATACCATTTGCATCTGTACAGTAAAGCAGAAAGCACAACAGTCAGCAAAATCCGTGCACAGAATTGCCCACAAGAGCCCCAGAAGCCCTCTACAGCAGAGGATGTGTCAAGTGGCCTTGCCCTGTCTGTCATTTCAGCAGTGTTGCTTGTTCACGCTTGCAGGCTAGCAAGCCTGCCTCTGTTCCGATTACAAACTACTTTTCACAGCAGAAACATCCTGCTGCCATCAACACAGCGCTGGTCAGAAAGGACGGCACTGACGTAACGGAACGCAGCCAACCCAGCAGGCCTTCCAAGGGACTTGCCTCCATGGCACACCCCCCTCAGGCTGCTCAGAACGGCCCTGCTCAGAACGGCCCTGCCCCACCTGGTCAGTCTAGAAGGGTCAAATTGGGTGCAGAAGCAGAGCCAGATCTGATGGCACACAACAGCCTGGGCTTGGGTGGGTCTTTATCCAGCAGGCATCCTCCTGAGACTGCAGCAGGAAGCAGCCATGACGCACAGCTTGAACAGCTGCTGGCATACACTGCAAGTCAGGAGCTTGCGTTGCAGTCGCCATACGCAGGCCGTGTAAGGCAGCAGGACAAGGCGCAAGCTGAGACACCATTGCAGAGACACTCAACTGTGCTGTATAATGCACAAACAGAGTCACATAAGGTCGAAGAAGCAAATATGAGCAGCCAGGGAGGGCTTTATGACAGCCATGCTATGGCAAGGCAGTTTGTGGCCAGCCCTAGGGCAGGGCAGATTGATGATCAATTCAGAGAAGGAAGAGTCGCAGGCATGTCAAGTCCAGACCATTGTCATGGAACTTCAAACGCCTTGACTGCACCACTGGATGTGCACACAACGCCGAAGCGCCCCAGCACTGCATACAGCGAGGATGTGATTGTGATCAGCCCAGAGAGTGAGGTGCAGGATGATGTGGAAATCAATCTGCTGAGCCCTTCCCCTGCCAAGCGGTGAGTCATGCTGCTGTCAGGCTCTGTGCACACATCTGGGGAGCAAGCGTACTCATGTTTGTTCTTGTTATCATTTCCAGCTGTTGTACTGATGTTACTCGTATTGTTGATCTTGGTTTGTTCTAATGTGTCAGCACAATATGTGCCTTGCTAGGTTTCACGCTTTAAATGCGTTGCTTGCTGGAGTTTGCTACGGGACTTCTGCCTTCTGGCAGGCCTGCTTTCATGCTACTACATATGTAAGCATCCGGTATGTGTCAAGGAAAGCAGTGCGTAGGCCAACACTCAAGGTCTGTAGGCTGTATCAGCGCACATAGCCCATCAATAAGCAGCAATGCCACTGTTATGGCGTCAGTATGCAGCATGCATAACGGAGCATGCGCTCCATTGCTTTGTTGGGAGACCAGAGCTCCCTAGGTCGCATAGGCGGCGTATGATGCATCAAACTAGTGTCTCAAGATGTTGGGTCACAGTCTGGGCATGCTGCGTTGCAGGAGGAAGACACCTCCATGCTCCCCACACCTCCATGCTGCTGCTACTAGTACAGATTCAGCTGGTGATGAGAGCCATGACCTGAGGCCTGCTGGACCCTGCATAAATGATGCACAGCCCATGCCATCAGCAGCAACAGCCTTGTTCAGAGAAGCCCTGCATGAGCCAAAACAGGCCACATGCAGCACAAGGCTCCACTGCAATCAGACACCCTCTGCAAGGGCCAGTGGAAGCCCAGAGCCTGGTCAGACTGCTTGCAGAGGCCCTAGGACTGCTTACAACAGCCCTGTGGCTACTCCATGTGATGACCAATCTGTGTTGGGAAGAGACAGAGGTGTGGGAGAAGAACAATGGGCACAAGGACTTGCACAGAGGGGCTGGCAGGTCAGTAGACGGGGCAGGGCTGGTGGCAGCAGGGCTGGCCCCAGCATGCCCCTGCATACAGCAGCTGCCAGCACACCTCCTCTGGACTCGGAGCAGCTTGGCTTTGTCAGGCTTGCGGCATCCAGGTATCTTGGCTTTCTTGCTGTCACTCGTTGTGTCACCCTCTGCTTCATCAGCATGGTCATTGTCATTGTTCATAGAGAATGCTCATCTGAGGTGCTTGTGCTCTGCACATCATACTGTTCTTCACATCATGCTGCTCGTTGGCATAGCATTGATCTGTACTGTGTGTCTTGGCAGCAAGTG
>JAABUO010006068.1_pt1 | contig 13988 bp, 15 predicted proteins | sample 5559291 | NCBI WGS metagenome assembly JAABUO01 (sample SAMN10711878, study PRJNA513372) | rock metagenome | isolation source: Antarctica rocks | place: Antarctica: Victoria Land, Finger Mt sud | reverse complement strand
CGCACAGATACCTTGGGATGCGTCAAGCGTATGTGGTGGTGGCGAGCCAAGTGGGGTCTTGCTTCAAGCCATGCTGCAGTACCTTGAGGCTCAGAGTCTGGCCCATGCAACAGGACCAACTCAACCCGCCTGTAAGACTATGCATAAGATCATACTAGCCAAACAAGCTGAAGTCTTGGTGATGTGGAGTGCAAACCTGCAGTATAGTAATGGCAAAATGACACCGTCAACAAGCTGCATTTGATGACACAAGGTTTGACAACAACAAAAGACCTCTCGATAGCAGTCAAATCTGGAAAGACAACTTGCCATATAAGCACAAATCAACAGAGAATAGTGTTGTAGAAACAGCTTACTCAGATGGACAGAACACAAGCAAGATACCTGAGGTAAGAAGTCCAGCTTTTGTCATCCAGCTGACCTCTGCGGCTCTGCTCCTGAGGGAAGATCTCAGACCATTTCTCAGACAGGGGTCCCCCAGCAGTGTACCCCCGGGTCCCGCTGCTCTCAAACAAGCCGGAATTGGGGGCCTGATGTGACCTGGCCTCAGGCGGTGGCACCGGCGGCTTTGCAAGCAGAGACCAAACAAGCTCTTGCTCAAGATCGCCAATCTGCAGCAGCAAATGAGTAAGTCATGCCTGGCAAGAATCACTGATTGTGACAAATGATCAGACCTGGCCTCACTAGCTTGGCATTGGTGACTCCACAGGGAGCAAGCCAGCTGTTGCTCAAGCTCGAGCAGAGCAAGGCAACAGCTTTGATGAGAAACCAGTTGGGGTGCATCAATATGTGAGGCGAGGGCTGATAAGGCCTGCTTGCAAGCTTGCATCTCAGATCCATCATGCCGAGGTACTTGTGCCAACCAAAAAGCGCAAGCTACCGCATGTTTTGCACAGAGCATGCACGACAGAAATTATAACAAGCAGCAAGTAAAAAATTATAGGTGACCTCACAGCTCAGCTGCAATCCTAGGATTGGCCACTTTTGAGGCAATTTAGGTTGAAGTACTAGGCAGTGGCAGCTTGAGCAGCAAGATCAAGAGTTGCGCCTGCACAATACTACAACACAAGCACAAGACAGTCAAGTCACCTGTGGGGTTGCCCCTTCAGACGCTACCAGAAGAATGCAGTCAGCCTGAGATATGCAGATCTTGGACCAAGGCGTGAGAGTTGTGTCAGCCTCAAGTAGGATGAACCTGCAGATAGAAAAAAAGGGGTACAATGATGCTGACAGGCTTATTGAGCAGCACAACTTCATTTGGGTCCAGATAAGGTGAGCGCCAAGAATCTCAGGTACTCTGATGTGAAAATAGAAGCAAGGCAAAGCTGGAGCAGGTCTCAACAGCAAGCCTTATATTGTTTATGATAGCCAAGCATTGCTCATGACTGTGAACCTATCTTGTATACTGGCATTTCAACCAATCCAGGTCCATGCGTTTTGTGTTGGGATGCTCATTGCAAGCAGGGGTACAGTCACCTGTAGTCTTCCTCTTGAGCAGCCATCCAGGAGGTGATCTTACTCCTGTAGAACGAGACATGTAGCCGGTCAAAGGCTGTAGGGAAGGTCATGGCCACAGTGCTGGCTGAAAGATGCAAGGTGGCGCCGAACAGCTCCTGCAATGTTGCCTTCAGCCCAGCCGTCAGCTTTCGCACAGCAGCCGCGGCTGGGTTGTTCACAGGCGAGTGAACACTAGAGAACAAACTGGACGCTGTCGTGTGTGCCGCTGTATCGGTGCTGCTAGCTGATGCATTGCTCTGCGCCCGCTGTGAAGTGGCGGAAGGTGCGGAACTAGACAGATGCGCAGCTTGCAGAATTCGGCGTGCATGGCGGCCAAGGTTGCTGCCGATGCGGGACGGGTCCGCAGTGAGGGCGCTCGACTCCTCGATTGCTCGGAGATTGGCTGGGTTGAGGCGAGAAACCGAAGCATTCTGGTTGACCTGGGTTTGATGGAGAGAACTGGCGCTGTCATGGCTGGAGTGCAGCGGCTTGCTGTTGGTGGACCTAACTGAGGCCTTGAAGGCTTCATGAACACCTGCAGTTGCATTGAATCAATTCTGTAAAGCAGAAAAGCCCCTTGCTGGGTTGTGAGCTCAGTGTGACACACAGCATGCAGCCATGATGCCTACTCCTGACCAATCACAACCGCACTGTGCAAACATAGCAGTGTCGCACCAATATTCAATGTGCACATGGCACGCAAGAACGAGATGCATATGCTTAATTTCAGACAAGAAGGGCAGCAATCAGTGTATTGCAAGCAAGCCTGCAAAGGCGCAAGCCTGCAAAGGCGCAAGCCTTCCCTGATTGTGGACATGGTTGCAGGAGAGGGTCGGTGCACAGTACAAACCTGCAGGCAGTAGAGCAATTGTGACAATCTCATGTCTCTTGTGCTCTTCATCCTTGCTGCCACCACTCTTGGCAGCACGCGAGTTGGCGGATGAAGTGCTGGACTGCACAGCAGACCTGCCACCCTGATCATACCTGCAGCAACATTGAGGCTCTTGCACAGCTGAAGAACACTAGATTCAGGCCAGAACAGCAACACCTGCAGTGCAATGAGTAGCCACATTTCAAAAGCAATAACATGCACAACACTGAACAAGACTCATATGTGTAACCCTTGGCAAAGCCTTATATTTGCTGCAGCATGTAACAGGGAGGGTTCAGGGCAGTTCAACAGATCATGTAAGCGAAATTGCATAAGAAGGGATTCTTACTTGTATTAATCATCTTTATAAATAATACAAGTATTTCTTACTTGTACAAAAGTAGTAAGCTTACTGATTGGGGTTAGAGCGCGCTGCTGAGGCTGCAGAAAGGCGGCGAGCCATGCCGTCCAGCATGCCTGCAACAGCCTTGGGACACTGGCTGGAGATCAGCTCGAAGGCACCCTGCACACTCCCACTATATTTGCTGCCAAACAAAGGGGATTCTACAGTGGTTTGTCAAAAACTGCACTCAACATTGAGAGGACCAGTCATGCAAGTAAGAAGCAAAATGTTGCCCAAATCAAACCAAACACGTCAGACATCGAGACAAAAACCTGCCCTGGTTCAACTTGACACTGATGCTTCAAGTTGAACTTAGGTTGTTGCATATACAACATGATCAGCATAGGTGTGGTCAGGCTGAGCATCCATAGAATGCACACGTGCTAGGCAGGGCTCATTGAATGTAGACGCCTTTCTGCTCCAAGTCCTTAAAGACCATTGAACCTAATGCCTGATGAGCAACTTGCATGCAAGAGGTTTGAAGCACAAACTCAAAGCTGCGTACCTTGCTCATGCGGACCAGCTCTGAGTCACGCACACACAGGGCAGTTGTGTCATGGATGCCTCCTGTGAGAGCCCAAACAGCCCCCACGGCTTCTCCTCGCCCCACCTCCTCCTCCACTCTCACGCGTGGCCTCATGCTGGCATCCTCCCGGATGAGCCTGATGCGGCCAGAGATCAACACATACAAGCAGCTTGCAGGCTCATCTTGCCTGCAGCATACACCAATGCTTTTGAGTCGGTGCCTAAAGCAGTCTTGAAGTCTGCTCGCCCAACTTCCAGCATGTCTGCTTACTTTTGCTATACAGTTTCACTATACCATTAGCTAAGATGTCATGTTCCAACATGTCTGACATCAGAGACCTGACCTCAGCGGGACCTGAACAACACCTGCATGGTCCCGCTGATGGTCCATTCTTTTTAATGCGCTGGCCGATGCATTGGTTCTCAGCTGATTGCAAGCTCATGAGCTTACTGTCCTTTGCGCAACACCAACCAGATGGCTGTATTGCGCACGGGTGGCTTGCCACCTCATGCAAATGGCAGATGCATCAATGACTGGCATAACAAGTGAGTGGCATGCAAGCATCCTGAGCTTGCATGGGGTGCAGCAAGACAGATAAGCTGCATACTTGCAAGCAACATGCCCACACAAAGCACCCAAGTTGTGCAAGAAGTCGTGACAGCTCCAGATGCAAGCAGAGGCGTACTTGTATGCAGTGTCTCCGGCGTTGAGCCACACCCGATTGAGGCCCAGAGAGAAGAATTGTCTAATGATAGGGCCCAAGGCCCGCCCAGCCGCCAGCAGAAGCTCAATGAAGGCTGTAGAGTTCACTGCCTGTGCACAGACACGTGACAGACCTTGCACAAGGATACTCCACCAAGCCAGCCTTGAGGTGCAGGTGTTGGTGTGGTTCTAGATGACTGACCAGGTGCCTGCTGAGTTCTGGTTGATGTGGATTGTGGCAGCTTATACGTTGTGCAACAGAAGCCTGCCTGGGCTGGTCATCCTTGGTGCTGTTCACACTAGAACATGATTTGCTGGCAGCGCTGAGCCTGGGCTTGCCCTGTTGTGGGTGGGTCTCAAGCTGCATGGTCCCTATTCTGTCCAGTCATATGCCCAATGCATTGATGGCCACGCCTCTTAAGCTGGACAGCAAGGATGAGGGCAAGTATGCTTGGCTTCTGTGAGGTCTCAATGATGAGGCCTTTCATCAAACACGCATGTTCAAGGCCTCATCATTGAGACCTCACAGAAGCCAAGCAGGCTTTTCCAGCCTAGCAGTCAAGGTGAGCATAAAAACCGAGTCAAGGTGAGCATAAAAAACGAGAAGGCAGAGACGTTGCAACATGACAACATACACGGTAGGTTGATGTGAAACCGGTCTCAAAATCATCATTGGTTTGAAAGAAATGCCATGGTGGTGATTGGGTTCCACAAATGGAAAGACAACACAAGCACAACAGTGTGCCACATGGCCCGGAGGCTGGTGAGTCACCAGCAGCTTCTCAAGCTCATGCGGGCCAAAGGCAACAAGCTTGCAAGGCTCAGCAGTTCTGATGACAGCCCTGGTCTTGGTGCTGCTCAGGTAGGCTGCGCAGCCCAGCAAGCTGCCAGGCACCACAACTGCTGACTCTAGCTGCCCTGACTTCTTTGTCCTCTCAGCAAACATGTGACCCTGAAACCGCATGGGCAAGAGTCTGAACACTGCAGGTTGTCATGCACAATGGAAGCAGTGGTTTGAGCTACAGCAAACCAAGTCATGCATTTGAGCTACTTTGTGCATGCAGAGCTGCCACTGACGCAGAACATAGAAGGTAACAAGACATAGAGAAAAGGCACAAAGCAGGGCAATCTAATTCTGGCTGGCTGTCAGAAAAGCAGGGCTATGCTTGTCACAGCGCTGAAGACTGACCGAGAGCAGGATGTGAAACTGGCGGCAGGCCTGGTCTTTCTGTTGCAGCACATGGCCCCTCTGCAACTGCAGCCTGCTGCCCACCTCCTCATGCCTCCCTGATGTTGCATGCAACACCTGCCACAGCCCCTTGCTGATCTCCACATCAGCAGGGGTCACTACATCCCAGCCCCCTTGCCACGTGGCCTGCTTGCAGCAACAAAGCCTGAGAACCGTAGTCCTGGTCATGTACAAGGGCGAACAGGGAGACTGATTTTGGCGCATTTCTATGTCATTCATTTGCACACACACAAGTGAATGCTCACCGATGTGTTCATGCCAGGGGTCTTTGGCAGAGCAGACAGGCGTACCTGTTGGCCATACATGGTGGAGTTCTTGTACAGCGGAGAGCGCTTAGGTGTGGCAGGCTTAGATGGCACTCGTGTTGATGTGCTTGCTGGGGGCTCCTGCACGTCATGCTGGCAGTAAGCACAATGGAAAGCCCACTTGACTTGCAAAGCTTCGTGGGAAACCTGGTTTCTTTATGACTACAATTCGAATTTGGGTTGCGTTGATTCGCTTTTGCACCTGCTTGTGCAGTATCCATGACACAATACTGTTGCACAATGCACAGAGCCTGATGCAACTAAGACAGTCGCATGGCAAATCTGCAACTTGGTCAGGCTTTCTACAGCAGGTATCTTGACAACAGCAATGGAGTCCCTACAGGTACACCTGTTTGGCTGCCTCTGGGGAATCTGGCAAGGCATCAGACTTAGCAGTAGCAAGAGCCACTGGCAGAGACAATGTGTTGAGCCTGTTTAGCGTCCGCCGCAGATTGGCAGCAATGGCAGTGTCAGCCTCTGCACTGCTCAGAGCTCCAGAGGCATCACTGGCAGCTGCTGCACGGCTGGCAAAGGGACTTTGCAGCACTGGGGACGGTGATCGCGGCCCCAAATGCGAAGGTGCTCCCAGGGAGCTGTCATCAATCCCCCGGCTGACAGCTGTGGCGATGGTCGTGCTGGCTGTGGGAGCGGTGGCGGAGGAAGAAGAAGCCATGGCGTCGGTGTGCAGGGAGTCTTGTAAGGCATCTGCCAAGGTGCTTTCTAGATTGGGAGAACCTGACAGACCGGACATGGCTGGACCTGCAAATGCCATGTGCTTTCATGAATTCAGATCTTCTGTAATTTTGCCAAAGATTAATTGGTGGGTCTTCTAAATTACACAAAACTGACAGGCCTGGCATAGCTGCAGCTGTAAGTCACTGGATCCTGGAGGATAAGAAGCTGCATGCAACTGGACTGACCAGCTTGGAGCTAGCCCAAGGCACTGACAGTGATGTTGAAATTCACGGCCACGATGCATAGCGACTAACTCAGATCAGCACTCCTGCAGCAATGAAGACGCCTGCAGGTCTGCATGGTTACTGTCAACAGCAGATCTGCCAGACAAACAATGTCATCCTTCCATGGGATTCACTCTCACCTAAGCATGCATGCTGAATGTATCTGCAAGGCTTGCTTGCTTGCTTGCCGCATGTATGTTGCCTTGTTATGGCATGCGTGGTCATACCTTCCTCTCCCTCCTTTTCAGCTTCTTCAACAACCTCCAGCGCAATCTTCTTGTGGCTCTTCCTGCGCTTGCCGAGCACCTTCAGCCTTGCCTGGTTCATCTGGCTCTCTGCATCAGACTCACCAGCCCAATTGCTGAAGGGCGACTTCATGGCAGTGGGGTGCATCCCATGCACACCCATGCCTGGAATGGCCACCCCACCTGGCTCTGAAGAGCCCTCTTGTGATACATTGGTCTCCCCAATTTCTGCAAGACAATGGTTTTGGTTTGTGGCAGAAGACAACCTCAGGAGTATAATGTGGAGGGTGTCGTGTGAGACGGTGTATGCTGTACCTGCCAAAAGCATAAGGGATGCCAGATGCTGGTCTGGTTGAGGCAAGTGTGCTTGCTGTGCTAGATACATGTCTTTCGATGCTAGATTGACCAGAGACGACCAGATTTGTCCACCTGGTTGCTCTTAGGTCAAGACAGACAGAACAAGGCTTGACAAGACAACAAGCTGTACAGCTGCATGCTGTTCTGTCATGCTCAGACCAACTCCAAGTGATGCATTATCCAGCACTGTTCGAGCCCGCGTCAGCTGTGGAAAAAGCACTGCTTGTGATATAGCACTAAGCAAAAATGACGCATCAAGATCAGCATCAAGACACTTTGCATGTGCTGTTTGAGCTATAACATACAGTGTGTGCACAAGTGCCTGCTAGCAGCAAGCATGCCACATATCACTCACCTAACATCCTGCAGCTGCAGAGCAGATGTGCAAATCTTACGTGTTCAGCACATGTTGGACAACAATGTGCAAGCCTGTAGGCAAACTGCATGCTTGACAAATTTTTCAGCAGGCCACGCAGGTGTCGCACCGTTTCCAGGTAGTTGTGCATCACTGCTCGCCATGTTTGCTGCTTTGTCTTTGTCATCAGCGCTTTTCCCTGCAGACTTTGTTGGAGCTGGCCTTTGGCCGGATCTTGCAGTAGGTCGAGATGGGTTCTCAACCATGAGTGACTCTGCTGGCGCCATGTTGAGGCCCAAAAGAGGTGAAGATGTCTCAGCTGACTGCTGAAGGGACAGGTTGAGGAAGTCACTGAGAACAAAATGGGCAACACGCCACAGCCGAGCCAAAGCCTGCAAATGTCCATGAGGCATGTCTGGGTTGACATCAAATGTCAAATGACGGATCCTAGTAGACCGGCTCAGGGAAAAGATGAGCCAATTACTGTTGCCAGGCTGAGAGCTGCAAGCCATGTGGAAAGGGTGATGAGGTGTGGCTTGTTACGCATAGCTTTGCACATGCCGTTTTGGATGTACCTGGGAGCAAGATGAGATGTGCATGTGAACAATTTGCCAAGGTGCAACAGCAAAGCACCATCTTGCAGTAGGTCAAAAGTTGCGATGTTTCCCGCAAAGGTTGCACTCACAGAGAATGACAGATGTTGTTTACCTTGTGCAGGTATATCTGCAGAGTTCTTGGCCTGGCCATGACGAAGCTCATGAACAGCTGGCGGGAAACCTGCACCAGCTGAGCCCCTTGGCCCAAGGCTGCACAGGTGCACGTGCGACGACCACCTGCAACATCAGTATACACCGCTTGTAAGGCTGCCTTGATCTGCCTCAGACATGCTGCTGCTATGGGCTAGACTACCAGCAGCAGCAAACTCAGCCAAACGGCAATGAAGAACAACCTGTGCAAGCTGAGACACTGGCAAGCACATTTGTGCTGAGCATGCCAAGAAGAGCGTTGAACAGCATCGACGTACAGGATATATTCCTTGGATTCTATAATTGTGTGAAAGCACAGACGGCAGGCATGCACTGGTGACTTTGCATACCGTCCAAAATGTCCACATCGCCGACACTCTCTCCAGGTCTAAGGGTGTTGGTGTGCATCAGCTTGTCGCCATCGTGCATGTACACACCAATGGCTCCTTCCAGCACAATGAAAATGCCACTGCTGCTGTCATCTCCTGTCTCAAAAAGGGTCTCATTTGGCTGCACCACCACCTTCAACAGCACATTCTGCCTTGAGAAACTCTAAGCATCTTTAGATAAGACTGCCCTTTGGCACACATGTGCGCAAGCATAGCAGCAGCAGCTACGCAAGCTCACACCATGCAAGCTTTGCAACATACATATTTCTGCACCCAGCAGACTGCTCACAGTCAGAATCTGGGCATAGATGGCAGCACCAATGACAAAACAAGTGCTTGCATGCATGCATGCATGCCATGTGTACCATCTGAGAGGCCTCTAGCAGCTCTTGTGATTCAGCCAGATCCAGGCATGAGAAGAACTTGGTGGTTGCAAAGAAGTTTGCATGATCCTTAGGCCTGCATGTAAGCCATGAGAGTCGTTCACGCAAGAGGGCACAATGCCGCGTGTTGAGCAATGGAACCCGGCAAAGAAGCTGGATAGTCCAGGTAACAAACAACACTCACAGAGAGTACTACCTACAAGGATGAAAAACATAGGTGAAAAAAATGTGTGGAAAACAGGTACAAAGTGAAGGTGATGAGGGAAGGGAAGGTCAGTGTGCCAGCATAAATGCTACTCAGCAGACAGTGTATGCAGGCGCAAGAGCTGTAAGGCGTACTGCTTCCATCCTTCACTGATAGTGCGTGCTCTGTCATCACTCAGTGACTCAGCAGTAGCAGCATTGGCTATTGATGTGTGTTTGCTCAAGGCTGGCAGGTTCCAGCTTGCTGTGGGTGAATCTGGCTCTTCGCCTGGGTGCAGTGCAACATCACATGATTTGAGCGCCGTCCGTTCATAAGCGCAGTGCTACCTTGCTTGCTGGCTGGCACACTTCACATACATTCTGTGTGCAAACGAGCAGAGACTGACAGGGTAAGGAGAGCCCAGGCTGCAATCACCTTCAATGGTAAAGAGTGGAATGCCTCCTTGCTCCTCTGCCCAGTTAGCAATGCTTGTTGCAGCAGCCCTGAACAAGGAATACTGTGTGAGTCAACGGCTCAGCCTTGCGGCTCAGCCTTGCGGACGGCTCATGCGCGGTCATGAAGACGCAATGAATCATTCTACAAGATACACACTATCTGTGACTGCAGTGCTTACCTCCTGAGAGCCCGTAGCAGTCTCGAAATCCCTGAATTGTAGCCTTCTATTCCAGCCAGAAATACTAGTGCCCCCAGACCGATAGCAACATTGCGACGGGTGCGTGTGTTGACAGCAAACGCCGAAAGGGACACTAGATCTGCCAATTCCATAGGCGTATTCGAATGCGCTGGCTTCAAAGGATCCTAACAAAGCCTCGCCAGGTCTGCTAACTGTTAAAACGCAGCTACTGGCTGGTTGGATCTGCCGCAGTTTGATCACCTAACGAGCCAGGAGCAATTTCAACGCTACATCACAGCGAGTCAGGGACACAAAGTCAAGTCAAGTCCAAATCTTGCACCATCGTGTATATCACTGCAACTGTTTATCGCTTCATGCGGAAAGGCTTCGACACTTGTTTCATTTTTCAGCCGAGTGAGTATTGACATTGGTGTCAACTCGGTACAAGGCTGGTAGGTCAACACTCAGTCAGGGGTTGAGGCTGATCAAGGTTGAATGAATTAGTCTGTGTCTCCGAAACCATTTTCCCAACTCAGTGGCTTACATTGGCCTATACATTAATCTCTTCCGTTCTCTTCACAGCTAGACAACGTGAGGATTTGAACTGCAAGGACAAGAGACCGCGTACTTGCACCAACTCAGAAGCAAAGAAGAGTCGTTTGTGAGCAGACACCATGAACATCTCAGGTTGCGCTGCCCAAATTTGCTGGCAGCTTGCAGTTGCAACAACCAAAATTTTATTTAGTCTCAGTGTGCATGTGCACTTACAGTCAGTAAAGCCTGTGCTCAAGCTTTCACTCGCAGTATCATCAGAGAATCTGCATCCTTTCTCATTCTACCTAGTCCATAAAGCTGTGTAGACTGCAACAGTCAGTAGACCCAGAAAACCCTTTCTGGATCAGGCTGTCAAGTATGCGAGGCCATATTTCATCAAACTTTTTAGATCTGGCTTCTTGCTGAATCATTCTCTGCACCAGGTCTGACCATACAGCTTCTGCAGCATGCTGCACTGTCTCCTGCGGTGGTGGCACCTCTTGGTCTGAGTTTGAAGCATGCTTTGCCTCTGCTGGGTGATCAAGTCTTGTGTGCAGAGCTTTAGCCTGCAACATGTCCCATGACCCCATTGATTGCAAACAAATCAAGCATTTGATGTTCAAGATGATGAAATCCAGCTGGGCTGAGCACACCAGAGGCCGCAGTCCATTCCTGCATGAGCTGTCCTGTCATGCAGACTCAGAGTGGCATGCAGGCATGCATCAAGAATAATGCTGCTAGTCTGCACTCGTGCAAAAATGTTGTGTATTCTAACAGCCCACTCACCAGCTGATTCAACGGCTGATTGCTTGCAGCAAGACGGGTCTCATGCAATGCCTGAAAAATGTCCTCCGCCTGACTGTGCTCCTCAACCAACATTGGCTGGCCATTGAACACCTGCATGTAAAGTATGCTGTAGCATGAGACTGAGGGTAGAGCCCTGCCGGTCGCATCCTGGTATGCATTAATGCATCAATGTTTCGCCAGCAAGCTCTGGCTCGTCAGCGTTCCTTGCACACCAGCACAAGCTTGCAAGCTGCAGCCGAATAGACTGACCAGCGTACTCAGCAATATCTTTAGCGTTACAAAGATGTGGGCTGTCCAGGCATATGTTTACAGGGCAAAACCTGACACAGATGCACACAACATGCAGACAGCACACTGGTGCAACCCAAATGCCCAGCATACCTGAATTGTTGGCAAGCAGAAGCAGACATAGGGCCTCAGCAGCACCTGTCTCAGGATGGGGTTATGCCTGATGGTCAGCTCCTCCAGTTTGATCAGTGCAGACAGCCCTTCAATCTGCATACACACATTTGACAGACTGACGTCCTGATAGGTTGAGTCAATGCTGTATCCCTCAATGCATATGTTGGACCATGCCAAGTTTGATGTCAAAGCAGTCTGTCAACTGGAGAGCAAGACAGCTGCATCTCAGGGATGTTGTCTTTGCGGCAAGACTGAAAGGAAAGCAACATCTCCTCCTTCTACATGCGCTGCAAAGTTGCTGCAGGGGTGCAGCAAGTCATCCTGATTTCAGAGTCCTGCCAACACCTAGCTAAGCAGGGCATGAAGGAGAGTAGCTGTCATGACTGTAGGGTTACTAGGTACCTCTGTACAGGGGTGTGAGCAAGACATAGCTGGTTGCAGCTGCTGCTCACCTGATGCAGATGACAAAGATGATTGTCGGTCAGCACAAGCTTACGCAGACGCTGCAATACCACCACCATCGGCATGCCCCAGACCACCCTGTCCCATGGCACCCCTTTGAGGATGACCTCCTGAAACAACACAGAGTCTGTGTAAGTAGGCAGGCAGCCATTACGAGTGTGGCAATCAGTACAGTGACGGCCCTGGGCAGCCCGGTACAATACTTGGCTTCTCATTACATTGACGCTGAAAGGTGTAGTCTTGTCTTTTCTTTTCTACAGTGACAATGTCTTCAGCACCTGCACATGCAGATGTGCATTGTCTGCAGCTTCAACACTTTGCATAGTGCCTGCAATCTAATTTTTGACCAAGCTCACAGCAGCAGGCAGAGTACTTTGTTGCCTTGCAGGCACAAAAAGACTGCGCAGAAGCTTGCAGCTCACATGATACACACTGAACCAACTAAATTCATGCGATCTTCAGCAGCATCCGCCACTGTGACTGAAATGTCACATCATAGGCGCTATGTCAGAAAAACAGCGTTGTCACTGTGACTGTCGCTGGACTGCACATTGTATGTTGCTCATTGCACACAGTGCATCAGCAAATGTACGCAGAGTACCTGTGCAGAGGCACAAACAGGGGACTGCAAGGCGTCCATTGCGTCTCCAGTGATGTGCAGCTGATACCCGTCCACAAGCTCAGCAGAGGCTCCAGGCTGCTGCAGGCGTGGAGAGACAGGTGACTGGCTTTCATCCTCTGCAGCATAAAGACCCTCATTTCGACATTGATACAACACTCATAGGTCTGCTCTTCAATCTCAACTGCTATTACTGCTGTAACAGCGAATACGAGGCGCATTAGTCAAGCTTTTGAGGAGCCATGCATTCCACAACATGCAGGATATAGCTTTATGTACAATCAGTGCGATTCAGCTGTTTGGCATTTGGCATGATGTGACATCTTGCCGACTCTTGCTTTGAGCTTAGCGCATCATGCCTGACAAAGGGTGTTGAAAAAGATGCATGCATACACACTCCACATACATTGTTGGAGTAACAAGAGCATTCAGAAAGGCGCCCATTCAATTGATAAAACCTATACCTGGCTCAAACTCAGCTGGCTGCAAGAGGGACTCTTGCTGCTTCATTTTAGCGGCCCTGATATGGGGTGGAATCCCAGACAAAAGTGCAGACGCCTGTTTGCTTGACAGCAGGCGCTCTGGGATAGTGTGTTGAGCAGGTGCAGCTGACAATCCAAGATTTGCCTTGTGCATCTGTGCAAAAGAAGCCGGGCTAGCAAGCCGCTGCCATGACTCTCTGTCAGCTACACTGGAACTTGTGGCGCTTGTGGCTGATGCTAGCTGATCAGCAGCAGCCTGTTGCTGCTCTACTGGCATAGTCATTTCATCAGGCGGGATGCTGGAGGCTGACTTCGACGACTGCTGAGTGCTTCGCTCCAGGACAACAGGGTGCGTGGAGTCAGTCTGGGCAAGCCTGGTGTCTCTATCGTGGACTTCAGAAGTGCTGTGTGAAGCAGCGTTTCCAAGGACAGTAGCAGGCCTCTGTCCTTGCATACTCATTGGCCGTACTGACAGCAGGTGTGAGCTGGACAGGCCTGCCAGGCAGTCCCCTGGAGTGGAAGGGTGCTTCATTGGGGACTGTGGCCTGCCAAAGGCGCTGATAGGGTAGCTTGAAAGGCAGTGCCCTTTGGCAGATGGCAGCCTGGCAAGCTGCGCATTGCCATAAGCAGCATCTCTCTGCTTGCTTTCAAGGCCTGTTGATCCTGCTCTGCTAGATGGAAAGGTTGCATCGGCACACAGCTGCTGAGGTGCTTCTGTTTCAGCACTGTCAGCCTGGCTGGATGTGTGCAAGATGTGCACAGATGTATCATTCTGCTGATCAGCCAAGGCATCATTCTGCCCAGCTTGGCAACCAGACCCTGCCACTGCATTGCTCGGAGATCTGGTGACCTGCTGCACTGGTGTTGGGCTGTCCAA
>JAABUO010006065.1_pt1 | contig 13991 bp, 14 predicted proteins | sample 5559291 | NCBI WGS metagenome assembly JAABUO01 (sample SAMN10711878, study PRJNA513372) | rock metagenome | isolation source: Antarctica rocks | place: Antarctica: Victoria Land, Finger Mt sud | reverse complement strand
AGCATCTCGGTCGGATTGGCCCCGTCGACGTAGGCCAGCGCCACCGCGGAGCGGACCGAGACCAGCGCCGTGACCGCCAGCAGCCCGGCCGTGATGAGCCATTTCTTGCTGAAGCGCGGGGCCGCGTGGAAGAGATGCCCGATGTAGAGCGCGGCCAGCACCATCGTCGGCAGCAGGATGTGCAGCGTCAGCCACGGCATCTTCTCACCGGCGAAGGTGTAGAGGCCCCACGTCGTCACCGTCCACCACAGGAACAGGTTGACCAGGAGCGCGCGCGGCCGCGACACGAACAAGGCCGCGCCGCTCACGATCATCAGCACCGTCGCCAGCTTCTGCAGCCCCGGCATCCCGCCCGTAAACAGGGTCAGCCCCGTGCACAGCAGGAAGGCCGCGCCGCTAACCGTCGAGACGAGCGTGCGCCGGCGCAGGAAGTAGTAGACGAGCGCGGCCACGCCGAAGACGACCGCGACCTGCTCGTAGAGCGGGATCACCAGGAAATAGTAGTACCAGGGCTGATTGCCGCGGCTCTCGTGCTGCTGCTGCAGCCAATACTGGATGCCGCCAGTGAAGGCGTCCGTATTGTAGGTGGCCTGATGCGTCGTGGGGTAGGTCAGCGTGACGGGGACGGTGTGCGCGCCGGGGATGAAGCCCCACTGCCAGGGGTCACCGATCGGCCAGTACAGCACAAGGATGATCACGGCCATCACCCCGACGGCATAGGCCCAGGCGCGCCTGGGCGTGCCCCGAAACGCGGCGAGCAGCGGCGGCACGTTGGCGCGCGCGAACTCACCCAGTGCCGCCACGAGCGGATGCTCGGGGGGCCGCTGCACGCCGTCCCCCTTACCGGCGGGACGGTCCGCGCGGCGCGGCGCCAGGAACTGGTAGGCGTAGCCGACGACGAAGACGCCGATGATGAAGCCGAGCACGATCGGTGTGGTCACGAGCGCCGTGCTTTCCTTGGTCGCCCAGGAGAGCGCGAAGCCGGCCGCGGCCACGAGCAGCCAGCGCTGCGCGCCGGGACCGCCGCGCGCGTCGAGCCAGCGGATGACGCCGACGAAGAACAGCAGCGTCCAGAGCGCGAAGTAGATGTCCTCACGCGTGAAGCGTGAATAGTAGAGGAAGGCGGGCGAGAAGGCCAGCAAGCCGGAAAGGACCAGCGACGACACGCGGCCCAACTGGCGGCGCAGCAGGAAGGGCAGGGCGATGAGCGCGGTCCCGCAGAGGGCGGCGTTGAGGCGCGCGGACCAGTCGCTTGGCCCGAAGATCAGGTACATCAGGGCGTTGCCGTGGAACTGGTACGGCCCGTGCATCATGGGGTCGTAGTGGTACTCGGGGGCGGCGCTCAGGTTCGTGCCGGTGAGGCGCTCCCACAGGTACCACGAGTAGGTCGCGTGCAGGCTCTCGTCGTGGTGCAGGGCGCGTGAGCCCAGGTCCCAGAAGCGCATGATCGCGCCAATAAAGAAAAAGGCGCCGTACAGCGCCCACTCGACCGCCGATACACGCGCGCCGACGACGTCGCCCGAGAGCGAGCGCGTCTCCTCCAACTCACGCGGCGTCTCCGCCGCGGCCGTCTCCGTCCTCGCGGGACGCCGCACGGCCCCGCGCGGCCGTACCGCCTGTTCTGTCGCCACTCTTCCCTACCCCTTCGTGATATGCCCGCTCTACGCCTGACGTCTATTGTCCGCCTGTTCGCCTGTTCGCGCCTTATACTAGTAGTATGGGCGGCAATGCTTACGACGTGATTATGGAAATATTACACAAATGTGTCGCGCCCTGTCGCCAACCAGCCTATGGGGATGACCGAGTTGGCTACGATAGCCGCTAAACCCCACTGTACTAACCACTTGGGTATGCGTCAATGGACCAGATGGGCTATGAGTAAGAAAATCACCGCGCTGACCGCGCAGCAGGGGCGCGGCCGGCCGCGTCCCCAGAAAAGCGAGCGGCTCAACGTGTTCCTCGATGGCGAGTTCGCCTTCGGGGTGGACGCGGAGGCCGCGGCACGGACCGGCCTGCATGTGGGCCTGGCGCTGACCGAGGCCGATGTCGCGTCGCTGCAAGGCGAGGACGAGCAGGCGGGCTACTACAACGACGCGCTGCGCTTCCTATCGTTCCGTCCGCGCAGCACGGTCGAGGTCGAGCGCTACCTGCGCGGGCGCGGCGCCGACGACGTGGCCGTGGCGGTGACTATGGAGCGGCTGGGGCGGGCGCGGCTCGTCGACGACGAGGCCTTCGCGCGCTACTGGATCGAGAATCGCGCCGCGTTCAGCCCGCGCGGCGCCCGCTCGCTACAGGCCGAGCTGCGTGCCAAGGGCGTCGACCGCAGCCAGATCGATGAGGTGTTGGAGGAGAGCGAAGAGGGCGAGGGGGAGCGCGCCTACGCCGCCGGCTTCAAGCGCCTGCGCCTGCTCGCGCGGCTCGACGAGGACGAGTTCCGCCGCCGCATGTACGGCTTCCTGCAGCGCCGCGGCTTCGACTACGAGACCGTCCGCGTCACGACCGAGCGCCTGTGGCAGGAGCGGGACGGCGAGGGGCGGGAGGCGACGGGCGACGGGCGAGAGTAAAGCGTACTACCGTCACGAAGTGGTAGACCTGTGCGTAACCGTATCACTCTCGCCCGTCGCCTCTCGCCCCTCGCCCCTCGCCTAATCGTACACCCAGCCGAGCACGGCCCCATAGGCGACGTGGCGCAGGGCGGCCTGGGCGGCGTAGACGGGGGTGTTGAGGCGCGGCAGCGCACCCGCCTTGATGGCGGGGTGGTAGCGGTCGATCACCAGGGGCACGGCCGGCCACAGCAGGGCGTTTTCGAGTTGCCCCATCAGCAGGCCGCGCACGACGGGCGAGCCCGGCAGGCGGTCGCGCAACAACAGGGCGTAGATGACCGCCAGCGCCGTGCCGTTGGCGAAGTGGTTCAGTAGCCCCGCCGCCTGCCAATACGGCGCGCGCCGCGTCGCGATCATGCCCAACAGCTTGAGGTCATCGCCGGGGTAGCGCAGCAGCTTGAGGTCGACGTACTGCTCGGCAAGGTAAGCGGCCGAGCCAGCCAGCCCGGCCACGACCGCGCGGCGTAGGTCGAATGGTTTGTTCATTGTGTTCATACCTTGGAGTATGCCCGCATCTAAGCACTGGCGCCCACTGCTCGACCGTTACGCCCAGGGTTCGTGAATTATTGTAGGGGCGTATGGCATACGCCCGCGCGTTCGAGGCCACGGACGTATGCCATACGCCCCTACACAACGCCGGGAGCCTTGGCATCACGGATAATTCACGAGCCCTACCGTCACGCCGGGCCAGGCCCCTCCAGGCCGGTCACCGTCTGCCCGGTGGGATGCTCGACGACGAGGTCGACGTTCAGCTGCTCCGTCCCGCCGGGCGGCACGTTCAGCTCCCAGCGCAGCGCGCCGAGGTCCGTCTGCTCGGCCGGCCCCGGCTCGACGCGTAAGACGCGCGCCTTGAGTTGTTCGTGGCGCGAGACCGGCGTCTGGTCGCGCACCGTCACATGGGCCCCGTGCGCATGGTTGTTGCGCACGGTGATGCGATAGGAGAGCGACGTGCGGCGGGTGCCGCCGATCAGCGTCTTATCGACAGCGCGGCGCGTCAACTCGCGCTCGACCGCGATGCCATCGTCGACCCCGAGATAGAGCGTGAACTCCTGCTCGGGGGCCACGACCTCGGGCAACTCGACGGCGCCGACGAAGCGCCCATCGTGGAACACCGACGCCTCGCCGGGGAGCAACACCAAGGGGCTCGCGTTGAGCGCCTCGGCCCGCGTGAAAGCGTGCGGGAGCAGGCGCGGGACGCTCTCGTAGGTGAGCCGCGCCGGCAGATCGGCGAACGCCACGGTCACCTTGTGCGGCGCGCCGTCCGACGGGACGCCGGCGCGGCCGGGCAGGGTGTAGGACACAACCGCGCCGGACGCCTCCACGATCGACGCCGGCAGATCCGCTTCGGCCACCGCCGCGAGGAGGGCGTCATCGGACGCGTCGCCCACCGCCGCAGGCTCCGGCGACGACGCCATCCGCGCCCGCGCGGCGTAGCGGAGATCGCGGCGCTGGTAGGGCTGCTGAAGGTCGATGTACCAGGGCGTCAACTTGGGCGGCAGCGTGCCCAGGCCCGGGCGCGCCGTGGAGAGGGTCAGCGCGACGTCCACCCACTCCTCGCCCGTCCGTTGGCTGACCAACGCCAGCAGGCTCAGGTCGACGTGGGGCTCTCCCGCCCCTTCCACCTCGTCCCGCTCGTCCCGCCGCACATGGATGTCGTAGATCGGGACCCACCGCGCGTCGTCGACGACGTAGCTCACCTCGAGTTCCCAGGGGCCGGGATCGGCCGCGTCCACGCCGACCACGACGTCGTGAACGCGCCGCGACTCCGCGACGCCAAGCGCGGCAAGGTTGCGTTCCACCGCCGTGAGCTGGGCCGCCAGCGCGCGCCGCTGCCCGTTGACCTCGGCCAACTCGGCGTGGGCCTCCGTTATATGGACGCGCGCGAAGTCCAGCAGCCCCTGGCAATCGGCGAGTTCGACGCGCTTGCGCGCGAGGGCGCGGGCCAGGTCCGGCGCGGCCGCGCGCCGCAACTCATGTACGAAGGCGAGGTCACCCTCGATCGCCGCGGCGCGCTCACCGAGCCGGGCGTCCTGGTCGCGCAGCCGCTCACACTCCTCTTCCAGCGCGCGGCGTCCGGCCGCAGTGGCCCGCGCCTGGAAGGCCGCGCGCACGTCGACGCTGGCGAGGCGCACGGCCGTAGGTCCATGCCCACCAGCACGAACGGAATCAGGGACGAGGCACGCCGGTATACCGGAGAGCACGAGGTCTTGCGGTCCCACCGCGAGGTCGACGCGCCCACGGCGCGTGACCAGAGCGCGATCGGTGTAGACGGTCACTTCTTGGATCGGTAGGGTAACAGCGGGCATGGGAACCTCTCTATAATAAGTAAGAGTGTCGCCGACGTGGCGGCCACCGCCACGTTCCAAGCGAGACGCAGGGTCTCATGATAGTACAATACGGGATAGTACGATAGGGGAGCGCCTAGTGATCATCATAATGAAGCATGGCAGTTCGGAGGAAGAGAAGGGCCACGTCATCGACCGGCTGACGGCGTTGGGCTACGGCTCCAACGTGTCGGGCGTGGAGCAGACCGTCATCGGCGCCATCGGCGTGCTGGACCGCGACCGCGAGGGCCTACTCGAGCAACTCGGCGCGCTGCCCTACGTCGAGCGCGTGGTGCCGGTGCTCAAGCGCTACAAGCTGGCCAGCCGCGAGTTCCGCGCCGAGCCCACCGTCGTCACGGTCGGCAAGGCCGGCCAAGGGGTCACCATCGGTGGCGACAGCCTCGTCGTGATGGCCGGTCCGTGCTCCGTGGAAAGCCGTGAACAGCTAATGGAGACGGCCCAGGCCGTGCGCGACGCCGGCGCGACGATGCTGCGCGGTGGGGCCTACAAGCCGCGCACAAGCCCCTACGAGTTCCAGGGCTACGGCGAGGAGGGTTTGGAGATTCTGGCCGAGGCTCGTGAGCGCTTCGGGCTGCCCGTCGTGACCGAGGTGATGGACCCGCACGACGTGGACATGGTCTGTCGCTACGCCGACATGTTGCAGATCGGCGCGCGCAATATGCAGAATTACACCCTGCTGCGCGAGGTCGGGCGCGCCCGCACTCCGGTGCTGCTCAAACGCGGCGGCATGTACCCGACGATCGAGAACTGGCTGCTGGCGGCCGAATATATTTTAGCCGGAGGCAACACCGACGTGGTGCTGTGCGAGCGCGGCCTGCCGCCGTACGGGGACACCAACCTGCGCCGCAACGTGCTTGACCTCACGGCGATCCCCATCGTCAAAGAACTCAGCCACCTGCCGGTCATCGCCGACCCCAGCCACGGCACGGGCAAGTCCGCGCTGGTGCCGCCGCTAGCCAGGGCGTCCATCACCGTCGGGGCCGACGGCCTGATGATCGAAGTGCACCCGCAGCCGGAGCGGGCGCTCTCGGATGGCGCGCAGAGCCTGGACATCCCCACCTTCGAGCGGTTGATGCGTGCGCTGCCCGCGCTGGCGGCGGTCGAGGGCCGGCGCATGGCCGGCGCGGGCGTGACGGCATAGAGCGTTGACGACAAACTCTTGGTTGTTTGTAGAGGTCGGAGGATCTTCGACCCAGACCGCGCGATGCGACGCGTCTGGACGCTACTGGTTCACGCCTGGACTCGTGCGCGAACCGGGTCGGCCGGTCGCTGTCGCGTGTCCGGGTCTCATTCGCGGGGGACGCGTCCTCTACGCCACGAACCTCGGTTGGCCCGACGATGCGGACCCCGCGCAGGAATTGGGGGTGAATGTGTCGTTGGTAGAAAACGACGCTGTGGCTGCCGCCCTTGGTGAGTCCGTCCTCCGCGCGGGGAACGCGTCCCTGCCGGATCTCATATACATATCCCTCGGCACGGGTGTTGGGAGCGCCTATGTCGCCGATGGCGTTGCCGGCGACCTGGACCTTGGACATCGCTACGTTGGCGGAGACATCTATTGTACGGGCTGCCGCAACGTGGGATGTCTGAACGCTCATCTCTGCTCCCAGCGCCTGCCGGCGGCGCTGACAGCGGCAGACCAAGCGTATATTGCACGCACCCTAGCCTTCGCCCTCGAGGATATGTCCGTAGACGAACGAACGCTGCTGGTGCTGGGCGGCGGCATCGCGCGCCGATACCCCGCGATCGCGTCGATCCTGGACAGCCTCGCGCCAAACCCGACGGAGTTGACCCTCGTCCCGGTTGAGGCGAAATCGGCCGCCTATGCGGGGCTGGACTACCTCAGTCACCGAATTGGATAGGAGACACGTCATGGCGACCAACGAACACGTATCTGATGAGACAACTACCCGAAAAACTGAAACGGCGCCCGACGATTGGGCGCCGCGCGAGCGTATCAGCTGGTTCCCCATTCCTGACGAGGCCGACCTGGACCCGCGCGTGGCCGACCTCGGGGCGCGGCAGCGCGCCAAGCTCGGCGCGCCCAACAACGTCGTGCGCGTGCACGCCTGGCGCCCCGAACTGATGCTGCGTTGGCTCGACTTCTACAAGTACATCAGTAAGGGGCCGTCGGGTCTGAGCCGGGCCGAGCGCGAGATGATCGGCGTGGTCGTGTCGGCCGAGAATCGGTGTGTATTCTGACTGACCAACCACGGCGCCGAGTTGCGGCGCCTATTGGGGGACCCGGTGCTGGCCGAGCGCATCGCGCAAGATTACCGGCGCGCCGGGCTCGACGCGCGCACGCGCGCCATGCTCGACTACGCCATCAAGATCACGCGCACGCCGGTCGAAACGAGCGAGGACGACATCGCGGCGCTGCGCGTGCACGGCTTCGGCGACGAGGACATCTACGACATCATCAACACGGCCGCCATCTACAATTTCAACAACCGCGTCGCCGCGGCCGCCGGCCACCTGCCCGACCGCGCCAACCACGGCGTGTTCCGCTAGCGCACGGCAATAGAATGAGCGGTGCATCGCGCATACGCCGCGCCACGAGCGAGGATTGGGACGCCGTGTGGCCCCTGTTGTAGGGCATGGGCAAAGTCGGGCCGATGGATGCGGCGAGACAGCGGTTCGAGCGTATCGTACGAGACCCGAGCCATTATTTCTCCATAGCCGTGTACGACGATGCTTTGGTTGGATATGCTTGGGCGCAGGATTATGGCGCGCACCTGCGAACCGGCGACAGGACGGCGCGGCTGCACGACCTGTTCGTGCGGCCTGAGCGCCGTGGGCGCGGCATTGGCGCGGCCATCTTCTATGCCGTGGGGGAGTGGGCGCGCCAAGAGGGCGTCCGGTACCTGGAGTGGCAAGCAAGCCTCTCCGCGGTCCCGTTTTACGAGCGTCTGGGCTACAGCGGCGATCCATGCCCCCAACCCGACTACCCGTTTTTCGAGATCGACTTCGCGATCTTTACGGCTGGGGCGCGGTAGCTAGTGGTCCTGGCAAGTCATGAATGCGAAATGTCCAAGTCTTTTCGTGGCGGTCGTCTAAACGAGCGGCGATCCGGTATGTTCCTTGGCGAGGGAACGCAAAGTCTATATCGAGAGCCATCACAACACGCTGATCGCTCTCTGGGGGGAGGTTGGCTGGACGGCCGACATTAATGGGCACGGGCGGCCCTTGGAGAACTGCGGCGCCATCGACATCTTTTATGGCGATGGATAAAGTGTGCCCCTGGTTAGTCTGTCCCCATGGCACCAACACGCTAACGCCGATTCCAAAGTGTGTTAGCGGAGTTCCTTGATCAGGCGCCGCGCCACGGTTCTGATCTGTCCACCCGCCACCGCTGATGTATAGCAGACCGTTGATAGCCTCAACATGGTTCGCCAAGATGAGAAACTCGATTGTAGCGCCTTCATTCATCTCCATCCGCTTATGCCCCTCTTGTATTCTGTCGTTTACCATTATATGCTATTGTAAACAGCTTGTATACGGGGTATAGTGGGGCTGAGGCTGATGGACATTGAGGAATGGCAGTGAGATGATGGCAACCTCGACCATTTAGCCGAACATGGGGTGACTCGCCACATTGTGGAGCAAGTGTCACTAACCGCGCCTCGCTTTCACCCTAATCCGCGCAGACTCCCTCATGGCAGGCAGATGATAGGCCCCGACTATGGCGGTGGGATGTGGCTTATTTGTATCGTGCCGATCCAGGGGCATCCAGGACTGTGGCGCGCATACACGGGTTGGCCCGCCGAACCGGAGGACGAGAAATGGTACGGGAGGAGCAAATGAATACAGAGATGAATGAGGCGGAATTGGCGAGAGAGGCGTATTTGCATCGTCGTGACCTTGCAGAGTGGATTGATGAGGAGGAGCAAATCGTGGTTCGCCCCGCTCGAACCGCGGTCATTTCATGCCGCTTACCTTTAGATGAAATGGAGACATTAGAGGATGCGGCACGGGAAGCGGGGGAGAAACTTTCTGAATTTGTACGCAAAGCCGTGACCCTGCGTATAGGAGTGCGACATCCTCGCGCTCAAATCTCCGTTGTAGCGAACACGGCTACGGAGGAGAATCATCCGCAAACAACGTGGTCCTATCGGAATACGCCTGAAGAGAGTAATGCGCCATACTCAACCGTACTCCCCGCGCCTGCTTTGGTACCAAGCGGAGACAGTTAAGATGCTGCGTTCTCTGCCCAGAAAGCTCCAACCGGGCGACACGATACGGGTCGTCACCCCGGCGCGCTCGCTCGCCCTCATCGACGGCGCGACCAGGGACATTGCCGATAGGCGCTTACAAGAGATGGGGCTGCGCGTGACCTTCGGCGGGCACGTCGAGGAAAGTGACGCGTTCGCCTCGTCGTCGATCCACGCGCGTATCGAGGATCTACATGAGGCGTTCGCTGACCCACAGGTCGCGGCTATCCTCACTGTGATCGGCGGGTACAACAGCAATTAGCTACTGCGGGACATCGATTGGGAGCTGATCCGCGCGCATCCCAAGATTCTGTGCGGCTTCTCGGACATCACCGCGCTCGGCAACGCTATCTGGGCCAAGACGGGGATGATGACCTACTCCGGTCCGCACTATTCCACCTTCGGGCAGAAGCTGCACGCCGAGTACACCGTCGACTACTTCGCGCGTTGCCTGATGTCCGACGCCCCATTCGTCGTCCAGCCGAGCGCGCAATGGAGCGACGATACATGGTACAGGGATCAGGATAACCGTGTCCTCGTCCCGAACAGTGGCTACCTCGTCATCAACGAAGGCGTGGCGGACGGCGTGATCGTGGGCGGCAACCTCTGCACACTCAACCTACTGCAAGGAACGGAGTTCATGCCGAACCTGACGGATTCCATCCTGTTCGTCGAGGATGACTTGGAGTCACTGCCACACACCTTCGACCGCGACCTCCAATCGTTGATCCACCAGCCCGGCTTCGATAGGGTCCGCGGCCTGGCAATTGGGCGCTTCCAAAAAGCCAGCCGAATGACGCCCGACCTACTGCGCGCGATTATCGCGACAAAACGGGAACTACAGGGTCTGCCGATTATCGCCGACGTCGACTTCGGCCACACGGACCCCAAGATCACGTTCCCCATCGGCGGCACGGCGCGCCTCACGGCCGAGTACGGACAGCCTACCATCGAGATCCTGACACATTGAGGGCGATGGAGCCCGGAAGGGATGGGCGCCCATCCCCTCCGGCCGGTCGCCGGTCGCGTGGCCACTACCTGACCCTATCGGCGATGGCGAGGGCCTCCTCGTACGCGTTGTACGAGGGCTGGCCTACCAGCAGCTGCCCAGCCGCGATGAGCAACCGGCCCACGCGGCGGCGCAAGGGGCGCGGCTGGCGGTGAACCAAACGCGCTAGGCGGTCTTGCTCCGCCATGCGCAACAACTCGTCGATACGCAGCTTATGCGTCTCGAGTACATCGAAATTGATCATTGCTTGTAACCTCTCTGTCACACGGCCTATACGGCCTGTTGTGTCTATAAACGGTCCTCGACCGCCGCTCCGGCGACGGAAGGGGTGAGAGAGCGTGGCAGGGACGCCATGGCCCGGCCAACGCTCCGCCGTGAAACGCGCTACGTTCGTTAGTACCGCGCCCCGCGGCGTTGCGGCCGCTGGCGGTATTGTGTCCGCTGACGCTCGATGGAAATGCTCGAACCATGAATCCTCCTCCTAGCAATGACTATGTGCTGAAGACACAAAAAACCGTGGGCCGGACTCATCGTCCTGCCCACGGTCATCGCTGTGGCGATGCGGTCTTCGGTCAGCTCGGCGGCTGACCCCAACCTGGCGTGAGCAGATAGCGGGCGCGCGGGTCCGCGCCGTAGGACGGCGCGGCGAGCCGTCCCCTGGCCGTGATCTTCGCGTGCTGCATCATGCCTCTACCTCCACTATCGTCGGCGCGTTGGTGTCATAATCCCGCGCATTGAAGATCGTATACCACCGGCCCGACTTTTGTCAAGCCCTTTTAGGCGAATTATATTCGTCAAACGTTGAGCGCTATTGACAATGGGCCGCCGAATGGGTACAGTAAAAATGCCGCCTCACGGGACGCCGTCTATCTATGTGCGTGTCTTTTTCGAGCGGCGCGTCGCGTTTGACTGTGTTATGTCTCCCATGACACCAAGGCCGCGACGCAGGCAGGTGTGGGAAAGGAGGTGGGGCATGGACGCCGGGCCCAGTAGTAGCCGCTACATGATGATCGTACAGCATATACAGGACTATGACGACCAACAAATGTTATCCCGCCGGATGGCCGCTGCCCTCGTCGCCTCCCACCGCCGCCCGGACCGTGCGCTGATCCCCTAAGCGCCCGTAGGTCCGCTACAGTATGTAGCGCGGCGCCCTTGGGAGCGCCGTGCGGCCAAGCCTTCCGGTTACCTTGTCACTATCGACATTGGACTTGGAGGTGATACCCATGCCTTTCTACACCGAACTGGTCGGCCGCCCCGTGGTCGACAGCGGCAACCGCCCCGTCGGCAAGCTCGCCGACATGCTCGTCGCCAACGACGCCAAGTACCCCGTCATCACCGCCGTCACCGTGACCCCGCGCCGCGGCAAGGACTCCGTCACCGTGCCATGGGACCAAATCGTTTCGCTCGACGAGCCGGTCGTGCTGCGCCATGCCCTCGACCAGATCCCACCGTACCAGCCGGGCGACGACGAGTTGAGCATCGGCATGCAGATCCTCGACCGTCAGATCGTCGACGTGGAGGGGCACAAAGTCGTGCGCGCCAATGACCTGCAACTCGCGCGCACCAACGGCCACTACCGCCTTATCGGCGTAGACATCGGTGGGCAGGCACTGCTGCGCCGCCTCGGCCTGCAGCCGCTGACCAAGCGCCTAGGCCTGGGCAACCGCGAGAACTTTATCGCCTGGGAAGACGTCGATCCGCTGGCCAGCAGCGACGCCGCCGGCATCAAACTGCGCGTTTCGCACCATAGCATCGCCAAGCTGCACCCCGCCGACATCGCCGAGATCGTGGAAGACCTCTCCATTAACGAGGCCGCCGCCCTGCTCGCGCGCATGGACGACGAGGCCGCCGCCGAGGCCCTCGAAGAGGTGGCGCCTGAAAAGCAGGTCTCGCTGCTCGAGCAGATGGAGCGCGGGCGCGCCGCCGACATCCTCGAGGAGATGGACCCTGACGACGCCGCCGACGTGCTCGGCGACATGCCGGAGCGCACGCAGCAGGAGTTGCTGGAGCAGATGGAGCCCGAGGAGCGCGGCGAGGTGCGCGAACTGCTGGGCTACCGCGAAGACTCCGTGGGCGGCATCATGACCACGGAGTACTTGGCCGTGCCCTCCACCTACACCGTCGAGCAGACGATGGAGCGCGTGCGCGCCGAGGCGCAGGAGATCGACCTCATCAACTACGTCTACATCGTGACAGACCTGACCACGGAGGAACTGCTTGGCGTCGTCTCGTTGCGCGACCTGCTGGTGACCGCGCCGGTCGCGCCGGTCGCCGACATCATGACCGGCAACCCCGTCACCCTGCACGTCGAGGACGACCAGGAGAACGCCGCGCACATGATCGCCAAGTACAACCTGATCGCCGCCCCCGTCGTCGACGACCACAACCGCCTGCAGGGTATCGTCACCGTCGACGACGCCATCGACATCATCCTGCCCATGGCGTGGAAGAAGCGCTTGCCGCGCATGTTTGCCTGATAGTAGTCAGCCGTCAGCTATCAGCGGTCAGCTTTTACGGGCCGATACAAGTCAGGAAAGCCGAACCTGGGGGTAGGGGCGTATTGCCATACGCCCGGCGGTTGCCATGCGGCCGCCTAACGCGACGCGCGGTGGTTGCCCCGAATCACGTCCCCACGACCACGGGCGTATGGCGATACGCCCCTACAAACGCACAGGTGTGCGATATGTTTATCGGGCGGCGTTGCCATTCAAGCCCCGCGAAAGGGAAAGCAGTCGCGGTGCCGGCTATACCCCTACGGTGTAATCGTGAAGCGCGCCGAGCCAACAGCTTGGCCGTTGACGGCGACATCGCAGCGGAACTTGTTACCGACGGTCTTAAATATGGTCTCCTGAAGGTAGAAGTCAGTAAAATCTCCGCTGGTACGCGGTATCGCTCGTTGATATAGGGGCGCGCTCAGTTCGCTCGGTTCTTTATACCATGTAAACGTAATGGAACCTTGTAGAGGCAATAATGCGCTGTTACGCGCGCGGCACCATAGTTCTGGGAAACCTCCGACCACAGGGATGGACGCAGCCGAGAAACTAGTCGCGCCCTTGTTATCGCTCGTCGATAACGTCACAATTACTTTGGGCGGCGTGTTGGGGGTAGGGGTGGGACGCGGCGTGGGGCGCGGCGTGGCCGTAGCCTGGGCGACCGTGCCCGCGCGGCGCGTCGGCGTCGCCGTCGCGGGCGGTATCGTCGGGAGCTGCTGTACCATCGGCCGTGGCGTGGCCGTCGGCGGCGGCGCCGACGCCGAACTGGTGAACGCGCCGAACACGCGGAAGCCGCCCCATAGGAACACGGCTCCCAGGGCCAGCACCAGCAGCAGGTTAATCAGTGTGCGAAATTGACCGTAGATCACGTTGGGAGAGTACGGCGCGCGGGGCTAAAAGTCAAGGGGAGATTTCCCCCCCTCCGCCCCCTCCGGGGGAACCTGGGGAGATGCTTCCCCCCAAACCCCCGCCATACACTCATCCCAGGAGTCACGGGGCCTGGAGATGGGAGACTGCCTGCGGCTTCCGCGGCTTCCGCGGCTTCCGCGCCCTCCGCGCCCTCCGCAGTTCCCGCGCCACCTCCATGTCCATGCGTCGCGTCTATCACACCGATGGTGTCTGATAACACTGGCTCGATCACCAGTACCCTCCTCACCATCCGCCACACGGTCTGTTTGGCGGGGGTCTGGGGGGAGACATCTCTCTTAGAGACTGCTGAAAAATCCTGTCGTAGAGCAAGCGAGGCCGACGGTGGTAGACTGAGGGTCCGAGGAGTCACGTAAGGAGGGGATGATGTGACGTGCTTCTTAACTATACGCCGCGAAGCGTGA
>JAABUO010006063.1_pt1 | contig 13992 bp, 19 predicted proteins | sample 5559291 | NCBI WGS metagenome assembly JAABUO01 (sample SAMN10711878, study PRJNA513372) | rock metagenome | isolation source: Antarctica rocks | place: Antarctica: Victoria Land, Finger Mt sud | reverse complement strand
TCTGCCGTCTGACGCTGCCTGGCTATTGAGCTTCATAAAAGTACGTTTTGAGGAATGCATGACCGAAGATCCATAATCCGATTCTCTAATATTGCCACAGAGCTTGGATGCAGAATAAAAACCACTTAGTAATGAATTAACGTGGAGATACGTATACGAATCATTAAGCAATAATCATATACCCGCAAGGCCCAGGGATTACCATAAAACATCAGTGAAAAGAGCAGCTTGGGACAACTCACAACATCGGTGAAGAAAACCAAATTGGATGCAAGCAAATGAGTAAACGTTGAAAGTGTGGAGGGATGAATAATCACTCTTATGTCATACCTAATTCCGAATTGGGAAAATCTCACGACCAAGGTTCCTGAGCGACGCAGTAGCAGGAGCAACCTCCATTCCCCCATGAAATACATTCTCCGGTGAATAGTCTAATCTGACGCGAGAAGAAAGAATAGGCCGTTCCAGCGAGTTGGAATGGCGTCAATGGGTACCTGCTCTCGCTGACTGGATTGTTAAAGCCGATGGATTGCGTTGTTGAGATTATGTATTCTGGGTATCAAGGTGCACGTTGATGACTGGATGTGCAAGGGTGCATCAGAAACAATTCTTGAAGAGGGAGATTATTGAGTATCACCACCTCCAACTGCAAAGGTCTTTCAAAGCGAAGTAGGACTAGTTGAGGATGCTTGTGCCTCTCGGGTGTTTCTTGCTTCTCCACCTTGTAAAAACTTTTCGTCTCCCGTAAGCCCACGAAGGGACACGGCCCGGCGAAGGAGATCACAGGAGGGGGTAGCTACAACAACTGTCAATCTAAGAACTACAGTTCTTAGACAATAATATTCTGACAGACAGGGGCATATGTGATCCTCGCACTTCCGCTTGAGTGAGATTGGTTGCGGTAAGCTGAAGCAATGGCCATTATGGAGCTAGTGCGCTTTGAAAGCCGCAGAGAAGCACAAGGCACACCAGACCAATATCGTTAGGTGACAGTAACATAGACGTCGGCGATCGAGATGCAATCATGGGCCTGGGCTTAAACTATGACGCTGAAGTGATTACCTGGCCAAACACAGATACAGTCAGCCTCGTTGATCCCCAGGTTTCGACCCATTGTAGGCCAGAGCCAATTGCAGACCGCCTATAGCAGGATCCTAGTTTCTTAAAAGCTCACAGACCCAGATGCTCAGTAGGGACGAATACAACCTCATCTGGGGAATAGTAGGCGGGTGAGATTCAGAATATTGATGATAAAGTCCTGACAGCATTTAATGAATGATCAGTCTGGCAGTTTGGAAGAGTATAAGAGTGGTCTAGCTGGCAACAACTTTTAAAAGAAAAGAAAATACGAAGCACCCAAGGACAACCACTCATCCATATCTTTCAATCTTGAATCATGTTTCTCAACTCAGTCGTCATCGGCTTGGTCTTAGCGACCCAGGCTCTGGCTACTCCAGCCCCAACAGCTACAAGGCCCGAGCTTGCTAAGAGGACGACGTGAGTGCAGTCATCTGCGTTTCCTGATATGATACACCATTGATCCATTTCATAGTCATACCGGGATTGCCACGTATTATGAGCAATTGGGACAGGCTGGTTCTTGTGGCCAATACCACTCTGTGAGACTCTGCCATGTGTTTATCTCTACTGAGCAAGCTGATGATAAAGGACACGGACTATGTCATCGCCCTCTCTCCGTACTGGCAAGGGAGTTCCTATCCACCTCCTTACTGCGGTCGCAAGATCTCCATTACCAATACCGGTGGGGGTCAGAGCAATAATGGTGTCGGAAAGGTCGTCATCGCTACCGTGGAGGATACTTGCTTAGGCTGTAATGAGAACCATTTAGGTAAAGAAGAGGAAATCCTTGCAGGGCAAAGCCAAAATAACCATGGACATATGACCATAGATTTGAGCCATGGCGCGTTTCAGGCGTTGACAGGTGGAAACCTTGATCCACCAGGACAATTCAATATCGACTGGTGAGTCCTTCCACGAGTCTAGAGGTTGGCAGAATCGAAGCCTGACATAATTTATTAGGCATTTCTGCAGCACGAGCGGCCAGTGTTAAATGCAGTGGCGCAGCATGACGGTCTGGGAGGCGACCGCGAGGAGACCAATGAAAAGAGGTCTGAGGTTAGAGGAAATCCAGAACATTGGTTTTGATCTAGATAGCCCAGTTGGAGATCTCAGTGCTAAAGATATCAATTGTTGGGCTTACCGGACCATATTTTAGCCGAACTCATTCCTTGACAAAGTGGATACTTAGCTCTGAAATCTTCCACTGTTTCAGTTCAAGAGCAATAGGCAATGTAGAGTGAGTATGGTTTATAAGCTGGTGCGACGATGTTCGTCTTCTTTCTCCTAGTCAGGTAGAAACAGCGTAATATGACAGTTAAAGCTATTACCAGGCCGAGTGTTTCTTTGCTACCGCCTGTATAGGGTAAATTCGAGGACGAGAAAGACAAGATACATAAACAGTAACAGGATGCCTGCCCACCGTCTCGACCCCAAAAATACGATGAGGAATAGCACCACCGAAGAGGCCCACATGGAGAGGAGCTCAAACTTGTTTATATCTGAATCGAAAACCCCACCGGTGCTCACAAGAACGATGCCAAGGCACAAAGTAAGGAGGAATATATTGCTCCCTACTGTGTTGGCCACGAGAATACCTACGTGGCCTCTTGATCCACTGAAGACGGCAACAAATTTCTCGGGCAAGGTCGTTGCAAATGAAAGAATGGTCAATCCTACTACTGTGCCAGATAGATGCAGTGCGTCTGCGAGAGTAGAAGCTGACTCTGACAAAATGTAACCAGATATGCAGAGCGCAAAGAAGCCCATTATCACTTGGGAAATGTGGAAAACTAGACTGCGACGATTGTGGCTTGGTTTATTGAAACGCTTCGTAGCAGAATCTGATAGGAGAGGCGAGGCCTCAGTACCTCTTTGCTCGTGCTCTCGTGATCCTGAAGGGGAGCTTTCGACGTCCGTAGAAGACACATCGCTCTCTTCGTCACTCCCGTCATCGTCAGAATCAGAAAGCTCTGCCGGTGTCAATCTTCCCTTGTAGATGCCCCAACCAATAGAAACGAGGTAAACCCCAAATGTAGCAATCAGTATACCACCCACGGCCTTCCCAAGCAAATTTGTAAGTGCTAGGGTGGTGATTGCAGACGTGCAAAATAGCAGGATCGAGGTGTAAATCTTTGAGCTAGTATCGAACGTGGGTATGCTGGTCTGGAAAAGCAGTCCCAAAGAGAACGCACCCAAGATATTTGAAATGCTTGAGCCTATGGCATTACCAAGAGCTAACGAAGAGCGCCCTTGAGAAAGAGAAGCTATGATCACCGCGAGCTAGAGAATCACATGGTTAAAAGGGTATATAGGCTAGTGTAACCAGAATTCTTTTACTCACCTCTTCCCATTCTGCGCCAGCAGTGAGCAATGCAATGAGGGTTGCAGATACACCAAAACGCCGTGCTATGATAGCTGTATGGTCGACGAACTTGTCAGCACCAATGTCGAGCAAGACGACTGCTGCTATGAAGGTAGCAGTGTTGAAGCATATTACATTCCAGTCCATTGCAAAGTAGTAATAGCTGACTGGAATAAAAGACTTTCGCATGTAAAGCTGTCGCTCTAGTAGTGCGTATGTCGTACTCCGTACTCGGCCGATTTTACAATGGCTTCTGACGTCACTTGGCAAACAGTTTGGTTGGTTCACTTCACTTATCCATTCCCAATGTTTGCTTTCGATTCCCAATATATATTTATTCAATCAACACACTCCCCTCCAAAGGCATCAATCCCTTTGAATTCTCTCTACGACGATGGACCCCTCAGGCCCCGCCCAACCCCCGCTCAACACAGCTTATGACCAGCCCTCAAACCCCGCCTCCCAAACAGGCTCTGAAAAACAATATTCAAATTCCACCTTAGCCTCTCTGCAACGCTCCGACCCTACGGCCGAAAAGCGGACACCTAATGATATTGCTGTTCCGTCGACACACAGCGGGGGAGGGATGCCAAGCTCTCTGGGGTATGGAGCCCGGGACTCAAATGGGGACTTAGGCGATAAGGTAAGGTGCTTGTCTCATTTTAACATTCTGGCTTGAAGCCACCTCCCATCATAGGTCTTCTCAGAAAGAAGCTGAGCTGTAAGTAGATGGGCGGTCCAGTGAGCGATCTAGAAGGCGAACAGATGCGTGCAGCCGGGGATGGAGACATTGCCAGGGCGCAAGACAACAAGCATGGCTTTGGTGAACAAAAAAGTCTGACAGCAGGACTGGATGGGAAAAGAGAGGAGCAGGATAGATTGAAACAAGGAAGCACAGGTGGGGAGGGAAGTGATAGAGGAATAGATGTGCAGGGAGCAGTCGGCGGACCTGGAAAGGGGTTCGTGGGTGCAGGGAGCGGGAGTGGGAGCAGTGGAGTAGCATGAGCTTGGAAACTTCGCAGAGGAATCTTGCCACGTGAACAGGGAATCTGGTGTGGTAAAGGACTGAACAGTCGTCTGTCTCTCAGGACGCAATGACTTCTCTCTAGAACAGCACCTCTATGGATGTGAGTTGGATATCTGTGAGCAGTTAGACGGTGCAAATCAGCTAGCGAGTCCATACCCTCCTGCAAATCTTGAATTGGTGCTACACGTTGCAAGAGCTCTGCACCACAGGCTATTGAAAAATCTTAGTCTTTAAACGTGGATACGGCTCAAGCACATCCGTTATCAAGAAAATACCGTTCGTCTAAAACCAATTTTTAAGATTACCTAGCCTGAACAAGTACCAAAGGTTTCAACCGTCTTCTCTCAATGCTGGTTTTGTCGGCCTGGATGCGTGGTAGCGCTGCGCTGAGATGTGTGTGGGGATGCTTCGACCATGTTCTCCATTTGTTATTATAAGCAGGTGTACATTCACAACTGACGCACAATCTCTCGACTCCAGACCATGTGGCTTAGATGACATCGAAGCAATGAAAATTGTAGTCAGATTTCGCATGAAATGAAAGAGCTCGCGTAAGCTGTCTCAGGATGGAATAACATTGCGCCGACAAATGGAGGTTTCCTCTACCCACGCAGTCGTCCATTCTACTCTAACTCCACAACCGTACATTTTGATGCTAAGATCTTGCATACAAAGTTTTAGCTATCACTGAGTACTACATAGGAAAACCAAGAGTTCCGGGTAGATAGCCCTATCGGGCTGGACGACTGCTAGGTGAACCCTTCTACTGGGGTAAGCATGCTCTCGACCTCCAGGTGAATTTACGTTGAAGGAAAGTTGCAAAGCTCAACACCATTGCCATGTTTAATATTGCTTTCCCAATAGCTCTCCGCCAAATGGAATTGGTCTTGAATCATAGATCTCCCTCCGCCATGACGATTAACCATGGTCCAAGCGCCGCAGATCCTCGTTCATGTTTCAGCTCCAAGTCGAATAGTCGATGATGCAAGATATCGCAAAGAGGCATGGGGAATTCTGGGTTTTGAGCCTATCGCCAGACACACCCTAGTTGCATTCATTCCAAAGGAGGGTGATACCGGGACGGAGGCCTTGAAAGCGCAACCGGCAGCCAATGTCGAGAAGCAATTGCTGGGTCAGGAACCGGAGCGGACTACATTGCAGATCTCTCAAATAGGACATCACGCCATCCACACGAGAACATCCCCAGAAGCAGCGGCAACATCAACAGTTCCTGGAATCTCAGAGAGCGCATCTCTTTTCCAAAACACAACCCCAATCCCCCTCCTACCACGCCCAAGAACAACCAAATCGCCATTCATCCATATCGAGCGTACCCCAGCGGTTGAAAGACCTAGGACAGCACCCACAAGCTCCACCAGCTCCCAAGAGAACCCTTCGCTTAGGCGGACACAATCTGATTCGTGGGAGCCTCCGCCTAGCGTCGTCCTGGACTCGCAGCCCTCCCAGCGGCCTCTCAAACGTGGTGTCCACAGCAGCTCGCTGTCACCGCCTCAACATGAGTACTCGCGACCTACAAAACGCCAGCGGCAGAATTCCTTTCCCATGTTCATTGCCGCATCATTAGCTCACGAATCGCCAACATCAGTTGCCCTAGAAGCACAACTTGAAGTTGCTGCACCTGTTGGCTCTTCTCTTCCGCCTTCAACATCCTCCCAGACCTCACCACCCCCACCCACTCCCCTATTCCCCTTCTCAATCCATTCACCCCCTCCTCCGACCAGCAACACTCACTTCACAACTCACCTCACCCTCTCCTTCACATCCATCACCAAACCCATCACAGAACATTATAAACCCACCACCCAAACCCGCATCCCCGCCCCCCTCGAACGTGGTCACTGGCTCTTCTCCACCACCGTTCTTCCCCCCGACATCAAGCGCAAGTTCTGGGACTTTCTGAGCTCGTTTCTCAACGAAGGAAGAGCGGGCTGGGGCGTCTGGTGTACACGGGAGGGGGAAGTGGTGAAGGTGTATTGTTGGGGTGAGGTAGTGAGGGAGGTGTGGTGTTTGTTGTTTGTGGCTAGTCATAGGAGGATAAAGGGTGGTGGGGCTAGGTGGGTTGATGGAGGTGGGGAGGTGGTTGTAGGGATGGGATGATGGGGGAGGAGATGGGTTGATGATTAGGTTAGACGATTGGGGGTTTGGAGGGTGGGTAGATAAGTGATATGCTAGATACCAATCTAGATCCCTCCAAGACAACTACAACTATGTAATCGGAAGATGTGCACTTATATCCTCGCACTCACTCTTGGATTCTCAGGACATAGACAATCGGACACGCGGAAGACGTGCATTCACCCCAGAATATCCTCACACCCACCTTACATCCGCATCAAGACATCCCCAACCGGAACCCCCGTCTAATTCCCACCAACAAATCACTCTCCTCCCACACCCACCCTCATACCTACAGCACACAGTCGATCGGACCACACGCCGCACGCACACAATCACATGTTCACAAGTTCAAAGGCCTCACATCCACAGAATCACATGGTCAATCGGAAACCCCGTCAAATTCACGTTAACCAAGGTAACCCTATGGACTGCAATCCATCCGCCAGGAGACGCGGACAATCGGAAAAGGCCGGAAACGAAACCAACAGAGCTTCGCCTCCCCAATGCCGAAAAAAACGACATCGGAATAGCAGGTCTTCCGCCCTGGTGGATTTCACCAGGGGAGGGAAAAGAAGAACGACTCAAAAACATGCATCACCGTATCATCTCCTCTCTCCAATACACACGGATTCCCAAGGCGGCAGTCATCGTCGTCGGAGAGTTCCCCCGCCCCCACCCTGCAAGAAACTCCACTGTCCAATGCCTTCGAACCCCTTTGCTCCAAGCCTCGATTCGAATGATTAAAGTTAGAAAGAACGCCAGACTCCCGTTTGCGGGACAAAGATGCGTAAAAGAAAGCCGTGCACGCTCCGGTGAAAGTGATAGAAGTAGAACAACGACAAAAGATCTAGCCTGCTATTAAACACCCCATTAAAACACATTGTTATGCACTCCCAGCCGATATCACAAAACAGAAAAGTGTTTGTTGCGTAATACATCAGGTGAGAGTAACTCAGCTAGCGCCGATGCCCATAGGCCCGCCTCCGGTGGAAGGGGGACCATTACGCCCGCCGCCGCCGCCCCAGCCGGAGTGACGGTAATGCCGTCTCTCCCGCTCGCCTTGACTTATTTGGCTCTCACTGCTACCTTGGCGTCTGTGATAGGCGCTTGATTCTCCGAAACCGCCGTGTTGACCTTGGTGGCTTATTTGGCCGTTCTGGTACGTGGGCGCGCTTGGCCCTTGGACGGGTCGCACAGAACTCTGTGATTGGTAAGGGTCGGTGTCAATGTGGGTGATGACGGGTTTCGCGGCACCGTTGGGGGCTTCGGAGCGGGAGTTGGAGGCTGAGGCGGAGAAAGTGGGTTGGTTGGGGGCGGTTGTTGGGTTGGTGATGTGAGGACGGTGAGCGGGGGAACGGCCAATGTCACCGTAACGTTTTAGGATTTCTTTGGTGGTGATATCGGAGGAATTGTTGTGGAGGGAGGAGTCGCTGAGGATGGATTGGAGGTCTTCGGGTACCTGGTTGGAGCGGTCAGGTTGACTCGTTACGAAAGGGTGGGAAGACAAGGTACTTACTTCGCACATTTGGTCGTTGCATTCGATGAGCGAATTGACGGCTTCGATAGCTAGGAAGCTACTTTCATCCATGCCGACTATGGGGGTCTTTTCTTTGAGGATATTAGGAGTTATGACGGTTGCGAGGTTGTGGGTGTCCATTTTGCTCCCCGTTTCTTCATCTACAGATGAGAAAGAGGAGGCCCAAATTAGAAAAGAGAAGAGTATTTCTAGGGAGTCGCGGTGGCTCTTCGGTAGCAGACAGCATGTGAGGTGTAAAACTCGTCTACGCTTCTCTTCGTCGGCGATTTCTAAAAAACAGTGAGTATAAGTACCCGGGGAACAGGTGCACGGATGTTAACATACTTTGCGAGGTGATAAATAAGCGATAGAGCTTATAGGTTAGTAGGGGATCAGGAAGCTCTCTCAAAAATCTCTTGAGTAAAGCAGCTACCTGTACTGGGTTTTCTTTCGACAGATCAACTTCACCCTCCTTGGCATCGATCCTGTCAGCTAAGTCCTTGAGCCCTCGGATGTTTCCATTCTTGCGGAAAACACCCTCAACGGACATGTCCATCTGTCTCATTGCTGAGATAGCATCGTCGATGATACCTGGTATTCTCAATGCGCCCGGACCGACACCGTATGTAGACTCCACACCGTCTCTTTCCACAAGAACGTCCAAGGGTACACCGAAGACACCTTTCTTCTTGCCGCCCTTTGGTTTGTCGTTCTTGAAAGCCATGCCCAACTTACCCCAAAAAGTAGGTTTTCTTGTCTCGATCAGTTGAAGTAGCTCCTCTAGGTTGAAATGTCCTTCGAGTAGAGGCTCCATCATAAGTACAGCCACATGTCGAACGATGAAGTACTCTAGCGCAGACAGCTCGGAGAAATACCTCTTCGTCCTCTGTTGGCCATTTTCGTTAGCAGTGGCAAGATCAAGGTCGTTTCCTCCAGAGACATCTCGCTGATGTCCGCTGTAGAGTTTAGGCTGAGCGCCACCAGAAAGGAGTTGATTCCGCGCATGCTTGTAAGCATTAGGCCGCTGCTCTTTCGCTTGCTCCGCGGCCACTATCCGTGGTATATCATCGAGAGTGAGAGCATCCTGGTTTCCGAATGTGAGATCAGTAGTGGCTTCACCGTTGGCGTCTCGATCTTCTACGATGTGAAATCCACGGTCATTTCGATCTGGACCGTCTGCTCCCGCCGATCCAGGTCTAATGCTACGCCCTTCAGGCCCATCGATAATCCGAGAGGTGCGCGCCTTCTTTTGCGTCATAGATAGTTGAGTGTCCATTCTAGTCGATCGGAGTCTTTTCATCTCCCCCACAGTCTGTTCGTAGGAGGACCCGGTTCTTTCTTCTGAAGGTGTTCCAGCATACGATTTAGACCTAGAACTTGACCTGAGAAGAGGAGGTGCTAATTGACCCTCAGAAGTTACTCGATGACCTTCGTTTGAGTCGTACGTCTTCAAATTTGGGTCATCTATGGACATCATTAGAATCATACACCATGCTAGGATATTCAACGAGTTACCTGATGTATGAGGGAGAGTACCGCCTGCCCTTAAGACAGAAAGAAGCCTGGCAAGAGCCACTCGAAGTAGGTACACATACTGCTGTAGTTTGGTAATTTGCTTGAACCCTTCAGTGGCATCGGGCGCGTAACCTCGATCCTCAACGCAGGGCCGGCAAATAACGCGCCGTTCACGTTCACTCCAAAACGCGTTTCTGAGGTCTTCGCCCAGATTGGCTTGGCAATTGTCGCAAATGACATGCTTTGTGTGCCATCTATACTGGTCCCGGTGGACACACTCTTCCTCGATAGGCATCTTGCATTCGTAACATAGATCTGATGATTGATCCGCAAGGCCAGAAACACCAGCAGTGAGGTCCAATGACTTGTCAGCCTCTTTGATGGACTCTAAAGCACCCAGCTCTTCCAGAAAGCGATTCAAGCCTTCAAGGTTCTGTTGCTCGCGCTCCAATTTCAAAGCCCCTTGCAAGCTGATGCGAATCAGGAGTTTCAGATAATGTGCAAGACTCGTGACGAGTGACAACAACTCTTGTGTAACACCTAGCTTTTTTACTCCAGTCTCTTGGTTCTTTGAGAGCAGCGAGAAAAAGGCAACGATCTTTTTACAGAGCAACTTTGCTTCTCTTCCATACACGAGTCCTAGTCTCGCCTTAGTAGCCGAACAAAGTCAGAATTGCGCGTTAGGGGTTCCGTACCTTTCATACCATCTGAGGTCATGAGCAAATCTAGTCGGTCGGTCGCACCAAATAATATATCAACATGCCAGATGAATTGCTTGGCCACCAAAACGCCTTTGACATAAGCACCTTGGCTAACATGAAGTAACATATTCGATATGCACGCTGCAGACGATTCTTCAAAGGTGGAGAGTGTGCTCCAAATACGATAAACTTTCTCTTCCATTTGCTCTTCCTCTTCTCGAACCCTGTTACGCTTCTCTTCCGTAGCATCTTCTTCAAACAGCAATCTTTCATTTTGGCCGGATCCAGGTGGTCCCAAGCGAACGTTCCAGAATTTGTGTATCATATAGCATTCTGGATGCCAGTGTTGGTTTTGCCCATTCCTGAAAATCTCCACAAATTGCTTCAAGATTGCTGTATGACAACCGTTGCATCGCTGCGCGAACTGTGTTGAGTAATGATAGTGACAGTAGATCTTCCCCTCATGCTCATAGTAACTATCCTGGGCACCGAAGACAGTTGGGCAAACCGAGCAGGTGAAATGTTCAATGTGGTATTTTCGTTCCAACGCGGTGATGTAAGATCCACGAAGAGCACCTCCACACTCAAAGCACAGAAGGTCCAGTCGCCGGAAATAGTCGGTCTCACATAAGGGGTATTGGCCAGTGCCATCTTCGTTGTCCACGGGGAAAAACTTTGAAGCTACGATTTGTGAACAATCCTGCAGATTGAGTATTAATGCTGGCTTTGGATTTCGGGGAAATGAGTGCGCTTACCCGGCACTTGAAACATTGCAGGTGGAACATTCCATCCAGAGCCCTGACAAACTGCCCGAGGAGGGGCTCACCGCACTTCTTGCAGATCCTCAAAGTCCCAGTCGACGACTGCGTATCTGAATGTCCGTTCGTCCGCGACCTTTCTCGGACTGGTAAGGTGAAAGTATTATCCCACTTCCTGTCTGTTCCTTCACGGCCATCTACAGGCGACGGGGGCAAGCTCCCATTCGTAATCTGGTCATCCCCTGGAACAGGGCCCATGTACCGTTGCTGAGGCAAATCCGAAGCCAGATAGCCATTCGTCCCCAGTTGCTGAGTTACCGGTTCATAGTGTTGTTGCCGTGGTACTCCCCGAGTACCATAAGCCCCATCACCAACCCGTCTGTCTGTCGACGGCCTTCCCTCTGATTGTGGGCTCATTGCGAGCCAATCGCCCTGTGCAAGTCCGTTCAATTCTATTCAAGCCGTAGTATCCAAAGTTTATAACGAGCTACCTCTTCAAGTACCGCATGAGTCTGCGCTCAAAGTCGTATCCAATCCCCCCAAACGTAGTTCTTCAGATTGTAGACGCTTAAGGATTCAGCAGTATTTTGTCCAACACAGATTCGCACCCCTTAGCTAAGTGTCTTCTGTTTAGGCTGCGTCTGCCTAGATGTCGTTCGAATTCACCGACTTGGTTTCGTCAAGGTCGTGGTTTGATGATTGGGATTTTGCCGCTTGAGCTCTAGGACGACAACGGTGATAGGTGTGACAAGGTCAGGTTCTGCGCAAAGTGCGACAGCGCCACGTATGGTAGACAGGAGAACAGGACAGCTTGCGCATGAGTAAGTTGATGTGGGCGTACCAGTAACGCTTGCGCCTCTGGATGGAATGTCGGCTATCTGTAGAGTAGAGAGATGGCAATACGAAGCTTGGTACAACGGCGCGAGTTTCAAGGGTGGCGAGAGTGGACGTTGAGATAAGGTACCTTGCAAGAGTTCGAGAGATGCAGCAAGCAGTGAGCTGTCACATCGAATACCTTGTACATGAATTAATTTACAGATCAAGGAACGGGTGGTTGAGATCCAATGATTCCGTTGTGGGGATCGGTTTAGAGCCTCCCATCGAACCATCAACACTTAACCACCTTTCAAGCTATAATTACACTGTATAAGGCATCTATCAACTAACAGAAATCTGCGTTATATTCAATGATTTACTGATCTAGCAAGCGGCCCTACAGCTATGTTTCCACTACCTTATAACCTCAATAGGCTTCCCAATCCCAAAGACTGATGCACGCAAATGAGCATGACAATATCTTTACAGTAGGCACATGATATGTTACTGAAACATTTAAAGCAGATTGATGAAAGCAACCGCCCAGCCTATGATGTCTGGATTTGAGGAATCTACCTTACATTGAAAAATATATCTGAAAGGGTAGCAAGGTCTAAACACTTGCGAATTTATTGCCACTGACCGATGCCACAGCGCGCCTCAGCGGCTTTTTCTTTTATTCACCAGGCAACGCCAGCCTGCCTACTGACACAACATTGGTTGTCTGCAATCGCATGAATCAAATCATGTTTGCTGCCTAGTGAATGGATGACATGCGGATTATAGCTTTGTACCCGTCTGTAACGTTTTCTACTTATAATCAACTTGATCCACAAATCATTCTCCCTCAGCCTACCTTACTTAAATCAACCAGCTCGAACCAATAACTAAATAATGTCGAACCAAGCCATTCTTCGCATTACTGGAGTGAGTAGAATCAGTTCGCAATATTCTTTGTGCCTAACACGATTCAGGAAATTTCCCAAATTCAGAAGAACACAGATCTATGTATGCGCACAGCGAGATTATTGAAGTTCACCATCAAACTATCCAACTGACTCTCGTGACAGCCATCGCTGTAGCCTGCCGTGACGTTGATGTTCGCAATGTAAAAGCTACGATAGTTGGCCCACCAGATACGCCTTACGAGTTTGGTTTCTTTGATGTACGCTACAATGTGATCCCAATTAATCGAAGGATAGGAGCTAAGTGGTGATTATGCAGTTCGACGTCAAGTTCCCCAAGGGTTTGATAAGCTGGAATGGTACCATCCGTGTGTGCTCAACTGACAAACTTCAGACTATCCGGGCAAACCACCTGAAGTAAAAGCTAGGACTACCAATGGAGGGCGATGCCGGTTCAATCCCAACATTTATGCTGGGGGTAAAGTCTGCTTGTGTGTGACCTTTATGCCATGCTGTGTACGGTAAGAACTAACATGTCTCGCAGGTCAATCCTTGGGTACGTTCATATCCGTTAGGAGGTCAACCATGCGATGTGACTAAGTTTTTAGGACGTGGCGAGGAGAAAGCGGCGAAGAGTGGTCATCTGCTCAGGGCCTCGAATCTATCTTGATTTCGATCCAAAGCCTGATGTCTTCAAATCCATACGAGAACGAACCTGGCTTTGAAAACAGCACAAAAGGGGAACATAAGGAGAACATTGCTCACTACGTTGCAAAGGTGCATACCCTTTGATCCAACTTATCTTTTTGGAACCCTCACGCTCTCTAGATCAGACACGAAACATTGAGACTTGCCGTTATCCAGCGTCTAGAAGATCTGCTGGGTATTCATTCAGATGGAAGTGTCGACGATCTTCCACCGTTGGAAGCCCCGTTTCGCACAGAGTACGATGAGGATCTAGATCAGGCTCAGCCGCTTTTCGATCCTTTCAAGGATCTCTGCAAACGGCGCTTCCTATGGTACTACGATTCGTACCTTCTTTCGATAGAAAAGGCTCAAACAAATGTCAAGGTGAATGAAGCCTTCAAAACCATGCCTTTCGAAGGCGGTGGCAATAACATGCCCGGGAAATTCAATTATCCCGAGCTGAAGCAAAGACTGACTCTGGTCTTG
>JAABUO010006062.1_pt1 | contig 13993 bp, 18 predicted proteins | sample 5559291 | NCBI WGS metagenome assembly JAABUO01 (sample SAMN10711878, study PRJNA513372) | rock metagenome | isolation source: Antarctica rocks | place: Antarctica: Victoria Land, Finger Mt sud | reverse complement strand
CCTGTCTCGCTGCAAGCAAGCCTGATAGTGTGGTAGTAGCATAGAGACATGACAAATGCCCTACAATATACTGCAGCGTACGGTGCATATATGCACTCACGTACATTTCAATTTCAATTTCAACATTTCAAGGTTTCAAAAACCTTTCCATTGCATGTCTATTCATCTAAAACAAGTGATCATGATGGACCAGCATCGGCAGCGCCCAGGTTGTCCTTTGACACAGAGATCTGAGAGGATCACAAGACCCACAGGGACGCAGTCATTGCAAGAACGACCCAAAGTCATCCCCAGGCATTCAGTGCTGAACGTGCTGCATGAAGTAAAGCGGCTATGACAATACACACCTGTCCTGATAAGCTGCACAAACAACACAATGCCTACCTGAGCTCATCTGTATGCACGGCGCCATATAGCTCTACATTGTCATGAAACTGTTGTGGGGTAACGTTAAGCAAGATGGCCATGGCCTGGTCAATGTCATTAGTCTCCACATCATGATCTATAAAATTCTTCCTGCGCTCTCTCCTTCCCTGTGTACAGTCAACACAAGGCCAAGGCACTCAGTCTTGTGTCTACCTGAGTCACCCTCAGAAACTGCATCAAGCAGGCAGCCTATGGGAATAGAAAGGGCATAGGGGCAACGCCAACAGGGTACCGTGCAACTCAGGTCAACAAACAGTTCACAGTGTATTGCATGTGTCCAGCGGGACCACACTGGCTTAACAACCAGAAGGGAAGAAAACGGCATGTTCATGTTCTGCAAGTGTAGACATGAGGCCATAGCGCCCTTGTCAAAGCTGCAAAAGGTTGGCACACCTTTAAATTCATCTTAGAAAGTAGCAAATCCGTCTTGTCATTGAAATTCCTGATGCTCAAGGCGCCTGAGATAGTTTCCCAGTTGATTGTCCAAGGGTATGGCCCCTCTTTTCTGGAAATGAACGATCTGCATGGTGAGCAGCACATGCCGTCAGAGACGGTTTGAGCACACGTTGCCAAGAAAAGAACAGACTCCACACGGCAGTCACGCCTCCATAAAAGGCAACCAGCTGCAAGCTGCTATGAAGAGCATCAACACAAGCAAATGTGCCAAATTACAGAGACTATTCTATGACCTGTCACTGGCGAGGTCCCAGTAGCAGTCACTGGCGAGGGCACCTACTCAGAGCCGTTAGGGGGTGCAACACACAACTTCTGACAAATAAAGATATCAGTGAAAAGCTTGAGAGTTCTGAGCAGTCCAAGAACAGGTCTTGCAACAGCACACTGACCATGAGACATACCCATGTGATTCATTTGCTGCGCGCATTGCAGGTGTGTCATCTGGTGCCCAGGTTCCATTGCCCCAGATGTTGGGCCCTCCCACTGGCAGCATGCCAATGAGGCTGCCCCAGGTCCGGAAAAGGCGGGAACGAGTGGTGCGCGGCATCATCCGCTCTGTCATAATCCCAGCCAGGGAGCCCAGCTGTGCCGTGTCCCTCATCTCACCTGTGCACCATTCACCCCCTCATGCATTCATTCATGCTTGCACTCATACACTCTTCCATTCATTGCTTGCTGCAAGCCTGTACTCATGCATGCATTCATACAGGCGTCCGTCTGTATTCAGTCTGTAACGCACGGATACATACACTGTTTGCTTTCATTACTCATGCTTGCTGACCATAACAGCTATTGCCTTGTGCACACATGAACAGTGCATGCAAAGCGTTCAAAGCATGTGCAGCCAGTTTTGATTGCTGGCTAACAGTGAAACACAGCAAGCCCAAAAAAAGGTGCAACATATGACAGTGAAGCATGGATGGGTAGGCTGACCAGAAAGACAAGCTGTGACAGCCTTGGGAACACCCAGCACAGGTCCAGCAATATTGACATATGCTTCCAGATGCTTCTCACACCAGCCAGACTCTTCATTCTCTGCCCACCTCATAAAGTTGCGGAACACATTGTCACCCCACGAGTGCGACAAAACTACTACCTGTCATCCATCACACCATGTGTGTGAATGCGTGTGACGGGGTCTGTTTACATACGAAAGGAAGTGAAGCCTTCTCATTGTGTCCAGACCTTTAAAGCATATAAAAGCTGCATATAGGGCTTAAATTGTGCAAGAAGGCAGGCCCCATATCAGCATATCTGTCTGAGATCATATGCCATGCATAAAAATATAAGCTAGTGCAACAGGCTTCAATTCAAAGCTGAATACAGCAACCTGTATACAGCAAGACCATCAATGCTCATGACATGAGTGAGCATGCAGCAATAAGGAGGCAGACCTTCTGCTTGTGAAGCTTGTGAGTACTCTCTATTGCAGCTTTGAGCTTGGTGAAATAGCCATCCCTTTGCTCTAGCAATGGCACAGCCAACCGCCAGTCATATGTAACACCTACCTATTGCCACAAGCAGCAGAAGCAGTGGATCAACCAGAGAATTCCATAGATACACCACAAGTAGCTTCTTGACAGGGAATCAGCATCGAGCCACAATTAGCAGCATCGAGCCACAATTAGCAGGCGAAACCAATGCCGGTCGACATTGTGGACTCACCAGATTGTTGGAGTCATAGCCCAAATCCCCAAGGGATTCAATCAGCTTGGCCCACACATGATAACCAGGCATGAAGAAGTCCACAGCTTCCAAGCCTTCTGCTGCCCTGAGTCTGATCGCACTGTCTTCAGGATCCATCCCAGTCTTCATGTCAAGTTGCATATGCTCAAACCAGCATGAACTGTTCTTAAAGAAGCTCTGTGTCATGGTCAGGCTGCCCCAAATGCGCTGCCTGTGACCAACATTCCATCCAACATCAATACAACGCCAGTTACACTAGCTTTGCATTCCATGATAGATGTTCCAACTTAGCTGTTGAGCTCTGAGAGACAAAATTCAGCACCACACTCCTGTTTGACTGGGCTAAAGCAGCAGCTAAGAAGTCTGACAGCGCCAGACTCTGGCTCTGTTAGGAGAAAGTAGCACACCTGAAGTAATCTTCTGCACATTTGTGACCATGCCAAAGCTCCAGTCCAGATGTCACAAAGCCTGTGCAAAGATGCATCTAGGGATGCTCAGTCACTTGACTCTGGACTAGCGATATTCACAGCTGAGCTGCACTCATGGGTGCCCTGACTCACCAGGCACCACAACGACTGGATGCTTGGGACGCAGCCCTTCGTCGCGCAGTACTTTTCCAGGCCTGACCCAGTCCTTGGCAGAATACAAATCCCTTGCAATTTTCGCCTGTAGCAGAACATCACAGCTTTGTTGGTATTCAACAACAGTCTTGTGCCGTAAGGAGTGTGAACAACTAGACGCACCGCAAAACACAAGCCTATGAATGCGGCCCAAGCAAGCAGGCATTGCCACCATGGCATTGCACATCCACAAGCTTTGTAGACATTTCCACCTATCCTCTTTGCTGACTTAGAAGCAGAGCGTTTTGTTTTAGCTGGCTTTTCATCTGGTGACCTGTGGTCTTCTTGTACGCTGTCCTCCGCTTTCCCATCTGTGTTTTGGGGCTGTTTTCCTGTGCGTTTCATAAGTACGCAGCTGCTGCAAGTTGAGTTCGTTCGATCTCTGACGAGCAAAGATAGCTGAGTGCACTCCGCAGTCGCTGTCGAGCTCCTACACTAGCCGCAGGACTATTGGCCTTGAACACAGCTGCGGGTCTACGCTTGGTCTTGTGCAAGGGGTATATGTTCCGTAGAGGGACATATGTCGGGGAACATACGACGTCTTCAAACGCTGCAAGATTAGGTGAGAACGGAGTCACAGCCCGAACCCGAGTCACCTCTTCATGGACTAAAGCCTAACATTTCCGAGCATTGTCCTCATCCATTCAGCCATTTAGCCATCTAGGCAGACCTTGTCTTGTTGGTAGCATCGTGCAGCAACATGAGTAGAAGTCTGAAAAGCGTCAAGTCAAAGCCACTGGCAGGGAGGATCAAGAAAGTCATGCAGACAGACGAAGATGTTGGCAAGATAGCGCAAGGAGCTCCTGTATTGATGTGTACGTTATACCTAAGCCCCTACAAACAAGTCTGCTTGTATGAACGCTCCCCGGACCGGCACGTGTGATGCAGCCCGAGCAATGGAGCTGTTTCTTAGCAAGCTATGTGAAGGAACTGCGGCAGTAGCGACTGGCGGTCACGCTCGAACAGCAACGCCACGCCACCTGTAAGATGTTGCTGCTGTAACGAAAAACCAAGTGTTGCAGGCTTGTTCTAAGTTGATCTGAACATAGAGGAGAAATCCAGCTGTGGTGTTTTGACTGCAGCAAGGCTTTTGTGACCTCCAATGGTAAAATGGACTTTCTAGCGGAAAAGTTTGCGTCTGTACCTAATTTTGTTGAGGAGGACATGCCTGCAAAGAAGCCAAGGTGACCAATCAGCTTGTGCGTGCCTGTGAAGCCCAAGATTTCCAGGCCTGAACACGACTTTTGCAGGGTTGAAGCTGACTTGACAAGTAGTTCATCTGGACCACAGCTGTCTCCAGGTAGCCCGCCTGCCGGTGGCAAAGCAGTCCGGGGCAGAGGTAGGGGCAGAACTCGGGGCCGAGGTTCAGTACGTATCAGTGCAGATGACAGCAGGCAAGTGCAATCCAAAGAAGAACAACAAGAAGATGCTGCAGCTGACAGCATGTCAAGTGCCATGCATGGTCAGCATACTGTGATTTTTGAGGCTGCCAAGACCCTGATGGATGTATCTGTCAAAGCCGAACCTCTTGCATCAGACTCAGCAGAAATGCAAGCACAAGGGTCCGCGCAAACAGCTGTAGGCAGAAGTTCAGGCAACAGTGCTGCACCTGCACAAGCACTGCCCACAGCAGTCAAGCAAGCATCTGCAGTGCCCGACACAGCAGACCATGACAAAAGCGTGTCAGCTGTTCCCGAACCAGGCATGCAGCAGGCATCTGAAGTATTGACACAACCATTGGCACCTGCAGCTGGTAGCCTGACTGCTGTTTCAACAATGCCTGCCAAGCAATCTGACTTGCTTGTAGAAGAGGATAATTATGATGCTGATGACTCATGACTGCATGCCTACTGTGCGCATGCTGACATCCTTGTTTCACTATGCTTGTTGAGGCCAGTGACTACTTCACAGTTGCAGTCTCACTGTATGTGATGACCTTGAGCTTGTGATTTTCCCTGCTTTTGTGTGTCAGTGAACAGTTGGAATGCGCACTGCCAGAACACGCAATTTTTGACATGTGCGCTGTTACTCGACAATAGGTAATTTTGAGTCAGCAAGCAAGTCTGCCAATGTGGTCATCGTGTGAATGCAAGATGTGTTGCACGTTAATTAGGTGCATACACGGTCTAGGGTAGTTGCATGGATTCCAGGTTACAAGCAAATGCACACAAGTTTCTTTCAGACTCGCCAATGAACTTCATTGAATGAAGTAGTGCAAAGGCACCGAAAACAAGCACAGCTGCCTCGCATTGAACAATTACGAGGTCTGCACACAGGAACGCAAACCAGTATCAATCACGCCTATGTACATTGTTCAAGGTGATGCAACTCTGACAGTACCAACTGCTCACTTTCTAGCTTTTGCATTTGTTCAGGCGTCAAGGCGCTTCCACCCCCTGCATCACGCTTATCTTTCAGCTGTTGGATCTGCTTCAATTTTTTCTGCAGATTCCGAACTTTCTTTGCTGAATCAGTCCCTTGGCTACTGCTGGTGTCAGGTGCTGCCTGAGATCCAGCTGAGTCATTAAGTGTCAATGATTCCATACCTGCATGCCAGACCAGGAGGTGAGTGTTATGGTCCAAGGTGCCTGTACTTGCAAATGGCTCTTGCTCACACAGATGCAGAAGCTGCAAAGCATGCCAGCACACCACACTTGCACGACAGGCTGTGCACAGAAGGTGAGGTCTGAGAAACTAACCAGATGATGATGCGCCATTGGGGTGTGGCTCAAATTCATCATCTGGCGCTGCTGTATCATCAGCACCAGCTCCTGACCCCTTTTTCTTTGACCTTCTTTTGGAGTTTTTGGATGCAGCTTTGGTATCAGGCAGAGCAGCTCCAGGTGGCAAAGCTCGCCCTCTTGCTACGCCCAACTTACCCCCAGGCCCATTTGAGTCACCAGATAAGCTGAAAGATGAAGCAGTGGATGTGCCATCACCCCTGCGTGAATGTGGTGGGACATAGCCTGCACATGATATGTTGTGATGTTGTGCCAGCAGTTCTTTGCATCACTATGCACTTACTGCGTCGCAACTGGCATCCAGAATGGCTGTCTTTGATGTCGGCTGCTTTGACAGCAGTGAACAAGGAATGGAGACCGCCACCTAGGCAATTTGTGGAAAAGGAAGACACTTTGTAAAACACTGGCTTGGTCATGCCAGCACATTGCATGTAGGCCATGCCAGAGCCAGCCCAGAGCAGGAATGTATGAGGCATGGTAGATGACCTTGCTTCTGTGGGGGTGCTGCAGAGGTGGAGGCTCTGCCTGCACTGCTGGCTTGGGCACGTGGTGACTGGGGCAGGTCTGGGTAAGTGCCAGCAGGGGCAGGCTGCCAGCTGGCCTCCAGCAGGCCTTTGTCTACACGCTTATCCAGAATTTTCTCACCAGTATATCTGTATGGCACAACTGCTCAGTATTGTCCTGTCAAACTGGTCTCAGCTGGCCTACATTGGCCCTACTGCACCACAAGCAACTGCTGGCATCCAGAGTGCAGCTCCCACAGGTTGTGAAGGCATGCTTGACAGGCCGGAATGCTGTGAGCCGCACACTTCACAAAGCTGAGTATTCCGCTAAACAGACACTGCAGGTTAAGCACCAAGGCTGTGCCGCTGCATCGCCACATACGTCTGGACATCGCACATTGCTGCCCTTTGAATGCATGCTCCCCAATAAAAGGAGCTGTTGACTGGTTACCTCCATATCTGGTAGCCATTGTCGACATTGAGGCGGGGCGCCACAGTGGCTGTCAGGAAGTGGCGGCCATCTGGAGCCCAGTCACATGTCACTGCCACGTCATTCCTGCACAACACTCCACCTGTGAAGGTGGCCAGGTCATGCACAAGCCAACCTGACAGGTCTCAATCTCAAGCGACAAATTAATGTTTATACGCCAGACAGGACATACACAGGGTGTCTCTACATGCTGTGCTTCATGATGCAGTCTTCAACATTGACATTGATAGGCTTGTGGTGTTGAGCTGTTATTTGTCTTGTACCTGACTGCTTGACTGGGGGACAGCATATCGACTTTCATGTCTGGTGAAATTGAAGCAGCTGCCAACAATAGCTGGGCCTGGAGAACAACCATAGTGCACAACACACACAAAATGCCTGCTATAATAGACCTGGGACATCTTCCCAGTGTTCTTCCCAACTTATGCTGCTAAATAGCCCTAAGTTCAGCAATGGAGGTGCTGCACCTGACTTGGCTGATGACTTTGCATTTGCCATCTGCCTTCTTGTCCAGGAACGTGATGTCTCCAGGCAGATTGCCAAATCCACAAAGAGCCAGGAAGCGTCCCTGTGCAGCAGCAAGCCATGTTAGCCGCTGATTGTTGATCTGTTTCTTGCCGCATCTCTCAGTCAGAACAGAATGTGAGATAAATTGCAGCTGCTTGCCAGACAAGCTGTGTGGCTGCTGAACACCAGCTTGTGTGTGTGCAATGGGCTTGCCTGGGGGTTCCACTTGATGATGTTGTACGGTCCGGTGCCCAGGTCAAACACAGGCTTGCACTTGGCATCAAACAGCACAGTCTTGGCTGGCATGAAGCCTGCCACCACAATGAAGAAGCAGCCGTCAGGTGACCATTGAGCATCATGAATAGGCCCATCCTGCAATCATACATGATTTGTTTCAAGGTGACAAGGAGAACAGCGCTTTAGCCAGCCAACAAAGGTAATGAAGTATATGATTTTGGATTTGTGCTGCAAGTACTGATGGCTTGTGCAAGGGAGCTAATAAGACGCTGCAAAATGCACCGATGTCTGTTGGTCAATTCGATTTCATACCTTGAGACTGGGCACTAGGCAGTCATTGGTTCCATCAGCAGCCAGGTAATGAATCTTCTGCTCGCCGTAGTAGCTCTGATTGGTGACATCAACATCAGCAGCTGTGATGGCCAGTAGTGCTGTTCCAGTTGAGTTCCAGCACAGTCGCACACTGTTTGCCTGCAAGACACTGTAGTTGAGCACTTCAACATCATCACACACACACATAGCTGCTGAGCTCAGCAATGTTGAGATGGTACACTTTGCACTCGCTTGGCACTTTTGCTGTGGTCTCAGAATTTCACATGAAGGCCAAAGGCAATGCTTTGCTGCATGATGATAGACCTTGCAGCATGAAGCCTACTCTGAAAAAGCTCCTCCTGGCAAGTGGTGCAGCGGCATCTTGAGACTTGCCCAAGGAGTTCACATGCCAACAAAGCCAGGAGCACCTTTCCCCTCTGCCACCCAAGCAGCTAGCTTCAGCTCTGAAGTGTCCGCTGCAGGGGAAAGGCCAAAGCCTCCCACATTCTTCAGTGGTAGCTTGTACTGCACTCCTGCAGAACAGACAGCTTGGGTTTGCATATTGCACAGTTGCTTGCAGAGTTTCAGACCGCACCATGACATTCACTCTGACATCTAATACTCTTTGGGTTGCGGGGATGCAAGGCTGTCAGAGCAACTCACTCCAAACAACAGTCGTGGTACACATCTCACATGGTATACATACATCTGAGGCGCAAGGCATGCATGGACAAAAATACAGACTTGCCTTCTGCAAAAGCCCTGGTCTTGTAGATGTTGATGGTGTTGTTAACCATATGTGCCAGTAAGACCTCATCAGAGGTTAGCTGCAATGCAGGCCATGACTCCTTGCTCATGCCTTTCTGGTATAGCTGCACAACGGTCTCCCCGGAGTCCAAATCAAGTAGCTGCACAGTGCACCTTAACCTATAAATGTGCTGCAATGCTATCAGGCACATCTTGCCTAGACAGATCACCAGCAATGGGCATGACTTCTTACCACACCGTGCAACTCAAAGCATATGTGAGCAATCAACATGCTGCGTAGTTCTGCCACAAGAAAGGATGACCCATATCAGCAAGTGCAGGAGTCATACAAAGTGAGGAGCCTGTAGTTGCCCCCACAGGTATATCAACACACAAAGGCACAATGTGACATGCGCTGTAAGCATGTTTTGCTCCCTCGAGTGCATACAGCGCAGCTGGTTGGAATCAAGCCATGCAGCATTGTCACCTTGAGGTTTTTGTCTGCATTGCCTGCTTCCTTTTGTGGCCTCTGAAAGGTCTGCAAGAATGTGCTGCCGGGAGAAAATGCCACAGCCACAATCTGAGGCAGCTTGAGGATTGTATCCTGTAAAGAATGCAGCATGTCATGGTGCCTGAGTTGAAGCATGAAAGTTATATCCATACTTGCAACTAACCAATAAGCAAATAGGTGTGCTTGCCTTCTGTGATGCGCCAAAGCATGTGATGGACACCTGGTCTGCTGAAACGGCCGCCAGCAACTGCCCGTCTGTTGACCAGGTGACAGATGCAGCAGGAATGCTGCAAAAACAGGCAGCCACTTCTACATCAAGGTTCCGCTTGCAAAGAGGAAGATGTGATGCGTGACAGGAAAAGGTCTACCTGTCGAAACTTCCAAACGATTTCACCTCAGGCAAAGCATCAAACAGCGTTGCAGTTGTGCCTCGACGAGCTGCAAACGCAGAGGCGCGTCATTGCGTGTCTACTCCAGCAGTTTTGTTTTGATAGAAGCTGACAACACTTACTTATCAGTCGCTGCGCCTGCACCTGCGACATAGTGTAACGCCTAAGAGAGCACTGATCACATCGCTGTTGCAGATAAAACGGCTTTCGGGCCCAAATATGCACGCGGCTACTCCGATCCTTAAGGACAAGCAAACGAAAGGCGGATGTACTCCGGGATCTCACTACCGTGCATCGGCATCGCGCGAGACCTTCATCAACTCAGGATTGCTCGTCTTCAGCAAACACGAACAAACACTGCACTGCCCTCTCTCTCTCTCTCAGTGCGCTGCTTCTGATTTGTGTTTTTGGTGACGGACTCAGTCCGTCGGATGGACGTACAGTGAATGTACAGTGGACGTACAGTGAACAACAGCTCAGCCCTGGTCGTGGTTGTTGCTGCTGCACAGCACACAGTGGCAACAAGGTTGCTCAGTTTACTTCTCTGCAAGACGGTAAAGGAGCTGGACAACCGCTTAGCGTGACCACTTTCCGGCAAGACTGTACTTCAGCTGCATGGGTCGTGGTAGAGGAAAAGGAAGGGGCAGTGGGGAGGAACGCGAAGATCAGTATGGTGGTGGTTTTGGTTCTCAGGATAGCGAGGAGCACTTCAGCGCAGGGCGTGGTGGCAAAAGCGGAGGCGGCGGAATGACCGGAGGTGGCGAGGCAGGTCAGCCTGCTGGTGACCCTTTTTTGCTGTGTGTACCAACGACTGGCTTGCTAGCCTAACACTCACTCTCCACCTTGCAGGGGGGTCCAAAAAAGGAAGCCAGGTTTCATACACAAGGCAGGTCCCAAAGTTCTTGCAAGCTCATGCGCACCTTCTGGGCAAGGGAGCCATGGCTAGCATGGCAGCACCTGACGGAGCAACACTAGTGCAAGATGTTGACAGTGACAAAGAGGGCGACCTTGAGTATGATGATGGGGTGAGCTTAACTGCTATTAGTCTGTGTTCTGCTGATGGGCAATATAACTTTGTTTGGCCATTCAAAACTTCTGCTTTTGCTGCACTGCCTTTTGCTTGCAGCAGACCGATGTCTATCTTGGCATATAGGGTGCGTTGCAGCGTGCAGTTGCTGAAAATCCCAGTCTTGTTAAAGATGACCCGGCTTTTATGATATTAGCAAACAAGGTGAGCCGTACCACTCTGGCAGCAAAGCCAGCTGTGGCACGCATACGCTGATGGTACCTGTACCTGAGGGTAACCAGGGTACTTTGCACGCGTAGCAAAGGAGTCTGTACTGAACCGAGATTGGACGCAGGGCAGGGCTGCTGAGATTAAGGCCAAAGGGAACACTGCATTTGCAGCTGGCACTTTTGACGAGGCTGTGATGCACTTCACAGCCTGCATACAGCTTGATTCAGAGTGAGTCCAGAGAAAGACTGCTGCAGTGCAAGTCCACTCTTTTTGCTGAGCTACTTCAGGTGGTTGCAGTAGTCGATATTCGTCAGCTGAGTAATAAACAACCTTGTGCAGGAATGAGATTTATTATAGCAATCGTGCTGCAGCCTACATTTCACTGAAGCAGTACACTAAGGCCATACAGGACGCCCGCAGGGTGATAGCTATCAGACCCAAGTGGGCAAAAGGCCATGCACGCCTTGCAGCTGCCCACTTTGCTTTGCAAGACTACTCAGAGGTATTACTGCTGAAACAAGAACATCAACGTTCCACATATTTCAGGCAGGACAATGGACATATTATGTCTTCTGTACTTCTAGCATGCTGACCTGCATTGCTATACCTTTGCTTTTGGCCTGCAGGAGATCAGACAATGTTGTGTTCCCCTATAGGCCAAAGAGGCGTACCAGAGAGCATCTGAGCTGGAGCCGGATGACGTTCACTTGTTGGAAGCATTACAGAAGGCTGACATCATGGAGCGCAAAGAAGCCGAGCAGCACAAGCATAAGTTCAAGCGAAAAGATATATTGCCTCCAAGCAAAGACAAGCCATCAAGCAAGAAGCAGAAAGCACAGCCCAAACTGTCGTTTGATGATGATTAGGTCTACTCCAACATACACTGTAGTGCAAAACATGGCAGTGGTTGGTTGTCTATGTGAGAGGCATTGCAGCGTCTGACTCACTGCTCTGCTCTGAATGCCAGCAAATCAATAGCAGCTGCGCAACTTGGTGCTTCGTTTGCTTGAGTGCAGCAGGGTTTCCTTATTTGCGAAGTAGGGCTGCACAGTAACCTAATGCTCGTTGCGCGCTGCTTTGATGCGACATCGCCACACAAGCAAGTCAGAGCGGACAGCTTGGTCTCGCGGGGTGGACTGCGATTGAGTACAATCAGCAGAAGTTATAATTTGCTTGACAGCTGATACTGCAGACGCTAACTACCAAGCACAACGCTTCGCTCAACAGGGCATTATTTGAAGGCTACTGTTGCTGAAGCCAGAGCAGCATCATCTCTTCTGTATCTGAACGCTGCTATGCGATCAGCTGGCAGGCAGTACAGCACAGGACGACTGACCAAAGTTGCTCGTCAGCTCGAAGGCAGAGTGCACCAGGTGTGACATTCGCCTGTGTCGTCGGTGACTGCTCCACGTCTACCACTTAATCGGCCCACCATCAACACATCAGCTTTTGGATGGCAACAGCTGCCTGTTTCCAGCTAGTATGAGGGTGTACTGTAGGTGCTGGACAGCAGCAACTGCTTCTCTAGGTCTTCTGCAACTAATGCTGCCCTACAGCAGGAGGCGGTGAGCAGCAAGCTTGTATATGCTGTGTCTGGTGCTCCTCAACATGACAGGCAACCCCACCCAGAGACAGCCAAGCGTGTGCCAGCCATTCTTGCAGCTCTTGAGCGTACAGGCGTGACGTCTTCTGCGCATGCTGACAAGGTAGACGGTAGAGATTTGCTGCTACCTATCTGATGTGTCTCATTGGCTAATTTCAGGTTCAATGCTTGTGTAGCTGAGGCTGTTGCAACAGCCTAGAACAGCAACCATGGAGGAGATTACTGCAGTGCATAACCTGGAGTACATACAGCAACTCAAAGACACAGCTGAAAAGGATTCCCCGACTGTGGTAGCAGACTTTGATGATCCTGATGGTTTCACCTACATGACAAGCACCTCATTTGATGATGCTCTCAAGGTGAACTGACAGCTGACTCTCTTCAAGCATGCTCAAGACTACTGCTCTCACCCATGAGCAACATCAATGCACAAAGCTGCATCTGGGCAAGCGATGCTGGCAAGTGAGTGGCTGATGTGCCCTCAGGCATCGGGAGGGGCACTGGCCTTGGTGGATGCTGTGGTTCATGCCTCCAAGCAGCGCAGCACAACAGCAGAGGTGCCTGCAGGCTACTCCATAGCAAGGCCGCCTGGCCACCATGCAACAGCCAATCAGTCAATGGGTTTCTGCCTGCTAAACAATGTTGCCATTGCAGCCAGATATGCCCAGCAGCACCATGGCCTGAAAAAGGCAAGACTTCTTGTCATATGCTCATGACACCCAATGTCAGCTGCACTATCCAGGCCAATTGCAAACCCCCTGTTGATGTCCTTGTTCCTTGAGGGCAGCTGCTGCTGCTGCTGCTGAGCTTACTCGTCATGCAAGCTTGTATGCTCATGGTCTGTGCGTGTGCTGTCATGTGCTGGGTTTCTTGAGTTGCTGTTGACTGCAGCTTCAGCTTGGCCATTGGCCATACGGCTGTTGATTGTTCTTACAGGTGATGATTGTGGATTGGGATGTGCATCATGGCAATGGTACCAGTGACCTATTCTATGATGATGACAGCGTGCTGATGATTGATATGCATGAGGATGGTGTGTGGCCTGGCTCAGGGCTGCTGAACGAAACCGGGACAGGCAGGGGGCAGGGCCATACCATCAACATCCCTATGCCAAGTCAGACCATCCCCTGCTGCTGATTGTAGATGTGTCACACAAAACATTGCCCAAATCTGCAGCTCGTACAACACATGTGCATGTCTGCCATGTAAGTGCATGTGAGCTGATATAGTCTGCATTCCTGCGTTTGTACAGTGCCTTATACATCATGTGCCTGCAGCGCTTTGTGCTACAGACCAACTCTGCAAGCATGGCCTTGTGGTATGTTGTTCCATGTTTTGTCTGGTAAAAATTGCTAGCAAGCTTGCAAGTGCATTTGTGCCTGAGTGTATTGGTAAGGTTCATGTGCGAAGTGCAAGACCTGCATTCATACCTAAGTTGTTTTGGGATCTGGAATTTGTGGCAGTGCAGTCGGATCTGGGGATGCAGCAGCTCGTCTTGCGTTTGACAAGATCATCCAGCCGGCAGCCA
>JAABUO010006060.1_pt1 | contig 13994 bp, 14 predicted proteins | sample 5559291 | NCBI WGS metagenome assembly JAABUO01 (sample SAMN10711878, study PRJNA513372) | rock metagenome | isolation source: Antarctica rocks | place: Antarctica: Victoria Land, Finger Mt sud | reverse complement strand
GCGCCAATTTGGCTTGACCCATCTTTTTCAAGTAGCTCGTTCCTGGCGTGCGCCCTCATCTCTGGTAGATGCGGATCGAGGCCTTTGCCATCTGGTCTAATGAGGGTCAAGCTACATTGGCGATTGCGAGACTCCGTAATTGACGTTTGTAGCATGCATAGACCCATACCCGTGTCGTGTGCCGCCAGCCAATCAAGCACGCTTTGTAGGGTCCGCCAAGCCTTCTGGCATCTACATCGACTCCATTGACACGTCCCACTTGCAGACCTAATGGGTTCTGCAAACGTCAATTACGGAGTCTCGCGATTGCTGGGTTAAATCTCACTGGCGTTGACAACACCCCGCCCAGCCACACGTTGACGTATAATACCTGCCCCATTGACCACCGAGTAAGCGTGAGCCTGATCAGGTGCCGCCGTGGTCCTGGGAGTCACCGTCCCATGCACGGGCATAGTGCCGATGCAGCCGCGCGCGGTTGCCGCAGCTGCTCCCGCTGCACCACCGCCGGCCGCGGTTCTTGGTCGTGTCTACGAACAGGAAGTTGCACCCCTTGCCTGGACTGCCCGGACACTCCTTGAGTCGGGCCAGTTCCGGCGAGGTGAGCAGATCGGCGGCCGAGCGGACGATGGGATGCAGGAGCCAGCCGAGGTCGTCCTTGGCGTCCAGCCAGTCCCGCCGGAAGCCCGTCCCCATCGGGACCAGGCGCGTGGGCGCCGTCGCCGCGCCGAGCGCGGCATTGAGCGCGCCCAGGTCGGCGGCCGGCGGCTCCGCCCCGCGTGCGACCGACGAGAATACACCGTACAGCGCCTCCCGTGTCGCGATCGCCCGCTCGTACACGGCCGTCGCCTCGTGGGGACGACGCGTGGCCGCGTCGAGGAGCCGCCGCGCCTCCCCGTCCGTCAGCACGCCGGCGCGCCGCCCCCACTCGACGATGGCCCGATAGTCGGTGAGGGCGTCCTCGCGCGCGCTCGATCGGTACCAGACGCTGTTGATGAACTCCAAGCATACCCAGGTCGGCGGTCCACTCATCCGTGCGCTCTCCATCATCTCCATCTGTCGTGCTGTTCTCGTGGTCTGAAATGTGCTAACATCTTTTTACCCATTTAATGGATGAATAGGATATAGCCCATTATACCGATTATCTCCCGCGCCGCGCGAGCGGGCGCGGTGCGGGGAGGACGACCGCTGACGACCAGACAGGACGGAGAGATGGGACAGGACGGACCTAGCAGACAGAGCATGAGACCTATGCAGGTGATCCCGGCCGGTAGCGCCATCATCGCCGTGACGTTTGGCCTGGCCCGCTACGCCTATGGGTTGTTCCTCCCCGCGATCCGGGCGGACTTCCGCTTGAGTACCGAGGCGGTCGGGCTGATCGCCAGCGGCCAGGCGGCCGCCTACCTGCTCGCCACGGTCGTGGCCTCCGTCATCGCGGCGCGTGTGGGCCCGCGCCTGCCGGTCGTCGTGGGCGGACTGAGCGCCACGGCGGGGATGCTGCTGATCGCCACGGCGCACACCGTCGGGCTGCTCGCCGCCGGCGTGGTCGTGGCCGGCACGAGCGCGGGGTGGGCCTACCCGCCGCTATCCGATGCCGTGGCGCGGCTGGTCCGCACGGACAGGCAGAGCCAGGCGGTGAGCGCGATCAGCGCGGGTACCAGCTACGGCGTCATCGTGGCCGGACCGATCGCGCTCTGGGCGGGGCCGCACTGGCGCCTGGCTTGGCTCGCGTTCGCGGCGCTGGCCGTCGTCGCGACGCTCTGGAACGCGCGGCTGCTGCCCACGGGGCCACATGGGGGGAGCCGGGACGTCCTACCGCGGCTCCGCTGGAGCTGGTTCGTCTGTCCCCGCTCGTGCCCGCTCCTGCTGTGCGCCGGCGCGATTGGCCTGGCCAGTTCCGTCTACTGGACCTTCGTGGTCGATCTCATCAGCAGGGGCGCGTCAAGCCCGGCGCTGGGGCGGATCTTCTTCGTGGCCGTGGGGTGCGCCGGGCTCGTGGGCGCGCTCGCCGGCGCGCTCGTGCGGCGCGTGGGGCTGCGGCAGGCCCTCCGCTGGACGCTCATCGGCCTCGCCGCGGCGATCGCCCTGCTGCCCCTCGCCCGCTCGTCGGGGGCGGCTGTGCTCGGCTCGGCGGTCCTTTTCGGCGGCCTCTACATCCTGGTGACCGGCCTGCTCGGTGTCTGGACCATGCATGTCTTCTATCGCCGCCCGTCCGCGGGCCTGGGGGCCACCTCATCCTTGCTTGCCGCCGGTCAACTGGTCGGGCCTCCGCTGATGGGGCTCCTCGCCGATCAGGTGGGCCTGGCCGTGCCGTTCTACCTCGCCGGCGGCCTCATGGCGGCGCTCGCGCTCATCGGCCCGCGCGTCGATATACGGTCGGCTGTGCCCGGGCCTCCTGGATAGACCCGCGCGTCCCCTTCTCCACCGGCTGTGTGCCCCACGCAGCGGCCGGGACATCGCGCCGATTGCGCCCCACTCCGGGAGCGGAACATCGCGCGGATGGTGAATGAACGGCCAGGACCACTAAAGCTCTCAGGCCGGGCGGGCTCCACGCTTAGAGTTCCCGGCGGCGGGGCGGCGGTCCCCGCGTCCCCGGTGTTCGGGGTTCCCGTCGGCTCGATCAGCAGCAGCTGGGCCTCCTCCACGGCGACCGTCTGGTGCTCCACGCCGCGCGGCACGACGAAGAGATCACCCGGTCCCAGCGTCACGTCGCGGTCGCGCAGCCGCACGGTGAGCCGGCCGTCGAGGACCAGGAAAAAGTCGTCGGTCTCGTCATGCGTGTGCCAGACGAAGTCCCCCCGCACTTTGACCACCATGACGTCGTAGTCGTTGAGCCGGGCGATGGTCCGCGGCACCCAATGGTCGGAGAACTGGGCCAGCTTGTCGGCGAGGTTGATCTTGTCGTCCATGTCTTCGCTCCCTCCTCTCGGATTCCAGTATAGCCGGCGCCGCTCCCCTGATGCCTCCCGGTCGTGCCGCCTCTCGTGTCACCGGCGGTTGCGCCCGCGCGGCATGATCGTGTGGGCGCCGTTCCGGAGGCGATCCAGCAACCCCGAATGGTCGCCGTGTCCGTGGCGCGCGCGCCACCACGCGGTCGAGCCTGGAAAAGTCGCCGATCATGAGCATCATCTCTCGGGCGCGTCCCGTTACGCGCTCCCGTCGTCCGTGACCACCAGTGCGCCCACCCTCTGATTGTGGTAACGCTCGGGCCACTTCACGGCGAGCTGTTCCCAGGTAATTCCCGCATCGGTCGAGCGATAGAGACCCCGGTTGGAGGCCGCGTAGAACACCCCCGGCTCGGATTGGTTGGCGGCCAGCACCGCGATCGTTGTCCCCAGCGTATCCGGCAGCCCCTCCCGCGCCTGCCGCCAGGGGTTACGCCCGCTTCGTCGGTACACGGTTGATTCCGCGTGCCTCGGGTCGTGCGCGGCGCCCGGCGAGTGGGCGGCGGAGACCACGACAGTGTCGGCGTCGCCAGGGTCCACCGCCACGCTCCAGAGGTAGTGGTGGGCGAGGCCCTCGTCCGGCCGCTCCCAGGTCCTCCCGCCGTCCCGGCTCTCGTTGTATCCCCGGCCCGGCGTCCCGAATCCGTCCCCGGCGGCCGCGTACAACCGGCCGGGTACCCGCGGATGCATGATCAGGGTGTGGGTGTCCACCGGCCCGTCCGGGACCCGATCCATCCAGGTGTCGCCCCCGTCGAGGCTACGCACGAGCGCCCCGGCCTCAATGCCGACGTACAGCGTGTCGGCATCCGCCACGTCGGGCGTGATCCAGCGGACATGGTTGGTGTGGGGGCGGGGAGGAAAGCTCCAGGTGGGGGCGGAGGGCAGAGAGCGCATCGCGCGGAGTTCCCGCCAGGTTCCACCGCCATCCTCCGAGCGGAAGAGCGCGCTCGGCTCGGTACCCGCGTAGAGCGCCCCGCACTCTCCCGTGCGCTCGAGCGGGCTCACCGCCACGGCCGTGACGTCCGGATAGTCTATGCCTTCGCCGGCCACGCTCCAGGATGATCCCGCGTCCGCGCTGCGCCACAGCGTGTGGCCGCTGGAGCCGCAGTACACGCGTTCGGGCTGGAACGGATCGACCGCGAGGCAGCGTGGGGATAGGCCCACAAGCTGCGTGTCCGTCTTCCAGGCGCCGTCCCTGCCGCGTGCGACAAGTAGCTCGTCGTCCAGCGCGATATACAGCGTCGTCATGATATGCTCCTTTAACGGCTGCCAGAACGTCGAAGCGTTGTACGGCTTGGGGTTGGCGTCTCACTGTTGCAGTGGCAGTCCACCGCGGTTGTATGCCGTTGAATCGAGGACGGCCAGCCAGTCGACATCGGTGAAGCTTTGAGGAGTTAGTGCAAAGTAGGACGGGTTTTTCATACTGCCGGAGCGGATCGGAAGAGCTGCGATGTCTGCGGGTGGCAGCCCGTGGCCTTTGTGGGTCGGAACGAACCGCGCCGGCCCCGGCAGGGCCGTCAGCCGCGCCTCAAGCGTGCCGGCTTCGGGCTGACCGATGCCATTGGCCTCAGAAACGCCCACGGCCGAACCGATGACGGCATAGCGCGGGCCGAGCATCTCACTGAGGTGCGCTCCCGCCGGCCACCATGTGTTTACCTGAGGGCCGAGGCGCCATTGGGCCTTTCCGCGTTGTAGATGGCTGTTGTGAGCGAAGGCCAACACTTTCCCCCGGCCACGCTCACGGGACACCATGTACGCCAGGTTATCCGCCATCATGGCGTCGCGAATGCCAAGAAGTTCGACAAGCCGTTCGCTCGACTGTCGCGCCAACGCGGCATGATAGTTCAGTAACTGCCGTGCCACCGACGCATACTGCACTGCCTCTCGATACCGATCTTCGTCACTTTTTCCCACTAACTCCGGACGGCGTATTCGCAGCTCAGTCATGAGATCTTCTGTCTCAATGCGGAGTGCGATTGCCGCGTCCGATAATCCTACCGCCTTTGTTGGATCCATCAATGCGGCAGGATTCTCCCAGTCGAAGTCTGAACCAAGCAGCGCGTCGATGCGTGCGCGACGCTTTTGGCCGCTGGCGCTATCAATCGCGGTGAGGTAATCGAGCACAAAATGCAGGACGTGGCGTGGGCTATCGATACCGGTCATCTCGGTCGGACTATCGAAGCCGTAGAACTGGAGTTTGACGCGCTGGGAAGGAGTGGCGTTGTAGCGCCGCATCCACTCCACGAGTTCCCGATTCGCGTCGAGCCGGCGGAAACCGTAGCTAAATCCGCTGTCCTGCACCGCCTCATACGATGCTGGGCCGCGACCGGCCACGTACGCGTTCACCACGCGCGCCCGCGGGAAACTGCTCTCGATGGCAATGGCGCTGTAGCCATGCGCTTCCACCAAGCGCTGGAAAAGCCGGTTGCGGAGGATGAGAATGTCCTCCCCGCCGTGGAGCGCTTCTCCGAAGCCAAGCACGTCCACCGCGGCGCCAAGCGCGGCGATCACTTTATCGACGGCGGCGTTGAGGGTCCTGGGCGAATCAACAGAGAACGGAGTCGCCGCGTGTGCCATCCAATCATCGAGCGTTGCATACGTGGGAGTGGGACGAGGCAGCATCTTTCCAGCATACCAAAGGGGCGGAAACCGAGCAAAGTGACAGCCGGGTCGCCGGGTCGGCACAGTTTAACCGCAAGATCCCGCTAGATTCCGTGTCTGTCGCCCCCGATGATGATGAGGGAGGATCGATCGGTGGACGCCGCTTGTCTCGATCGCGTGACCTCACGTTTGCGGCCGTCGGGGCGTTTACCTCGTGTGACCCGGCAACGCGGGCACGACGAGTGAATGGACTGTGGGTAGATAAGGAGAAAGACATGGCACAAGCGAACGGGTTTACAGGTAAGGTCGCTCTCGTCACAGGCGGCGGCTCGGGGATCGGGCGGGCCGCGGCCCTGGCCTTCGCCCAGGCGGGGGCCAAGGTCGTGATCGCGGGACGGCGCGCCGACGCGGGCGAGGAAACGGTGCGTCAGATCCGCGACGCCGGCGGCGAGGCGGCCTTTGTGGCGACCGACGTGACCAGTGAGGCCGCGGTCAAGGCGCTCGTCGAGGCGGCGGTCGCGACCTACGGCCGGCTCGACGCCGCCTTCAACAATGCCGGCGCCCCGGCGCGGTTCGGCCCGCTCACGGACCTGTCCGCGGACGGCTTCGCCGACACCGTCGCCAGCAACCTCACGAGCGTGTGGCTCTGCCTGAAGTACGAGATCCCCGCCATGATCGCCACGGGCGGGGGGGCGATCGTCAACACCGCATCGAGCCTGGGGCACGTCGGCCTGCCCAACATGGCCGCCTACGCCGCCGCCAAGCACGGCGTCGTGGGCCTCACAAAAGCGGCCGCGCTCGAGTACGCCACGCAAGGCATCCGGGTCAACGCGATCAGCCCCGGCTCCATCGAGACGCCGATGGGCGAGCAGGCCTTCGGCAGCATCGAGAACTATCGGCAGGTGATGGGGCCGGCCCATCCGGTCGGGCGCATCGGCCTGCCCGACGAGGTGGCGACGGCCGTGCTCTACCTCGCCTCGGACGGCGCGTCGTTCATCACGGGTCAGGCGCTGGGGGTCGACGGGGGCGCGACGGCGCAGTAGCCGGGTGTCGACGACGACGCGGCGCCGCAGAGACCAGTGAGTCTCTGCGGCGCTGCGAAGAAAGGAGATGTCGATCTCACGTTTGGTGTCGCGGGAGCGTTTACGTAGTATGACGAGTATGACGCTGTCGCCCTTCGAAGAGATCGTGACCACGCATGGGCCGACCGTGCTCCGGGTGTGCCGGGCCGTCCTCGGGCCGGTGGACGCCGAGGACGCGTGGTCGGAGACGTTCTTGGCCGCGCTGCGGGCCTATCCGACCCTCCGACCGGACAGCAACGTGGAGGCGTGGTTGGTCACGATCGCCCACCGCAAGGCCATCGACCAGACGCGCGCCCGGGCGCGCCGTCCGATCACGGTCGACGAACTCCCGGAACGCCCCACCCCCAGCGAGGCGGACCGGTGGGACGGGGACCTGTGGGCGGCCTTGCACGCCCTGCCGCTCAAGCAACGCGCGGCGGTGGCGTACCACTACCTCGCCGGGCTGCCGTACGCGGACATCGCCGCCATCACCGGGGGCAGTCCGGACGCCGCCCGGAGAGCGGCCGCCGACGGCATCGCCACCCTACGCAAGACCTATGGGGAGGGAGGACCCCGATGATGACCACACACGAGCCACACGAGCCGCACGAGGAGGCGGGCGACCTGTTCGCCGCCCTGCGGGTGATCGATCAGGAGGCGACCCGCCGGCTGCACGACCGTCTGGTGCGCGACGCCGAGACGGCGGGACTCCTCGATGTCGCCTACCGCACCATCGACACCCCCGTCGGCACGCTGCTGCTCGCGGCGACCACGCGGGGACTGGTGCGCGTCGCCTACGAGCGCGAAGATCACGCGAAGGTCCTTGAGCGCCTGGCCCGGGAGATCAGTCCCCGCGTGCTGCACGCGCCGGCGCGTCTCGACGCGGCGGCGCGGGAAATCGACGAGTACTTCGCCGGCCGCCGCCAGGCGTTCGACCTGCCACTGGACTTCAGCCTCTCGCGCGGGTTCCGTCGTATGGTGCTGACGCGCCTGCCCGCGATCGGCTACGGGCAGACCGCCAGCTACGCGGCCATCGCGACCGCGGCCGGCAATCCGAAGGCCGTGCGCGCGGCCGGGACCGCGTGCGCGACCAACCCCCTCCCCGTCGTCGTTCCCTGCCACCGCGTGGTGCGCAGCGACGGCTCGATCGGCCAGTACGTCGGCGGCGCCGACGCGAAGAAGGCCCTACTCACCCTGGAGGCAGCAGCATGACCGCGACCAAGACCGTGACGACAGTGCATCTAGCTACGGAGCCGGCCGCACGCGTGGACGGCGCGGACTGGACCGCCCTCGTGGATGAGGTCAACGATTACGGGTGCGCTCAGACCCCGCAAATCCTGACCTCGGACGAGTGCCGCTCCATCGCGGCCCTGTACGATGAGGCGGAGCGCTTCCGCTCCACGATCAACATGGCGCGGTACCGGTTCGGGTCCGGGGAGTATCGCTACTTCAAGAGCCCGTTCCCGGAGCTGGTGGAGCAGCTGCGGCAGACGTTCTACCCGCGCCTGCTGCCCATCGCGCGCGACTGGGCGGACAAGCTCGGCGCGCCCGCCCCCTGGCCGGACACGCTCGACGCGTGGCTGGACCTGTGCCACGCGGCCGGCCAGACCAAGCCGACCCCGATCCTGCTGCGCTACCAGGAGCACGACTGGAACGCGCTGCACCGCGACCTCTACGGCGACCTCGTGTTCCCGTTGCAGGTCGTGGTCGGGCTCGACGCGCCCGGCGTCGATCACACGGGCGGCGAATTCCTGCTCGTGGAGCAGCGTCCGCGCGCGCAGTCCCGCGGTACCGTGACCCACATCAAGCAGGGCCACGGCCTGATCTTCACGACCCGCGACCGTCCGGTCGCGTCCGCCCGCGGCTGGTCCGCGGCGCCGGTGCGCCATGGCGTGTCGGCGGTCCGCTCAGGCAGCCGGCACACCCTCGGCCTGGTCTTCCATGACGCCGCCTAATGGCCGGCGCCCAACAGAAGGAGTATACGCTGCTGGACGCGGACGGCCACCCCTATCAGAGTAACACGCCGGGGAGCTATGGCGGGAACCGGCGGGGTAAGCTCTATGGGCGGTTGGACTGCCGCGCCGCCCCGCGGGCGATCGCGCGCGGCGGCTACGTCACGCAGCGCGTGTTCTTCGCCGACGAGCAGACCGCGCGCGCGGCCGGCTACCGGCCGGGCGCGGTGTGCCTGCCCGACAGGTATGCCGCGTGGAAGGCCCAGCAGCGCACCGCATATAAGCGCATACATGAAACCACAGCGAAATGATTGAAACCATAGGAGAGGGCAATGGCGCAAACGCACAGCGAAACGACGGGACCGGCGCAGGGGCGGCCGATGGGGGGAGAGCCTAACAGGACGGTGGCCCACAGGAGGAATAGGGCTGCCCTCCCCTGGCCGGTGCGCTTTGTGGCGCTCGCGGCGATTTGGGGCTCCAGCTTCCTCTTCATCAAGGTCGGCGACGCGGCGCTCGCTCCCGTGCAGGTCACCCTCGGGCGGATGGTCTTCGGCGCCGCCACGCTACTGCTCATCCTCGCGGCGCGGCGCGAGGGACTGCCGCGTGCCCCCCGCGTGTGGGGTCACCTCGCCGTGGCCGCGCTCCTGCTCAACGCTCTGCCCTTCACCCTGTTCGCCTACGGCGAGCTGCGCACGACCTCGGTGCTGGCGGGCATCTGGAACGCGACGACACCGCTGTTCGCCTTCCCCCTCGCCCTGCTGATGCTGCGCGAGGAGCGCCCCAGCGCCGCGCGCGCGGTGGGCCTCGCCATCGGCTTCCTCGGGGTCCTGGTCGTGCTCGGCGTGTGGCAGGGCTTCGGCGGCCAGGCCCTCGTCGGCAACCTGGCCTGTCTCGGGGCCGCTGTCAGTTACGGCGTGGGCTTCCCCTATACCCGGAAGTATCTCGCCAGCCGGCCCGAGTCCACTGTCGTCCTGGCGGCGGGGCAATTGCTCTGCGGCACGGCCGAACTCGCCCTCGTGACACCGCTGCTCGCCGGCCTCCCCGCAACTCTGCCACCCATACACGTCATCGCGAGCGTGGTGGCCCTGGGCGTGCTTGGGACGGGGATCGCCTACATCCTCAACTACGGGCTGATCCGGGACGTCGGCTCGACCATCGCCGCGACGGTCACCTATGTCATCCCCCTCTTCGCCACCATTGAAGGCGTCATCGTACTCCGGGAGCCCGTGACCTGGTACGAGCCCGTCGGCGCGGTCATCGTCATCCTGGGTGTGGCCGTCTCCCAGGGGCGCCTACGCATCGCTCGCCCCGGTGGAAGGGGTCGCGCATGACACGCGTCACAGCCGCTTCCCTGAAGACATAAAGACAGGCCAGTTTGACCGCAAGATCCCGATAGATTCCGCGTCCGCCGCCTGCGATGATGATGAGGGAGGAACGATCGATGGATAGAGACAACGACCGCATGACACGACACGACCAGAACCCGGCGCCGCTGGATGACGACGCCCGCTGGCAGGCGGTGCGCGACCGCGATCGAGGCGGCGATGGGCGCTTCGTCTTCGCCGTCCGCTCGACGGGCATCTACTGCCGCCCGTCCTGCCCGGCGCGCCGGCCCCACCGCGCGAACGTCCGCTTCTTCGCCACCGCGGCGGAGGCCGAGCGCGGGGGCTTTCGCCCCTGCCGGCGCTGCCGGCCTGGGGACGCCGCGGCGCCGGAGGCGGAGGTCGTGCGGCAGGTCTGCCGCTACATCGAGGAGCATCCCTATGACCAGGTGACCCTCGCCGCCCTCGGCGCGCACGTCGGTCTCAGCCCGTCCCACCTGCAGCGCCTGTTCAAGGCTGTCATGGGGATCACGCCGCGTCAGTATGCCGAGGCCCGCCGCCTGGATCGCTTCAAAGCCGAACTCAAAGAGGGCGACGCCGTGAGCGGCGCGCTGTACGGCGCGGGCTATCGGTCGAGCAGCCAACTCTACACGCAGGCGCCCGCGCGCCTAGGTATGACCCCGACCACGTATCGCAAAGGAGGCATCGGCATGAACATCACCTACACGACCATCGATAGTCCCCTCGGCTGGCTGCTGGTGGCGGGGACGGAGCGCGGCCTCTGCGCCGTCCGCTTCGGCGCGTCTACCACCGCGCTGGAGCGGACGCTCCAGCACGAGTTCCCGGCCGCGACCATCCGGCGCGATGACGCCGCCCTGCGGCCCTGGGTCGACGCCGTGGCGCGCTACGTCGACGGCCGGCAGCCGGGGCTCGACCTGCCCCTGGACGTGCAGGCCACGGCCTTCCAGTCGCGCGTCTATGAGGCGCTACGAGCCATCCCCTACGGGAGCACGCGCTCGTACAGCCAAGTGGCGCGGGCCATCGGCCAGCCAGCGGCCGCGCGGGCGGTGGCGCAAGCATGCGCCGGCAACCCCGTGGCCCTGATCATCCCCTGCCACCGTGTCGTGCGGGACGACGGCGACCTGGGCGGCTACCGCTGGGGCGTGGAGCGCAAGCGCTCCTTGCTGGAGCGCGAGGCCCAGGCCGCCACGGCGCCCGACGCCGGCGCGCCGCGGGAGGCCGCCGTCGCCGTGAGCGGGACGGCCTAAGCGGACGTTCTCAGGCCAGCCCGACAGGGCGCCGGCGGTCTCCACCGCCGGCATCCTCCGGGGCCGGCCTCGACCTCTGCACCGTCGATCGTGCAACCGCTAGAGGCGGTGTAGTGTTGTAGCGAGTGGGCGAGCGTACGCCCCACTCGAACCGGATGACAGGAGAAGAAAACGATGACGACCATGACACCCATGCTGCGCGTGAACGCCCTAGCGCATGATGACCTTGCGCGCATCCGCGCGCGAGGCACGGATGACTTCGATAATCCACTAATCGTGACCGTCGTGGACAGCGCGGGTGGGACGCCCTTGCGCTGTTGCCTGCGCGAAGCGAACATCGGGGAGCGCGTCGTGCTCATCGCCTACCAGCCCGCCACGGTCGGCGGACCCTACGCGGAGGTCGGGCCGGTCTTCATCCACGCCGAGGCCTGTGAGGGGTACACCGACGCGCACCGCTATCCGGACAGCTTCCGCCAGCGCCGCCAGCTGTTGCGCGCCTATGACGCCGACGGCCGCATCGTCGATGCCATGATCGCGCAGGATGGCGACGAGGCCGAGGGGAGGTGCGCCGCGTTCTTCGCGCGCTCCGACGTCGCGTACATCCATAGCCGCAACGTGCTGTATGGCTGCTACATGTTCACGATCCGGCGACCGGCCTGAACCGTGTATCGGCCGCCGTTGCCACTCACCTGATAGCGCCCGACGTTAGGGCGCCGACACGAGGGAGACATCACATCGCACGGCTTCGACGAAGGCTGGCTCATGGCAGATGCGCGGAAATGGCGCATGACGCGACGCGCGGATGACAGGACGACAAGGCATAGTTGCTCCATGGAGTCTTCGGACCGGAGGGGGCGTATGAGGAAGGGGGAGAGATGAGAACAGATATAACGTTCGATGCGGAAGGGACCATCTTGCGTGGCTGGCTGTATCTGCCGGACAAAGGACAAGAGCCGTTTCCCTTGGTGGTGATGGCCCATGGCTGGGGGGCGGTGAAAGAGATGTACCTCGACCTCTATGCCGACGCATTCGCCACTGCCGGTCTGGCGACGCTGGTCTATGACCATCGCAACTTTGGCGCCAGCGATGGCCTGCCTCGACAAGAGATCGACCCCTGGGCGCAGATGCGCGACTATCGCCATGCGATCACCTTTGCCACGACCCTCCCCCAGGTGGATTCCGCGCGCATCGGGGTCTGGGGGACGAGCTACAGCGGGGGACATGTGCTGGTCGTCGGGGCGCTCGATGCGCGGGTCGCATGTGTGGTGTCCCAGGTCCCCACAATCAGCGGAGGGCGCAATACCGCACGACGCTTTCCTGGTGATACGTTGACAGCCCTCAGGGGGCGCTTTGACGCCGACCGGCACGCGCGCTTCCATGGGGGGGCGCCGGCGATGGTCCCTGTGGTGGCCGAGCTGAACGCCGCGGAGGTCGGGACACCGGCTGCCACCACGTCCGAGGTCAGTGAGCCCATCGGCAACGATGGCGCGCAATGGTTTCGCGCCATGCCCCCGGAACGCCGCGCCGCCTGGCGCAACGAGCTGACACTCCGTTCGATCGAGATGTACGCCGAGTATGAGCCCGGCGGATACATCGAGCGTATCGGACCAACGCCGTTGCTCATGATCACGGCTGACGCGGATACGCTGACCCCGACCGACGAGATTCTGGCGGCGTATGGACGGGCCCGTGAGCCAAAACAGCTGCTCATTGTGCCCGGCGGTCATTACGACATCTATGGGACACAGCGCGGAACGGCCATCGCGGCCGCCCGTGAGTGGTTTCTCCAGCACTTACAGCCACGCCCAACGTCGCACGCCGATCCGGCCGGCCGTGAGAGCGTGCGCCAGCGGCTGCTGGGCACATGGCGGTTGGTATCCTGGGAAGCGCGCGACGCCGCGGGCGCGATGACTTATCCTCTCGGAGAGGATGCGGTGGGGCAGATAGTGTACGACGCGACGGGGAGGATGTCGGCGCAGTTCATGCGGCGGAATCAGCCCCCCTTCGCACACGAGGACTGGCAACAGGCGGCGACGGACGAGAAAGCGGCCGCGTGGAGCGGCTATTTCGGATACTTCGGGACGTATACGCTCGATGAACAGGCCGGCGCCGTGACACACCACGTCGAAGGGAGCTGGTTCCCCAATCTCGTCGGAACGGAGCAGCGACGGTCGTATCGCTTCGAGGGCGACCGGCTGGCGCTGGACGCGGACACCGCGTGGGGCCGCGTACGGATTGTGTGGGAGAAAGCCAGCGACCTTTAGGCCTAAAGGTCGGGGCTTGGTTGACAGGCTGGCGCCCCTGCTTTCCCGGCGGCTCGTCGCCCCGGCCCACCGCGACGCGTTGGGGAAAATGGGGGATACAACACGTTGTGGTACTCTGATGGGGTGTTGCGTGACTGGTTCAACGATCTTCACGGGAGGGATAGGGAAGACTATGGAGTGGAGAACGATAGGAGGGCCGCCATGAGCGTCGCGTTTCTGTTGACCGCGCTCATTATCGTCGCGACACCCGGCACCGGCGTGCTCTATACGCTGGCGGCTGGCCTCTCGCGCGGCGCCCGCGCCAGCATCATCGCCGCGATCGGATGCACCCTTGGCATCGTTCCGCCCATGGTGGCGGCGATCACCGGTCTCGCGGCATTGCTACACACGAGCGCGCTGGCGTTTCAAACCCTGAAATATGTGGGTGTGGCCTATCTCCTCTACATGGCGTGGCGCAGGTTTCATTGGGATGTGCTGAGGTGCGGTATGCTGTGGCCTGACGATGGTAGAGAGGGGGAGCGGCATGCGGTGTCAACGGTGCGAGGGGAGCCAATTCACGAAGGCCGGGCGCGATCGGGCTGGCC
>JAABUO010006059.1_pt1 | contig 13995 bp, 20 predicted proteins | sample 5559291 | NCBI WGS metagenome assembly JAABUO01 (sample SAMN10711878, study PRJNA513372) | rock metagenome | isolation source: Antarctica rocks | place: Antarctica: Victoria Land, Finger Mt sud | reverse complement strand
GCCCTGCCCTTGCCCCCCCGGGTGGGGAAGATGCTGCTGTTTGGGGTGATGTTTGGCTGCCTGGATCCCATTCTCACTGTGGCCTGCTGCATGGCCTACAGGTCGGCAATTCATTCATGCATTCATTCATCCCTTCACTCATTCATTCATTCATCCATTTTTCATTCATGCTTTCATTCTGTAAATAATCAATTTCTTCCTTCGTTTCATCATACGTTCATTGATTCAGCAAATTCGTTTAACACATGTCTTGCCTTAGGTTGTGGTACATACAGCCCTGAGTAGCTGCATGAGTGCCTGTCTGGTCAGCGATGTCACATGTGAATGTAGCCTACACATGTCCACCACACACAACCGCACCTGCTTGGCTGGCGTCATTGATAGTGGCATTCTCTAGACCTTGCATGCAAAGCTGTAGACAAAAGTAAAGCAGGAGCGAAGACACCCCGCTTGCGGCATGCCCTGCTGGGCAAACGCTTGATTGTACAGTTGAGATGATGCAAAGCACGCTCATGCTTCGAGGTATGCTGAGTGCAATCAGCGAATGCGCATCATGCTGTCAGTCAAAGGCGCTGCATGCTTGTATCCCTGCTGCTGGTGGTGGTGTTTGATTGGCCGCTTGTGTACATTTGTACTGCTAATGGGACTGCTAAATATTGTCAGAAGCAACAGCACAAAGCAGGCATGTGTGCCAGGCAGGGAATTACATAGGGCGCAAGGGCAGTGAATGGGGCCAAATGATCCCCCAGTGTCAGTCCTGGCCTGCAGTACATCTTGCCAAAGATGACCAAATGCCTGCGCAGTAACCCATACCTGTGCTGCAGAGACCCATGGGTGTTGCCAGTGGAAGCAGGAGCGCGGCAAGCAGCCATTCGGGCCAAACAGGGGCTGGCCCAGGGGGCAGGGGGGGCCAGTGACCATCTAGCCTTAGTGAAGGCTTTCAATGGCTGGTCAGCAGCACGTCGAGCAGGGCAAGAGAGAGGCTACTGCAGCAGTAACTTCCTGAGCAGCAGTACTATGATGATGGTCAATGGCATGCGCACACAGCTGCTGGGAGAGCTGCAGGTGTTCTTGACTGTGCAGCACACCAAACAGATGTTGGTTATATGCGCTAACATGACAGTACATGTGCATCCCGTGCGTACGTAATATGCTTGAAAGTAGATGTGGCTGCAAGCTCTGCTGTGCCACTGCTTGACAAAAGCTGTGTGAAGAGTTGTAGAGGGCAATTTCCATTCTTAGTTATTGGGCCAGCTGTGTGCACTTTGATAGTCAGGATAGATGCCCATCAGAAGTATTGAGTGGAAGTGCATCATCATCAGCACAGTTCTTGTCGATCTCAGCGTTGTCTGTGAGGAAGAAGTTCAGAACTGCGCAAGCACCTACTCCAGCATAGACCTGTTGTGCTGCCTGTACGGCTTATAGCCAGAAACGTGAGTGGTGCAGGTGCGGGGGTTGGTAGAGAGCCTGGGCAGTGCGTCCATGAGCGCTGCTGATGGGGGTCTGGTGCGCAGCGTGTTGGCATGCGGCTTCTACCCCCTGGTGGGCCGCCTGCTGCCCGTGAAGGGCAACCAGGGGGGCCCCCGCAACAAGGCCACCATCATTACTGCCAAGGATGAGAAGGTGGATGTCTTGCCATATGCTGTGCAGTGCTGCACTGCTGTATGCTGTGCTGTGCCATGCTGTGCTGTGCTGTGCCATGCTGCACCACACCATGCTACTCTATGTTTTGCTTTGCCATCCTTGATGCTGGGCTTGCTTACGCTCTGCTGATTGCACACTGATTGCAAGCCTGACACAACTTAGTTTGAGAGCTGTCAAACAGACTGATACCTTGTCTTGGCCAACAAAGACTGCCACGGGTTGCCAACATCACCTGCTGCACAGACTATGCCACGTCAACAGGCTTCCAACTTGGTTGTTGTGGCTTGTATGCAGGTGCGCATTCATCCCAGCTCCATCAACAGCCAGCTGTCAGTACCAGATTCATCCTCAGCTGACTCTCAGGATTGCCCGATCATCCTATTTGAGGAGATCACGCGAGGGGAGGCTCAGCTGTATGTGCGTCAGTGCACATTGGCCAGTCCTCATGCCCTGCTGCTGGTGGCTGCCCACCTAGCTCTTTCTCAGGAGGACACACAACATGATGATCCAACAGGTCTGCCATTCATGCAGCTGCCTAATCAATATGTCCTGGCTGTCTGTTTGCAGCTGATTGTCTGCGTGTGTTGACACTTGCTGCACAGCATTGCCCACGTCTGTTTGCAGAAGCAGAGGGGGTGGTGTCAGCAATGGAGTGAAACCTGACATATAATGATGTACAGCACAGCAAAGCAGCAAGCACTGTATCACTGCTTGTGTTTGCTGCTGCAGAAGGTCAACATGTGAGGTATGATGATGATGGTGAGGTGGCAGCAGCCGCAACAGCTGGTAATGATGCCATAGTGACTGTAGACGGCTGGCTGCAACTGCGGCTGCCACTGCATCATGTGGCACATATTTGCTGCTTGCGCCACCGCCTTACTCAGGCCTTTGCTGCCAAGGCCTCTGCAAGGCAAATTGATGATGTTGTTGAAATGCAAGGTGTTGTTCTTGATGGGCAAAGTAATAGTGAGGTATGTGTACTCAGTGACGGCAGCTTGTATAATGCAACACTAGGCGCATGAAGTCTATGGCGCAGCATGATCACTAGGCTTGTTGCGCTGTGCGTTGCATTTCCACAGCTTCCGGTTTAGCATGACATGCAATATGCTGTCAGCACCATGAGAGCAAAATTCCATGCGCCTGAGCATTTCCTGCAGATCAACATCCTTAGCACGAGTCGCATGCTTGACGTAGCCTGCATTCTGTGACAGTGTCCATTGTGTGCGTGCAGGTGCAGGCCAGTGGGCCCTTGACTGACGCCCATCAGTCTGCCTTGGAGGTCATCAGTCAGGTCTTTTCTACAGAAGCTGCTGCAGGATCTGGTGGCAGTGGTGATCTGGGCACATCTCACATGGACTCCGCCCCCTATCAAGGCTTTAACCAGAGGGGCAGAGGCCGAGGATCTGGTGGTACAGCCAATCACACCCCTAACTCTGCCCCATCCCTCCCTGCCCTTGCCTGCTTGCCAGCTGTTTCCTTTGTTGCAAAGACACTGCCCGAGGGGCTGTGTGCAATTTGCCTGGATGCTGCAGTGGTGCAAGCAATGTGGACCTGCTATGCAGAGATGGCTTGAAGTCTACAAGACGCATCAGGGCTACAGGGCTGTTGCTTGAAATTGACACTGTGCATCTACCGGCGACGCATGACTGTGCACACCCGCTTCAGGCTGGCAGGCCATGTATGATTCATCACCAGAATCACTTTGCTCTGTAGGAAGAGGCCGCTTTGGGTCAAATGCAGGCATAGGCCATAATCCAGCAGGCAACGGTGGGCAGCAGCCTTATGGTCGAGGGCAGCTGTACGAGCCACCTCAGCATGCACACAGACAGACAGGAGGGTATGGGGGCCGAGGGCGGATACAGCAGCCAGGCCAGCCACAACAGAACTACAGGCATGGCTACGATGGGCATGCACCTCAGCAGCATAGTGGTGAACAGCATCAGGGCCACTTTGGGGGCCGGGGTAGGGGTCCCCCCAGGGGGCGGCATGCTGGCAGGGGCAGAGGCAGAGGCTTTTAGCCTACCATAGGTTGCTGTATACTCTGCATTTATTGTGTTGGCATGGTCACCGTGGCGCTTTTCAAGGGTTGGTCACAGCGACGCTTTCAAAGGGTTGGTCAACTCCTCTCAGTATTGTAGACAGGGCAACCTTGCATGATCTTGCAGCTGACTAGGTGAAGCAAGATTCAATGCTGGTTTGTGTGCTTGCGTGTTTGAATAATGAGTGAACAGTTACAGGTGCAACTGTTTCTTGTCTCATCAGCTGGTGAGTTTATCCCCTGCTGACCCCGCTTTTGTACACATACAGTGTTGTGTTTGGACCACTTGCAGCCAACTGAACGGACCTTCGGCCTTCTGTGCTTGTGGATTTGCCAGCGGCGTATGGAGTCACTATCTGCAAAATCTGACAGACTGCAGATAGCTGTGTTGTTGCCTAGCATTCAAGCCTGGTCCCTTTTCAACTGTTGCAACAACCTTCAAATTCTGAAGTGAATTTGTGTGAATTTGCAACCGATCATTGTGATATTGTACTATCATAGCTCTCTTGGACTACATGTTGCACCAAATGCAAGCCTATCATCATTGCAACAGCACTGCATCTTTATACAGCAAAGACCTGTTAAGGATAGAGCTGTCGTCAAGGCAGAGACAAGCATCTGTGCAAGAGCTGAACACAAGCTCTCGAAGCTGGTAAGTCTGATCCATAAATGTACCAGAGGTGCATCTTTGGTACAGCAGAACCGTATCTCAAACAGTGATACCCTCCAACTGCATGCTTGCCACTAGTAAATGACGCTCACGCTCTTGCCTGACAGGTTCGACACCGAACATGGATGTGGAAACCCGGGACATCAGTCCCGGGCCAGCGAGGGAAGGCCCACAGTGAGTGCACACTGCTCGAACCGCGTGCTGCTGTACCGGACCTCATGCCACAGGCCGTAACGTCCAGGTTGCCACACGCGTGTAAACGCTAGATCACAACCAGCAAGATCAAAGACAATTTTAACGGCACACAAACGCCTCAAGCTGAGCAAGAGCACATTTCATGACAATCGCGACAGACGTTTGAAGGTGCAGCAGCGATGAAGCTCGGTGAGCGTGCAAATGATACACCGAGCTGTAGACTGTAGACTCATCAGGATGGTCTGTCCCATACTTCGTTTTCCGCCTGGAAACCCATTTCCTCACAAGAGACCCTTGGTTGAGCCATCAGCTCGGCAATGCAGCCCTTCCAGCTCTTCAGCTGTAGCGGCAGCGGCATTGCAGCCACGGCAGCAGCGGCAATGCAGCCATGACAGAAGCAGAAGTGCAGCTCTGGCAGCTCAGCAGCAGCAGCAGCTTAGCTATTACAGCTCAGCTGCACCAGCAGCGCAGCAATTTGCAGCAATACTAGCTCAGACAGCCTTGCAGCCTTGCAGCCGTGCAGCCTTGCAGCCTTGCAGTTTTGCAGCCATGCAGCCTTGCAGCCTTGCAGCCTTGCAGCCTTGCAGCCGTGCAGCCTTGCAGCCGTGCAGCCTTGCAGCCGTGCAGCCTTGCAGCCTTGCAGCCGTGCAGCCTTGCAGCCGTGCAGCCTTGCAGCCGTGCAGGCGTGCAGCTTTGCAGCACAAACGTGCAGCCTGGCTGCCCCAGGCAACAGCCCTGCAGCTTCACAGCCTTACAGTCTTGCTGTCCCAATGAAAAGCCTTGAAATCTGAGATACCAACAACAGTTTTACAGCCCTGCCACCAACCAAAAGCCTCAGTGTCCTTCCAGAATAGTAGCTTTGCAGCTATAAGCACATGCCATGCTTGCTTCACCTACCAGATTTGGAATTTGAGATACTGCAAAGATATGGCACCCATCAGGAGGTGAGCGACCCATCAGGCTGTGCAACCAGGTTTGGCACATCCCCTAGTCGACTTGTCCCAAGACCATACGCTGGTCCGTATCATGCTGTATCTCAAACTTGCAACTATGAGACTACTGCTCATAAGATGTGCTCACGTCCCTTTATTGCTACACAACACTGAGAGCCTTTTATCAACCCATTGCATCATGGCTTTGGCGTCAGAGTCAAACACCACAAACTATTAATGGCCAAGCCACCTTGATAGACGGCCATCAGCGAGCTGGCTTTTCAACTCAGAAAAATGATTCATAATGCGACCAAGTATACATTTGTGATCATCCACTATAATGCCCTATGTGGGTTAAAATGTCATGCAGCGCTATCATGGCTACTGAGAGGTCTATGGAAACACCAGCAATGAATTGAATTGAATTGAATTGACTGACCGTACACACACAGCAACACTCTGCAGAATATTCCCTGACCATCAACAAGATACAGTTGACAAACCTCAACACACAACCTGACCAATGAGATTGTTGACCAAGATTCTGCTTATTTAAATCTCACAAGTCCTGACACATACTATGTCACTCGTTTCGACATGTTCCTGTGACCAGTGCCAATGCACCTCAGAAACAGAGTCTGGCTTTCTGCTTCAGGCTTGATACTGAAGGTGACTGAAAAGAACTCCTTGAGATGCCGCAGCGTTCTGACTGAGTAGGGCGTAAGGGGCCCCAACCGCACCTCATTTATTTCCTCTGGTCCCAAGGCACACAACAGCAGCAACAAGCCCTGCAGTCAAAGGAGCACTTTCGGTCACGCAAGCTTTGTCATGTGCTGAACTGACCATATGGCCTATGTGACATGTTTGACCACATACAAACACGCAGTGCAATTGTCATTGTCACATGGCTGCCACAAGCTCCCTGGCTACAGTTCAAAGGTATCAACTCATGCGGGCAGATCATATTTGTGAATTTCAAAGATTCACACGCCTCGGCTTGACGGCAGCTAGAGTCTGGCCCCTCCAGCTGACCGTTTGGGGCAAAAGCAACACAGTGAGTAACAGCCACAGCAGGTGGAAGGGCGCACCTGGTGAGTGCCATCTGCGACCCCTCCCCGGTCTATCTCTTCAAGCAGCATATGCGCTGCTTTCCTGCCTACATCTTCAGGTACCATGGCAGCTTCTCCCTGCATCATTGCAATGACATCCTGAACAGTATTTGAGACTCAAGTCAACCAAGTGATACTGATGCAGCGCAAAACGAAGGAAGGTGTCAGCTTCTGCAATCCCCTCAGACTTGTGACCTAACAACAAACTGAATGAATAAGCACTAATTAGGACTGCAAGCATTCAAAAGAACAGCTGAAGTTGTTGAGAAATGCTCAGGACACACATCTATGCAGGAATAGTCAGTGTGTGCACAAGAAAGCATGTTGTCGCAGTTGTGAGTACGTGTATGTCTTGCAGCCCAGGTCAAGTGCTCAAGGACTTTCAGGGGACCAGGGCTGCAAAGCAGGATTGGAACAGTCACCTTGAGAGCAGCATTGGCAGTGCATTCAGAACTGATGAAGCAGCCAGTTGTGGTCTCTGCAACCAGCATCAGGCCATATCCAGGAGACTGCCCTGCCTCTGGCCCTGTCATGTGATCCGTGAAGATGTACACGTCAGCCAGCAGGTCATTCAGTACTGATCTTGCCCCATCCACCATGCGGTTGCTGCTCTGAGGAGATACCCTCATAGAGTGAGCTACACCTCTGATACGCCTCACAGCCCCTGAGTGCAGACAACAAACTCAGCCTTGAGAGAGCTCAAGTGAGGTGTTCACCAGCTGAAAAGATGCTGAAGTTGCAGAGGTGCTGATGACAGAGGCAGCCAGTCTTTGTGCATTTGCAACACAAAGACACAAAAAGCATGGTATGGTGTATTCACAATTACCTTCCTCATTGACTTGTGATTATGACCTATGCATGCATGAATGCTGTCAGAGGCACATGCAAGGACATGCAGTGGACAAGGGAACAGGCTGACCTTCTTGTGTCATATTGATTGGAGGCAGCTGTTTGGCAACAGGACAGCTGAGCTGCACTTCCCCACCACCCTGCATTTCCCCTTCTTGTCAAACAATCAGGAATGCAAGGACAGAAGATCTTCCCCAGGTAGCACAGGGAATGGACCTGGAAATCCAGTCCCAGCAGGCAAGAAGCTGATCTCATGTGTGATGCTCAGAAGTCTTGTATGCTGATGTAGATACCATGACACTGAGAAAACAGCAGTAATGCCGAGCCACATGCAGTCATTCCCTTTTCGACTGAGCAACAACACTCACCAAGGGCTCAGCCCCTCGCTTGATCACCTTCAGCTCAAACCCATCTGACAGTCCTGTTGCCTGACGCAGCAGGGGCAGCGTGACGGTACGCCAGACGTCAATGCTTGGGTCTGCTGCTGCATTGGTGATGCCTCGCAGTGTAATGGACAAGGGCTGCAAGACCCACAGCAGCTTTATTGTGGATCTATGTTCCATGATGGTATGGCTTGGGCCAGTAGGTGCATACCTTCTTGGCAAACAGTGCAATGCAGACCAGAGGCTCAAGGAAGAAGCCTATAGAGCGGGAGCGGCCACAGTCGTGCACAAAACCACTGCCTCCTGTTACAATTCCAGGAGAATATCGCAGCGTAGTACCTGCAGACGTCAGGCAGCGTCGCAAATGAGCGTAACACAGAGTGAAAGACCAAGGCAAACAACGCAAAGATGAAGGACCTTTGAACACGCGGAGGCAGGGCTTGAAGTGGTAGCAAGGAGCAGTCACAGTGGCGTTACACACCGGTCTCGTTGATCTCGACGACACAACCGTTGGTGATTTTCTCCAGTAACCTCAGCAAAGATGCTTCGTAGTCACGCACGCCAGGATCTTGATCTTTAGCTCGGATGTCCCGAATGCAAATTGACTTTCCGGAAAGGGTGCTGCAGATGAGACGCTGCCGAAAGTGCTGGCTGCCTCTGAAGTTCAGCACCATGTGTTGCAGGTAGCACCAAGTACAGCCTTGCTGCGCAAGCACACGAGCACGGAGAGGCTACGTTGGCTTCGCGCTCTGAGCATTTCCGCAAACAGTGCAGAGCACAGGAAGCGGGAGACGAAACGATGCGGCGAAAACCTAAGTGAGGTTGCACATGGGTTTAGTAACTTCTCGTCAAGTTAGTAATTCTGTTTTGGGTGAAGTTTATGGCTGAGCCTTGACTCCTTATGTTGCAGGTGTGGAGCCCGATACCGACCTTAGAAAACGAGGGTCATTGCATCATCATGACATCTTGACGTCGGTTGTGCGTTCTCTTCTGATGACCTGTCCTGGGTGGCTTACCTACTGCAAAGTTCTGACGGGCAGCTCTGCAACTTGCTATGCTTGAGTCCGCACTGAAGCAGCTATGACCGCTTCAAAAGAGACCAACGGCAGCCGTGAGCAACTGCCGCCGCGTCGCAGCCCAGAATGGTTTACGGCCCTTGGGTTCGAGAAGCCTTTTGGCCTGCACACTGCAAACTTGTACGAAAAGCTTTCGTTTGACTGGGGCGCACCCCTTCTCGAGAAAGGTTCATACGGCCAGATAACAGAAGAAATGGCGGACTGTCTACCGCCTCCCGAAGATGAGGCTCCGCTGAGGGCACAACAGTTTGCGGACTGCTATGATCAGTGTCGAGTACGTGCTTGCGTGTGGCGGGCCGCAACTTAATTTTGCCTGCACCTTTCATGCAGCCTGACAGTAGTGCAGTAACATGATCACCTTGTGACCAGTGACGAGTCAATGTGCTCCTGCAGGAACGTGCAGCGTCGGGCAGGCTTTGGTTCTTGAAGAGCAACCTCTTTGCCAGAACACTGCTGAACCTCTATTGGCACAGGATGGCTCTTCATGGCTTCTGGACTCTGATGGAGGTGGCTGTCAGGTAACGCGCATTTCATGACAAATGTAAATTTACATAGCTGTTGACGTATTGCTATGTTTCACCACATTGCTCCTTCTGCTGCTTGCTGCGTCAATGCGGATTCAGCATGGCTGTGCCCAAATTGCTTGGCCAACATGCTTCACTAACATGCTTTCTGAGCAGCAACTCGCTGTGACTTGATCATGTCTAACACCAGTGATCGTCTGAGTGGATTTGATGAAGGGTATTCTGAACATGAGCTGGTGCATGCACAGGCTTTTGAGCCCTCTGCTGCTGCGGCAGCTGTTGCTATGGCTCGAAGGCAACAAAGCCTACGGCAGCAAAGGGGGTTACTCTGTAGGAACAGGCTGGCTGTGGGCAATCCTGCTTGGACTCTCAGGATACCTGTCCACATTGACACATCACCAAGCTTTCTGGTTAGCTCACTGCACTCCAGCATACTAGCAACATTATGTAGAGGCAATCATGCAACCTTGAACATGCGCTGACCTACGCATGGCCTCATGTGCAGCAGCCCCCCTACTGTAGTACATCACAAAATGTTCTGCACAAAGCAACATCCAGTACCTGGGATTTCCTGGTGGCAAAGCGTTCAAAGCATGACACTGTGACGACACAGACAACTGGAACATCAAAAGTTATTGTTGCTGAGCTTCACCTCATATCGCATCAATCCAAGGCATATGTTTTGACACCAGAATTGCTAGTAGCATCCAAACACAGGCAAGGTGCATGATCAAGCTGTCAGTCACTGTCACTTTTGTGCCTTGGGTCATCAGGTCACATCCGGTACTTAGGCAATCTTCATCTGTGATTCAGGCCAGTGGGTGCTAACATAGTGTGCTGCTGCTGGTGTGTTGTTCATCATTGTTATTCATGTGCATAGGTATGGCATGCATGGGGGCTTCATGATGCGCCAACAGGCCATCTCTGCAATCCATGCCAAGATGCTGCGCCTCAACAGCGCATCCATAGCTGCAGTCTCCGTAGGAAAGGTGCGCCCAGTGTTTTTGCTTGCCGTGTCATGCAAGGGTATGCAAACACCACAATTCCTTTATTCTCCCTGAAGCCAAAAAGGTTCAAACAGGCTTAGCAAGCTTCTCCCTCCTGCATGAGCCATCTGTACAGTGAAGCATGAGGGAAATGCTCGTATCAACATCTGACGCTTGAGCTTCTGTCAACCGATATAGCATTGATACATCTTTGTTGGCCATGTACGAATGTGCCTATAATATTGTTATCCAACATCAAAGCGCATGCAGCATGCAAACCTGCCTGGGCTCAACCTGGAGGTTTGTGCAGGTTGTGAACCTAGTCAGCAATGATGTGCGTCGATTCGATGATATTGGGCCGTACTACATGCACATATGGGCAGGACCTCTGGAAGTCATCTGTGTGCTGGTCATGGTGGGAGCACAGCTCACTTTTCCAGCTGCCATTGCTGGCATTGCCACTCTGCTGCTGCTCATTCCTTTCCAGGCAGGCCTTCTGCCCTTTGCTTCTGCCCCTCTGCCCACTGGTGCTTGCCTTTGTACTGCGAGGTTCCCTTTCTACGCTGGCCTTTCCATTAGGTCTGCTGTTGTATCATTTCGACCACATCTTGTCCCTCCCATATGCAGTTGACTCTTTTGAAGTTCCCTGTGACTGTTGAAGTCTGTTACCCTTGAAACCGGTACTTATGTGATCAGCAGTCTGCTGCAAGCATCTGGTGCCGCACATCAGTGTACGATTTTCAAGGTGGGCTAGATCGTGAGAAAATGTATGCAGGGAGTGCTGTCCAAGCACATAGCAAGGCTACGCACCAACACGGCTCGGCACACGGATGAGAGGGTCCGCCTGGCAGGAGAGGCCATTGCTGGCAGCCTGGCTGTCAAGATGTTAGGTCAGTCCCCTGCCTTGCTGTCACGACGTTAGGTCAGTCCCCTACTTTGCTGTCAAGATGTAAGGTCAGTCCCTTGCTTTGCTGTCAAGATGTTAGGTCAGTCCCCTACCTTGCTGTCAAGATGTAAAGTCAGTCCCTGCCTTGCTGTCAAGACGTTAGGTCAGTCCCCTACTTTGCTGTCAAGGTGTAAGGTCAGTCTCGTGCTTTGCTGTCAAAATTTTAGGTCAGTTCAGTCCCCATGGTTTGCAACACATTAGAACCTGTTGCATGCGCACAGCTGGATGACACTCTGCTTCTGAGACCCCACAGCCAAAAGTAGCACTGTAGATACACATGTGTGTCTGCATTAATTCTGCCACTGCAGCTTGTTGAACAATGCAGGGTGGGTACAGTCAGTCAAGCTGCTAAGCATGCTTTGAACCATCCAAGGACATCAAATGACATGTGTGATGCTGCAGTGCTGTATGTCTGCACAGCTGTCTGACACGCCGCATGACTTTGATTAGGGTGGGAAGATGCAATGCTGAAACTGTTGAAGGGGATTCGGGTCAAGGAGACATCTTATGCCATCAGAATGGCACGCATCCGGGCCATGAACATGGCTCTCTACTTCTTCATCACGCCACTTGTGTCCTTTATTGTTTTTACAGTGGTAAGCTGAGTTGCCTGGACCCACGCATTCGTACACGGCAGCACAGCTATGCTTGAGGTGCATGCACACGAGCTGCCTCTGGGCATTGTTCGTACACACAGCAGCGCAGCTGTGTTGCAGTGCATGCAGATAAGCTGGTTCTGTGCATTGTCATGCACAGGTAAGATTGCACACACACCCAAAAGTAGCAATCCCATAGCAGTTGAGTTTTGTGTTCTGGCATGCATGTCAGCGTGTCAAGTACAGGCCTCTCTTCAAGGCATTGTGCTGCGTCTTGCTGACAACACGTCATCACATACCTCTCTGACACAACAGATTTCAAATTTCCACAAGCAGTGCAATGCTGGCCACCCATCAAGCGTAGCGTGCAAAGCATGCAGGTACACGTCCAAGGCAAGGCTCTAGACATCGCCAGCGTCTTCTACGCGCTGGCTCTGCTGCACCTGCCCAAGCTGTCTATGGCGCAGAACTTTGTGCATGCTGTGGAGGCCGGCTCAGAGCTGCAGGTCTCCATGAAGCGCATCAATGACTTCCTGTCCCTGCCTGAGCCCCCAGCACCTGCCCATCATCTACACGGCCCTGCTGCAACAACAGCCAAGGTACACACCTTGCACGGCAGTGTGGGACACTGCCATCAAGCCTTAGTAAGAGCTGCTGGCTGTGTCTGTGAAAGCGTGTCTCAGTCTTGCTATAGCTGCTTGCTTAGGGCTTTCTGCTTCCAGCAACTTGACATTTGTCAGTGCAAGCCGTGTAGAGATTGCTGTAGAAACCTCATGCTCTGCCAGTGGTTCACCTTGTGCAGGCTCCAACTGGCCATAGGCATCAGTACTTGCTTCTTCATGGTCCCTTACCAGACCCCTGTCTGGCCCTCTGTTTTGCATGCCAGCCTTTGCAGAAACGTACTGCAGAGTGGACATAGATGAGTTGCTGTCATGCCACTGCACCACTGGGGTGACTGGACTGAGTGGGTCTGAGGCCAAGACACAGCTGAGGACACTTGTAAACTGCAGGAATCTGCAGGAGTAAAGGATGCCATTGCTGTAGCCCTGGGTGGGGCAGACTATGACTGGAACCGGTGGGCTGGCCACCCTCAGCCCCCCACCCCCCATCTCGACCCCATCAAGAACACTAAGCACTCATCTAGGAAGCAGACGAAGCAGCACAGGCACCAGAGCCAGGAGCTGAAGCCTCAGGAGTTTAGCGTGAACCTGCCAGAGGGAGCTGTTGGCAAGGCAGATCCTGACCTTGAAGAGGAAGGGTCATCTGGCCATGATATTCATGGTGAACTGTTGCTCTCTCAAGTGGGCCTGCCTGCATGACAAAATTACAAGGAAACATGGATCAACAAATCACATGTCATTTGGTGCATGTGCCATGCGACGGGCAAGATACACAGCCACACTGATCGGCTCCTGCTGAGTAAGGCACTTGTGCAGACGCCTGTGGGGCAGCAAAAGTCACAGTGAATTCCTTGGGATGATCAGCGCATAGGGCCCAGGCTTTACTCCCAGCAAGCAACATTGCCTGCTCGGTGCCTTTGATACCTGTGGTCATGACAAGCATGTGAAATCCCTGACCTACTGACTGAGTGTCTTGATTCCTGGGCAGATGCGCAGGCCTGCTCAAGATGCAATGAGCCACATTCCCACTGGTGTGTTCTTGCAACCTTTCAGTAGCTCTGTGCTGGTTGTTGCAGGTACACATGGGGTTGATGAGAAGATAACATTACATGGTCTGAAGCTACAAGTGGCTGAACGGGAGCTGCTGGGCATCTGTGGCGAGGTCAGACCTGCCATCTTCCTTGCATCATTATGCAACATCGTGCTCTATGCTGTCAAGGTTCATCAGGACCTGTCGTGCCTCTTCAAGCCCCATTTTTGACCCTGACCACCCCAATTTGCATCCTCTCCGGACCCATCGTGGCTCTTTTCAGCCCAAGGTTGTTCCCTTGTGTTCCAAATTGCTGTATGTGTGTGGGGCTTCATCAACGTTTCAACAAGAACCTGCTGCTTGCGCCTCACAGTCAGACAGAATGTTGCCTGTGACA
>JAABUO010006058.1_pt1 | contig 13995 bp, 15 predicted proteins | sample 5559291 | NCBI WGS metagenome assembly JAABUO01 (sample SAMN10711878, study PRJNA513372) | rock metagenome | isolation source: Antarctica rocks | place: Antarctica: Victoria Land, Finger Mt sud | reverse complement strand
ACACCAGCGTGTAGATGGTCGAGGCGATGTGGTCGCGACCGATCCGCATCCCGCTGGCGAAAAGCTTCCGCCACCCGGCGTCAGGGTCCGCAGCCGACAGCTCCCACACTGCCGAGGCCTGGGTCACGGTCACGTCGTTAAGCACTCCCAGGGCTCCTACGATCAGCCCGCACAGGATCAGGCCGGTGATCGAGACCTGCACCCCTGCGGCCTGCAGCTCGTTGTTGACTTCGTTCGAACGTCCAGGCAGATGGGCTGCCGCCGTCGCCGCCGACCCCAGAGCGGCGGTGGCGCCGAGCGCCGCGAGGGTTCCGAGCAGGGCAGTGCTGGTGCGGATCGAGAGCCCGTGGGCCAGGTAGAGCACCACAAACAGGATCGCGGCGCTGCCGCACACCGCGACCGCCACCGGCGATCGGCCCTCGAGCAACGCGGAGGCATGAACTCCACCAGGACCAGGTTAGGCGACCCCCACCCCGGCAAGGGCGGCAAGTCCCCGCCAGCGGGCGACCAAAAACAGCAGACCCGCGAACAGGGCGGCGATCACCCCCAGCGGCGCGTCGCGGACAAAGTCATCGCACTGGTACTCCCGCACCCCGGTGCCCGGGTCAGTGACCGGTCCCCGTGCGATGCGGATCCGATTCCCGACCCGAAGGCTCGTGTTACTGGGCCCAAGGCTCACCGTGCGCCCGGCATCGGGGCCGCTGTTGACGGCGACCGACGCGGTGCCGCAGACCGCAGCGGACCCGTTCACTGGCGCCCCAGCGGGTCCTGTCGGGCTACCCAGACTGCCGCCGCAGGCCTTCTGCGACACCCCGACGACCGTGCCGGGCTCGAACACCGTCCGGCCCTCGCCGTAGGTGGTGAACTGCAACGGCACCGGCTGCGCCCGGTGTGAGGGCCACAGGACCACCAGCCCGACCACTGTCACCACCGCGAACGGCACCAGCGCAGCGATCACCCACTGACGCACCCGCGGAGCTGGCCGCCACAGCACTGCCTCGGCAGATCCATGTGCCACCTCGCAAGTCTGCACGGCCAACCACACGCGATCTATCTCGTTACGGGAACCTCCACCGGCACCGGTCGAACCACTCCCCCGGCGACGAGAAACCGCAGGTGGCGCTGTCTCGTAGGACTGGTTCGGTGTGCCGTGCCGCTGACCGGGGTCAAACCGGATGTTTTCCGGTACACGCTTTAAGGACGTCGGAGCTGTCGTCTACTCCGCTCAGCTAGGTCCGCCGGCAGCGGAGGCGCTGCCGACCGTTCCCTGAAGTGGGCGCACCAGAAAAAAGGCCGAGAACGACTGCTCGGCTAGTTCCAGCCGCCACTCGTACCGCCCCGGCTGTAGCGGCAGCGGCTGCACGTTGAGGGCGAAAGATGCGTCGATCGACGATCCTGGAGGGAGGCCAGGCGGCCGGCCGACCTCGACTGTGCTCTGAACGGACAGGGGTGACTGCCCCACCGGTGAGGACAGCAGGACTGCGTGGCCATCGGCGTCGAGAAGTTGGAGTCTCATCGGAAGGGCTTGATTCGCTCGATCCCACGGGACCTTGATCAGCACGGCGACGGCTTGCGGTGCTGTTGGAGTTCCGGTAACTGACCAACCCGCCCCGAGCATGTGCAGTTTGCCGGCGGGATCGGACTGCGCGGCGTCGCAGAGAATCACCTGCGCCTCAACGGGGGAAGCCACTAGCCGTTTGTCGTACTAAGCAGCTCGCTTCCGTGGATCACAGCCCGCGTCGTCGTCACGACCGGCGGGCCAGGCGTCGGGTCGAAGTACAGGTACTGCGTGCTGCCGCGAGTTGGCGGCACGGTCAGCTGCTTGTCCCCGGCCTCGAAGAGATCGAAGATCGCCTCTGGCGACTCGTCTTCTTCGAAGAAGTCATACGGCTGCACAGTCGTCATCATGCCTGCCTCTCGGTAGCCGACGCTAGGGCCGTTCGGGGTACGCGCTGCCCAGGTTGTACTCGTCCCCCATCGGCGAGTCAGCCGGATAGAGGACCGCGACGATCCGCTGCCTGCGGATGTAGCACTCAACCAAGGCGCGTCTGCCTCGCGTTGGGTCTTCGTGCCAGACGTAGCGCAGACCCGCTCGAAGCTCCACCGCGTCCTGGACCTCCTGGCTGCTCAGCCCGTGGCGACCGCTAATCTTCCTCGCCGTGGCGGCGCTGATGTGCAGGCGCACCACCCACAGCCCCACCGGCACGAGCCGCTCCTGTCCGTGTCGACCCGCACCAGCGCCGGATAGCGGCTGCGCGGCGTCTCCTATCGAGCCACAGCAGCGGCCCACTGCCAGTGGGCCCCGTGGTGGCCGTCGACGCGCTGCTGAGGCGGCAGCATTCCCAGGATGTGCGCAAATACAGCCTGCGCTACCTGCTCGTCCCACGTCCCCAGCCGTCGTCGACCGGCTCGAACACGCCCATCGGCGCCTTATGGTCGCGCGAGCAGGCTCACCCACACCAGCGCTCCTTGGGGTGATGACGCGAGCCTCCTCGTATGCGAACAGCCGGACGTCGACGCACACGACCAAGTCCTTTGCGGCGCCGTGCCGAAGTGGCAGGGTGGCGTATCGGAGGCCAGTTGGGTGCCTGCTCCTGCATGCCGGCCCGCTCAAGCGGACGTCGCCTGCCCCGGCAAGGCGTCTGCCAACAGGGCGTCTTGGGACAGGGCGCGGTAGGAAGACCGGCTCCCGATCCTGTCCCGTATGGCGCTCCTGTCGGGGACCGCCAATGCGGACCGGGCTACTGGTACAGCTCGGGCTCGGCACCCTTCTGACCTGGGGTGCTCCGTTGGACGGTCAGTTGCGGGGCGCCATAGCTGCTGCGCAGAGCCCGGGGACGAAGATCCCGATGTTGCGCTGGGCGTCCGCGCGTCGCCGACGCGGCGAACGCCGCGGGTTGCAGCGGTTCCGCACCGAGCAGCCCCCGTACTCGATGCTCAACCGCGGCATCGAGCGCGACGTGCTGCCGCTCGCGCAGCAGTACGGCATGGGCACCCTGGTCTGGGAACCGCTCGGGCAGGGCTTCTTCACCGGCCGCGTCCGTAAGGGGCACACCATGGACGTCCGCCGAGCCGGAATGCCCAAGGCCCTGAGCGACGAACGACGCCTCGACGCTTTCGAACAGCTCCTCACACTCGCCGATGAGGTCGGCCTGTCAATCACCCACCTCGCGATGGGCTTTGCCATCGCCCACCCCGGTGTGAGCACCGCGCTGCTGGGGGCGCGCACGACCGAGCAGCTCGACGACCTGCTCGCCGGCGTCGACGTAGCCCTAAGCGACGAGGTTCTCGACCGGATCGACGAGATCGTCCCGCCCGGCACCGACGTCGGAACGCTCGACCAGGCGTATGTGCCCCCGGCTCTCCAGGACGTGACCCAGCGCCGTCGACCCTTCTGGCAGCGAAGCGCAGCGTGATCAATTGCCTGGCTCTGTCAACGCTGAGCGGCCCCGGAGGGTCACAGTCGGCTGGCCCCAAGGGCGAACAGCGGTGTGCGCCGCCACGCCCGACCCGGGCCCTGCTATAGCCCCTGTACGCCTCCGGGGTCAGAGGCGCTGGCCGCCGGTCAGCTCGATCTTCGCGCCGCTCGCCCAGCCGAAGCCGTCGGCCAGTAGCAGCGCAATCGCCGCGCCGATGTCGTCGGGCTCGGCGAGGCGTCCGAGCGCGGTCGCGCCGCGCACCATCTCGCCGACCTGCGGGTTGTCGCGGACCATGCCGCCGGAGAAGTCGGTCGCGACCGCGCCGGGCGCGACGACGTTGACGCGGATGCCGCGGCTGCCGAGCTCCTGCGCCTGGTAGCGCGTGAGCACCTCGACGGCGCCCTTGGCCGCGGCGTACGCCGCCGAGCCGGGCATGGTGATCCGAACCAGGCCGGTTGAGATGTTGACGATCCGGCCGCCGTCGACAAGCACCGGCAGCAGTGCCTGAGTGAGGAAAAACGGGGCCTTGAGGTGCACGTCGACGACCTCGTCGAACTGCTCCTCGGTCGTCGCCGCGAACGACTCGTGCAGCGACGTGCCGGCGTTGTTGACGAGGAAGTCGATCGTGTCGCGCCCGAGCTCGTCGCGCAGCGCGCGCTGCAGCTGCTCGACGAACGCCGGGAACGACGACGAGTCCGCCACGTCGAGCGGCAGCACGACAGCCTTGCCGCCTGCGGCCTGCACCTCCTCGACGAGCGAGTCGGCGGCGTCCTTGGCGGCGACGTAGGTCCCGACGACGTCGACGCCGGCGCGGGCGAGGTGCAGGGCGGTGCTGCGGCCCAGCCCTCGGCTCGCGCCGGTGATCAGAGCGGTCTTGCGACTGGTGGCTTGGGTCATGCACCCACCCTGCCCCGGTTCCCGGCAGTGCGGGAGAGGAGCCCTTGTCCAGGGACCGGCGGTCCCTGGACGCCGCCGTGCGCGCGCCGCACGCTGGACGCGTGGACCGCACCTCGCTCGCCGACTTCCTGCGCCGCCGCCGCGAAGCCCTGCAGCCCGCGGACGTCGGCCTGCCCGTCGGCCTGCGACGCCGTACGGCAGGGCTGCGGCGCGAGGAAGTCGCCGCGCTGACCGGCATGTCGACCGACTACTACACACGCTTGGAGCAGCAGCGGGGGCCGCAGCCCTCGGAGCAGATGCTCACGGCCCTGGCGCGCGGGCTGCGACTGACGCTCGACGAGCGCGACCACCTGTTCCGGCTCGCGGGCCACGGCACACCCAGCCGGGTGCGGCGCACCGAGCACGTCCCGCCAGGCGTCATGCGGGTGCTCGACCGCCTCGCCGACACCCCCGCGCAGGTCGTCACCGACCTCGGCGTGACCCTCGTGCAGAACCGGCTCGCCGTCGCGCTGCTCGGCGACCAGACGTCACACGACGGGCCGGCCCGCAGCGCCTACCACCGCTGGTTCCTCCGCGACCCGGCCGAGCGCGCACTGCGGGCGAAGCGCGAGCACGCAGCGCAGAGCCGGCTCTGGGCGGCAGACCTGCGCGCGGCGACCGGCCGCGGCACGCCCGGCGCTGACGCGCTCGTCACGCAGCTGCTGGCGGCGAGCCCGGAGTTCGCCGAGGTCTGGGCACGCCACGAGGTCGCCGCCCACAGCGAGCAGCGCAAGACCCTCGTCCACCCCGAACTCGGCGAGATCGAGCTCGACTGCCAGGTGCTGCACAGCGAGGACCGCGGGCAGCGCCTGCTCGTCTTCACAGCGACGCCGGGCACGGTCGACGCCGAACGGCTCGAGCTGCTGGCGGTCGTAGGCCGCCAGTTCAGCGGCTGATCACCAGGGCCGCTACACCGTCGCGGCACGGCGGCGGCATGCAATCGGTCAGTGCACGAACGGCCCAGACCTTGCAACCTGACTAACGCACCGACAAGGCCACCAAGGTCAACACGGCGGCGCCCCCGCTGGTCGGTACTCCCCCGACATCACCGTCTGGTCCGTGAACGATCGTTCGCGGACTCGTGGCATCAGGTCAGGTGCGCTCCAGCTGGAAGACGGGGTGGTCAGGGGCGATGCGCAGCAGCTCGGCGTCACTGGACTTCCCGTGCACGCCGTCGAAATACCTGCGAGCGCGCCGCCCCACCTCTGCAGGTAGGCGCGCAGCATGGGCAGCTTCGCTGCGTCGTCGATTTCGATGACGCAGATCTCGCGGACGCGGCGGCCCCGCAGCAGTCGGGCCCTACCAGCGGCTCGGATGTTGCGCACCCACTGTGTGTTGCCGGGCGGCGACACGAGATACTCCTCACCGTCGAGTTGCAGCAGGTTGACCGGCGTGCGCCGGGGCTGACCGCTCGTGCGCCCGCGCACCTCGAGCTGTCGGGCGGCGGGGGCTGCGATCCCGAGCCGCATCAGTGCCGACACGATCCGGTTGAACACACGCTCGATCTGACTTGGCGGCCTGTAGTACTCGCTCACGATCAATCCTTCCGGTTCATCAGTGCGGAACGCTTCTGTGCCGGCTCACCCTTGCGCGGTCTGACCACAAGATCGCCCGGCTGCTGCGACCGCGAGTCGTGCGGCGTAGGGCGGGCGGTCAGGTTGTCGCGGCGGCGAAGTAGTGGCCCTGCTCCAGGTCCGCGACCAGGCGCGGTCCCGACGGCTCCCAGGACAGCAGCTCGCGGGTGAGCGCGCTGGAGGCCGGAATATCCATAGCGAGGAAGCCGGCAAGGAACCCGAAGTGGGCTGCGGCCTGCTCGTTCGTGATCGAGGTGACCGGCAGGTCGAGCCCCCGCCCGATCGCCTCGGCCACGTCGCGGATGGCGACCCCCTGCTCGCCGACCGCGTGCAGCACGGAACCGGCCGGCGCGCCCTCGATCCCGAGTCGGACCAGCCGGGCGGCGTCGGAGCGGTGAACCGCGGGCCAGCGATTGATGCCTTTGCCGATGTAAGCGGCCGACCCAGCCGCGCGATCAGCCGCGACGACCCTCGCGATGAAGCCGCTGTCGCCGCCGCCATGAACGGTCGGGGCGAAGCGGACGCTGATCGAGCGAACCCCTTGCTCGGCGAACGCCAGGGCCGCGCGCTCATTGAGGACCCGGCCGCCTGCCCCGGGCGTTGGTTCGGCGATGTCGCGCTCGGTGGCGAGCGCCCCCGGCTTCAGGCCAGCGAGGCCCGAGGCGACTGCCAGGGGCCGGTCGCTGCCGGCCAGCGCCTCGCCGAGCGCCTGGATCGCCGCCAGGTCGGAGTCGACGGCGCTCTGGAAGTCGCCGGTGAAGGCGACGTCGTGGCGGAACGCGAGGTGTACGACGCCGTCGCTGTCGCGGGCAGCGGCGCGCAGCACGTCAAGATCGCCGATGTCGCCGCGGCAGACCGTGGCGCCGGCGGCGGCGACGGCCTGCGCGGACGCGTCGGAGCGGGCGAGGCCGAGGACCTGGTGTTCGGCCGCGAGCAGCTCCGCCACGACGGCGGAGCCGATCCAGCCGGACGCGCCGGTGACGAAGATGCGCATGAAGTTGCTCCCTGTCGAGGGCACGGCCAGCGCGGTCGCGACGGGCGGACCTGGGGCGCTGGACGCGCCAGGTGTCAGTTGCTGTCATCACCGTACAGGCGATGCCAGTCGCTGTCATCGCTGTAGCGTTCGTGCATGGGTCGCTGGCAGCCGGATGCTCCCGCGCGTCTGCAGGAGGCGGCGTTCGAGCTCTACACCGAGCGTGGCTACGACCAGACCACCGTCGCGCAGATCGCGGAGCGCGCCGGACTCACTGAGCGCACGTTCTTCCGCCACTTCGCCGACAAGCGCGAGGTGCTGTTCCAGGGCGGGGACCGCTTCCGCGCCACCGTCATCGGCCCGGTCGACTGCGCCCCCCCGTCGGCGACCACGTTGGAGGCGGTGACGGCGGGGGTCGAGGCGGCCGGTTCGGCGTTCCCAGCGCCGGAGCTTGTCCGCCGCCGCCAGGCGCTGATCCTCGCCAACCCGGAGCTGCAGGAACGCGAGCTGATCAAACTTGCCTCGCTCGCGGCCTCACTCGCCGACGCGCTGCGTCGACGCGGGGTGCCCGACACCGCCGCCGAGCTCGCCGCCGAGACCGGCGTCGCCGTCCTTCGGATCGCCCTCACACGCTGGATCGACGACCCCGCCAAGCGGCCATGGGAGGTCCACGTCAACGGGGCGATGGACGAGCTGCGCCGCTTGACCGCCGAGCGCCGCGTCGCCGCTCCGGCCTCGGTGAGGTAGTCCGCGTGCGGCCTCACCAGCTACCGCCGCCGATGCTTGACGTAACGGGACGGTTGGCGTCCGAGTGGGCTGGTTCGGGCCGTCGGCGGGGGTGGACGTTGGTCGACTGCGGTCAGGGACCGGTCGGCAGCAACGGGGTGATGATCTCGTCGGCGATCCAGCGTGCGACGTGGGCGGGGTAGGGCGCGGGCACGATCAGGACGACGTGCTGGAAGCCTGCGTCGGTCGCTTCGCCGACCGCGGTCCGGGTGGTGCTGGGGTGGTCGTAGGAGACCGGCAGGGCGATGGAGCGGGTGATGGCGGCGGGGTCGCGCCCGATCTCGGCGCAGAGCCGGTCCAGCAGGGCGCTGCGGCTGACGGCGTCGTTGATGTCGCCGCCGGGGATGTTCCAGCGGTCGGCGTGCTGGGCGACGATGCGCAGCGTCGCGGTGGAGCGCCCGCCGATCATGATCGGGGGGTGGGGGTGCTGGACTGGTTTGGGGTTGCAGAACGCTTCGGCGAGGTCGAGGTAGCTTCCGTGGAAGTCGAACGGCTCGGTATCGGTCCACAACCGCCGGATGACCGTGCAGGCCTCGTCGAGGCTGCCTACCGCGTAGGCGGTGTCGTGGTAGGCCAAGCCGTGCGCCTGGTACTCGCGCCGGGCCAGCGGGTGGTCGGGTCGTGAGCCGACGCCGATGCCGAACTCGAGCCGTCCTGCGGAGACGATGTCGACGGTCGCGGCGATCTTGGCCAGCATCGCGGGGGGTCGGATGCGGTTGCTGGTCACGAGCAGGCCGAGGCGCAGTCGTTCGGTCTGGGCGGCGAGGGCTGACAGCAGCGTCCAGCCTTCGTGGATCGGGCCGTTGGGGTCCCCGCCGATCGGCAGGAGGTGGTCGAACAGCCAGGCGTGTTCGATCGGGGGGATGGTGTCCGCTTCGCGCCAGACCTGTAGCAGGTCGTGGTAGTCGACCTGCATGGGTGGGGTCATGATCCCGAATGAAGTGTGGGGGGTGTCCGGCACCGGGGTGGTCCTCTCGCTGGCTGGTCGTTGTCTCCCGGGTAACGCTCGGGCTGGCTAGCGGCGGCGCAGCGCCGGGTCGAGCAGGGCGGGCGGGGTGTCGTTCTTCTCCTCGGGGGCGAGGTCCACGCCGGGGGCGACGACGGCGTCGATCGCGTCGAGGACGTCGGCGGACAGGACGGTGTCCGCGGCGGCGAGCTGCGAGTGCAGGTGGTCCAGCGTGCGGGGGCCGATGAGGGCGCTGGTGACGCCGCGGTGGGCGGTCACGAAGCCGAGCGCGAGCTGGATCATCGTCAGGCCGGCCTGGTCGGCGACTGTGGCGAGCTGCTCGACGGCGTCGAGCTTGGCGCGGTTGGCCGGTATCGAGGTGTCGAAGCGCTGCGGCATGAACGCAGAGCGGTTGGTGGTCACCTCGCGGCCCTGGCGGACCGCACCGGACAGCCAGCCAGAGGCCAGCGGGCTCCACGCCAGGACCCCGAGCCCGTAGTCCTGCGCGGCAGGGAGCACGTGCGCCTCGATGCCGCGCTGCAAGATCGAGTAGCCGGGCTGCTCGGTGACGTACCGGCCCAGGCAGTGTTCGCGGGAGGCCCACTGGGCCTGCACGATGCGGTACGCCGGGAAGGTCGAGGAACCGAAGTAGCGGATCTTGCCCGCGCGCTGCAGGTCCGTCAGCGCCGACAGAGTCTCCTCGTCGCTGGTGGTCGGGTCCCAGCGGTGGACCTGGTAGAGGTCGACGTGGTCGACGCCCAGGCAGCGCAGGCTGTGCTCCAGCTCGGTGACCAGCCAGCGGCGTGAGCTGCCCCGGTGGTTGCGCTCGTCGCCCATCGGCAGGTAGGCCTTGGTCGCCAGCACGACGTCCTCGCGGCGGCCGGCGAGAGCCTTGCCGACCATCTCCTCTGACTGGCCCTGGCTGTACGCGTCGGCGGTGTCGATCAGGTTGATCCCCGCCTCGAGGGCGGCATCGACGATCGCGCTGGCTTCTTCCTGGCTGGTGCGCCCGATCTGCCCGAAGTTCATCGCGCCGAGCGCGAGCGAGCTGACCTGGACACCGGTGCGACCCAGACTGCGGTACTGCATGTGGATGCTCCTCTTGAAGAATGCGCGGTCAAAGCAGCAAGGGCTGAAGCGGGACCGCCTGACGGGCCATCGGCCCCCAGACCTGGCAGGATGATGCGGAGCAACGCTCCGCCAACAGTATGGAGCAGCGTTCCGCTTGGCAAGCGGGCCGGAAGGCCGGGATGGTGACCAGCGTGAAGGAGCGGGAGGCGCGCTCGGCGCGGCCCAAGCGGGTCGACGCGCGCCGCAACGAGCAGGCGCTGCTCGACGCTGCCGCCGCCCTGTTCGTCACCTCCGGCGTGGACGTACCGGTCCGGGAGATCGCCGCCCGCGCCGGGGTTGGCATGGGAACGATCTACCGCCACTTCCCGACCCGGGCCGACCTCGTAGTCGCCGTCTACCGCCACCAGGTCGAGGCCTGCGCCGAGGCCGGCCCCGCCCTGCTCGCGAGCTGCGCCTCACCACGCCAGGCACTGAGCCGGTGGGCCGACCTGTTCGTGGACTTCCTGGTCACCAAACACGGGCTGGCTGCTGCGCTGCAGTCGGACGACGGCTTCGACGCGCTGCACACCTACTTCCTCGACCGCCTCGTCCCCGTGTGCGCACAGCTGCTGACCGCCACGGCGAACGACAGTGAGATCAGCCCCCAGGTCGATGCCATCGAGCTGATGCGCGGCATCGGCAACCTGTGCATCGGCGCCGACAACGACCCGAACTACGACCCACGCCGCCTGGTCACCCTCCTCATCGCCGGACTGCTCCCACCGCGGCCAGCCTGAGACACGGTGCTGCCGTACGGACGCCCAGAACGGCGGCGCGAGCCCGCTCCTCAAATGAGGGCCATCAGGACGTCCCGCACACACCGCGCGTCCCGACTGCCGACCTCGACCGAACAAGATCTGACGTCTCGTGCAACCGGTGAGCGGCCACATGGCGCTGCCAGAAGCGCGCCAACTACCGCAGCAAGTCACACGCGGCGCCTCACCGCAGGTTGTTGAATCGGTCCCGGTTCATTGGCGGCTGGTTCTCCTGGCTGCGGCTGATGCTGGGAGTCGTTCCGACAGGTGCAACACCTTCAGCTGGAGGGTCGGGCTGCTGAGGGCGCGCTGACGCTCGTGGTCGCCAGCGGGTCGGGTGCCAGTCGGGTCAGCCGAGCCTGTACCCAGGTCCCGCTAGGTCGCTCAGGGTTGCACTGCCGTCAGTCACAGTCTGGACAAGCCACGGCATGCCGTCGGCCCGGCGCAGCACCGTGGAGCCCGGGACCGGCAGATGCCCTTCCACCCCGGCGGCGGACACCACCTGCAGTGCGGTGCTGACCGCGGCGTCGAAGACCAGCCCGGCGGCGTCCTCCGCGTCGGCTTCGGCCGGCACCGCCATAGTGAGGACAACAGTTGCCAGCCGCTCCCCCGGCCCGGTCACGTCGCTGCCTTCGGCCTAGCTGTCGACGCCGGACGCCGCCGGCCCGCTGCCCCGCCGGTGCCAGCCGCCTTCGCCTGACCCGGCTTGTCGCGCAACGCCCGGTATATCGAGGTGCGGCTGACCCCGAACATGCCGCCGATCTGCTCCACGGTGTGCTCCCGCTCGTCATACAACCTGCGGGCCGCCCGCACCTGATCCGGGCTCAGCTTCGAAGGCCGGCCACCGTTGCGACCCCGCGCCCTGGCCGCAGCCAGCCCCGCCATCGTCCGGTCCCGGATGATCTCCCGCTCGAACTGGGCCAGGGCACCGAACAGGTGAAACACCAGCCGGCCACCGGCGGTCGTCGTGTCGATCGACTCCCGCAAGGAGCAGAACCCGACCCCCCGCTCATCCAAAGCAGTCACCGTGTCGATCAGGTGCCGCAGGGAGCGGCCGAGGCGGTCCAGGCGCCACACCACCAGGGTGTCCCCCGGCCGCAGCCGCTCCAGGACCTCCTCCAGCTCCGGACGGCGGTCCAGCACCCCGGAGGCGTGGTCGACGAACACCTCATAGCACCCCGCTGAGGTCAGCTCGTCGGTCTGCAGGTCGGCGTTCTGCTCCGCCGTCGACACCCGGGCGTAGCCCAGCAGCACTGACACCCGAGAAACGCAGCGGAAACGTCAGACAGGACTCGATGCGCCACGCTGATTGCGTGCACCGGTTGCGCTACACCCACAGCCCGTCACAACCGGCTGTGAATCGCAGAGCTATCTGGCCGGGATGTCGCAGCGCTATTTGGCCGGTGAGCTTCCGGGGTCCCCTTGGACGGCGTCACGCCGCTCCGCTCGGAGGAAGCATGGAAGTGAAGCGCTCATCGTCTCGGGTGGGTGAGCCTGGAGGCTTCTACTACGGCCGCGCCGCGTCGGGCACAGTGTCCGTGATTGGTCGTTCACGAGACACCTCTGAACGAGCTGGGAAGTCGGCTGGAAAGTGTCTCGCGAACCGTGTCCGTGTTCTAGGTAACGCCAGGCACGTTTGCGCTACGGTCGTCGGGTGCCGCTGATCGGATATGCCCGGGTCTCCACCCGCGACCAGCATCCCGAGGCGCAGACCGACGCCCTTTCTGCGGCGGGGTGCGAGAAGGTCTTCGTCGACCACGCGTCGGGGACGCTGGCCAAGCGCACGGCGCTGGAGCAGGCGCTGGGCTACCTGCGGGCCGGGGACACCCTGGTGATCACCAAGCTGGATCGGCTCGGCCGGTCGGTGCGCAACCTCAAGGCCCTCGCCGATGAGCTGCAGTCCCGGCAGGTGGGGCTGCGGGCCCTGTCCCAGGGGATCGACACCACCACCCCGGGCGGCCGGCTGTTCTTCCACATGCTCGCAGCGATCGCCGAGTTCGAGCACGACCTGATCGTCGAGCGGACCGTCGACGGGCTCGCCGCGGCCCGGGCCCGGGGCCGGGGCGGCGGCCCGAAGTTCAAGATGACTCCGACTCGGATCGCGCAGGCCCGGTCGATGTACGACGCCGGGCAGCACACCGTGCAGCAGATCGCCGACACGTTCGGGGTGTCCCGCCCGACGATCTATCGGCACCTGGGCGAGCCCGCCACCGCCGCTCGGCACGCGAACTAGCCGCGGGTCCGGCGATGGTCGTGCGGCTGGCCCCGGAGGCGAAGGCCGCGCTGCTGCGCCGACACCTCGACGACGGCGTCCCGCTGGCCCGGCTGGCCGAGCACTCCGGGTTCGGGGTGCGCACGCTGCGGCGCTGGGCCGCCGGCTACCGAGCCGACCCGACGGTCGCCGGGTTGGGTCGCCGGGTGCGCGCCGACCGCGGCCGCCGGAGGCTGCCCGAGGACCTGGTCACCGCGATCGAGGGGCTGGCGCTTCGCCGGCCGGTCCCGACGACGGCGTTCATCCACCGCCGGGTCGTTGACCTGGCCCGCGACCGTGGGCTACCCGAGCCGAGCTACTCGACCGTGCGCGCCATCCTCACTGGAATCGACCCCGGGTTGCGCACCCTGGCCGTCTGCGGCGACGCGGCCTACCGCGACCGGTTCGAGCTGGTCTACCGCCGGACAGCTGCCCGACCCAACGAGCAGTGGCAGGCCGACCACACCCTGCTCGACGTGCAGATCATCGACGCTCGCGGGCGGCCGGCCCGCCCGTGGCTGACCGTCGTGCTCGATGACTTCTCCCGCGCGGTCGCCGGCTACACCGTCTTCGTCGGCGCGCCGAGCGCCGAGCAGACCGCGCTCGCACTGCACCAGGCCGTGCGAGCCAAGCCCAACCCGGCGTGGCCGGTGATGGGCCTGCCGGACCTGCTCTACAGCGACCACGGCAGCGACTTCACCAGCACTCGGCTCGAGCGGGTCTGCCTGGACACCCACATCCGGTTGATCCACTCCCGGGTCGGTGTCCCGCAGGGCCGCGGCAAGATCGAACGCTTCTACCGAACCGTCACCACCGAGCTGCTGCCCCACCTGCCCGGGCACATCCCGCACGGCACCGGCGGCCGGCCCACGTCGGCGCCGGCGCTCACCCTCGCCCAGCTCGACGCCGTCCTTGAGCGGTTCGTCGTCGAGACCTACCACGCCCGCGAGCACTCCGAGACCGGCCAGCCCCCAGCCGCCCGCTGGATCGGCGAGGGCTGGATCCCGCGTACCCCGGCCTGTCCCGACGACCTGGACCTGCTGCTGCTGACCGCCGCAACCGGCCGCATCGTGCAGCGCGACGGCATCCGGTTCGCCGGCACCCGCTACGTCTCACCCGTCCTGGCCGCCTACGTCGGTGAAACCGTCGCCGTCCGCTACGACCCGCGCGACGCCGCAGAGCTGCGCGTCTACCACCACGACCAGTACCTGTGCCGGGCGATCGCACCAGAGCTCGCCGCCGGCG
>JAABUO010006056.1_pt1 | contig 13996 bp, 21 predicted proteins | sample 5559291 | NCBI WGS metagenome assembly JAABUO01 (sample SAMN10711878, study PRJNA513372) | rock metagenome | isolation source: Antarctica rocks | place: Antarctica: Victoria Land, Finger Mt sud | reverse complement strand
TGAGAAGTCACAGTCAGAACAGTCAAGTGATCATCACTTGCTTGATTGTCTCACTGTTGTGGTTCCACCGCAGAAGTTGACGTTTACCGCACTTGTGGCCATCAGTGGTCTCATCTGTGCCTTCCTACTGTTAATCCACCTGTGCTGCACGCAACAACTTCCACACAAGCAGAAGGTGGGTGACACTGTCCTGTTTAGCAACAAGTACACATGCAACCTGGGCGGGACTGTCAGTCTGTGAATGCTCACTGCAAGGGTGCTTTTGGCTTCTTCCACCCATTTGCAAATGGCGGAGGTGGAGGAGAACGTGTTCTGTGGTACGCAGCTGTTGTGTTCCAAGTTGCAAGCAAGCAAGTAACCAAAGCCATGATACCTGCTTGTGCAGGTGTGCAGTAGCTGCAGTGCAAGCGGTGGCGCCCGAATCCAAGGTGCTCACTACTTGACCATAACATTGTCAAAAGCATGAAATATAGCCTGCCAATTGTCTGATCCATACATCCTGAGTTCAGTGCTTTCTGATTAAAGCTATTGTGTAGGCGCCTGCAACCCTACATTTGATTGTACATAAATCGGTGTGAGGAAGACAACAGTCTGCATGTTCTTCTTTGTCTCAGGTCATCATATACTCAGGCGATGGCCTGAGCGCACACCAGCTGTTGGGAAGCGCAGCATCCAATTTCAACATCACTGTCACCGACAGATTTCAGGTCTGCCAAAGCCACAAATTTGCTGCAGACACACAGCACAGTGACGCAGTTGATCTGCTGGGGCTTGACAGCCTTTCTGCATATCAATTATGCAGAGCATATAACTGAGATCACATACCCAAACAGAATGGCAGACTATGGGCGTAAGCATGCAATACCAGCCACAACAGCAGTACGGTCCACGATGTACGCATCAGCCACACGGTGACGTGTCTTCAAAGTGTGATCCAGGCTCATCAAGTGCAGCAACTGACGTGGGATGAAAAGGCAAATCGCTTCCAGATTGCAACTTGAATGGGCTACCTGCAGGTGATCCAACTGCACAATCGGCATCTGCTGCTACCAGAGCGCTACCCTCGCTTCACTCTGCTGGGACAAGCGCTCGGTTCCTTCAGGCTTGGACATGAGGCTCTCAAGAACGCTGTACCTGAGGTTTGTCTCATGTCATGAGGTCCCCTTTCTACAGCTACTTGGCTGCACAAGTTGACAGCATGTCTGGTTCGAATCTCAACAGGGCAAGTGCCACGAGGACAAACAAGTGACATAGGTACAGGACATGCGTAGCAGACACCAGCTGTTTCTTTGGTGAGCGCAGATCTTTGTGGACACTACTGGCTGGGCGTTCACATACCCCCTGGCCAGGCTAGCTGGCTGTAAAGTAGTGGCATATACACACTACCCCATGGTCAGTGCCAACATGTTGCAGCGTGTCATGCTACGCACATCCACCTACAACAACCAGCTGGCAGTGGCAAAGAGCGGCATCAGGTCTCTCATCAAAGTGGTGTACTACTATGTGGTGGCTGCCATCTATGGTGCTGCTGGAGGCTTTGCAAATGTGAGCTGCATTATGCTCTGCTGTCAATGCCAGCTGTGCTTGTCATGTCACATAGGTGCAGTACTGCATATGCACACCGTTGCATGCTTTGCTTAATACTGTTGGCGTGCAAAAGGAAAAGCAAGCAGGTCTGCATACTTGTGCCGACGCAGAGCAAAACAGCACCAAACATCAACAGCAGCTCTACAGACGCAGCAGAACCCACATGCGCACTCAACAAGGGTATCTGTTACTCACGTGTGCTTCTTCAGGTGTCCATTGTCAATTCCACCTGGACAGCTGGCCACATCAGGCAGCTCTGGTGGAAATGGAAGGCGCCTATAGTTGTGTTTCCCCCTTGCAACACCCTGACCCTGCAGCAGCTACCCATAGACCGCAAGCTGAAGCGCCTGTATCTGGTGTCAGTTGCCCAGTTCAGGCCTGAAAAGAATCACAAGCTGCAGCTGGAGGCTTTCGCTCATGCTCGCCAGACTGCGCTCCAAGACCCAGACTCTGCAGGTTGGTCTCACCAATACCCCTGTCATGACACTCAGTGGGTATCAGCAAAGTCGGCAACATATTCTGCTGTGCAGGATCGGGGTCTAATCTGCAGTGTGGTCATGTTGCTCAGTGATGTTCACTCAGGCAGTTGTACATCATCAACCTGTCAATGAATCAGGCCTGGCAGACATAAGTCTTACCGTGTGATTCACCAGCATGCCTGGCCTGTGTCAGAGCGTCTGAAGTCTTGTGACATATCACTTAGCATGGCATGCATCTGCAGGCAATCATGAAATGGTGACTGTGTGGATGCAGAAAGTGCAGTGCTTGCTGCTCAACTGAAGCTGGTTGGCAGCTGCCGAGGTCCAGATGACCAATCCCGACTAACCCAGCTGCAGAGCTACAGCCAAGCGTTGGGTCTGCATGACTGTGTGGAGTTCTGCATCAATGTACCCTTTGATGAGCTGACAAGCTTGCTGGCTGGAGCTGTGGGTGGGCTGCACACAATGCTGGACGAGCACTTTGGTATCAGCATTGTGGAGTACATGGCTGCAGGCAAGCTCGGTGCATGATGAGGCTCTCGTAAGGATGACAGATTGAATCAGCGATAGGCACAAACAGCATTGGCAGCACCAATCATGTGCTCTGTGTACATGCAAGACCCAGCCACGCCATGCTTGCACATTTTTCAAGCACTCATTCATTTATGTGCATCCCAAAGCACCAAAATGCCTGCTTACTGTTAAGCAAATCCTTAACGACTGGCATGGCTTGGTGATGTGCATGATAGCATTGTCAGACTCCTGCAGGTGTGGTGCCCATTGTGCATGACTCGGGCGGCCCCAGAGCAGACATTGTAAAGCCTGAGCGCATGCAGCACAGCTGGCAGACAACTGGCTATCTATGTACAACAGAAGAGCAGTATGCAGATGCCATCACAGAGGTGCTGTGCATGGACCAGCAAGACAGGCTCAAGATTGCAGCTGCCGCCCGGCAGTGAGCCTTCAGCATCTCTGCTGCTGTTTGGCCATGTTGTGTCAATTGTCTCCTGCCCAAAGCAGTGCTTGAGCTCAGACGTGTCCTGCCATGACTGGGGGTGCTCCAAGTTGCAGCATCACTGTGTGTTGCAACACTTTGCGCTCGATTATGATAGTCTGATGCTATGCAGGCGAGCAGCAAAGTTCTCAGACCAGCAGTTTGAGCAAGACTTCGTCAAGGCAATCCAGCCGCTTCTATGACAAGTTTTGCGCTTCTTCTTCTGACCTTGGTGTCTGCTCAGTGCATCACGACTCCCTAGTGGTGCGCACAGAAGATGCTGCTGACACACTCACGGCTGTCAGCTTTCAACTCAGCTTAGCTTCCATCAAATGACAACATGACGCACGCCACAGGGAAAATCATGGAACAGCAACAACAACCTCTTTTTAGCCACGAGTAGCAGATTACCAGTAGCAGATTACCTCTCATGCCTACGCATTGTATTGGTGGCCATAGCTTGGACAATACTTGTGCCTGACTATTGAGTGCAACATAAATTTGCTGTATTTGATGCAATCTTTCAATGATCCAGGCAATTTAACAAGCTCTACAAATTAGTGTATCCTTGGGAAGAGATCCAATGTATCAACGGAACATAAACTCGGCCAGCAGGGTTTAAAACCCTTGCACTGACCTTTCTCCAGCAAATGTGGCAGAACGGACCTTACCACGTAACAGGTTTTGCGACCTCATCCCTATATGCATAATTTGCAACAGACAGACAGCTCTCGTAGCATGCATTACATGCCAGTAATCCATGTAAACCGTGGTATGGTTCCAGAAATGAGCTGTGCTGCAAATACTGTCAACTACTTAGCGGCCAGTTCCTGCTCTCAACAACAGCCTGCACACAAATGGCTGTGCTTTCTAGGGGGTAGGAGTGCATTGTCTCATAAGCCGAATGCATGCACCTAAAGCTAAATAACAAATACTTGGCAATGCACTGTAAACGCTGCAACATACATTGCAGCTCTCACACTTTTTCGACAAACAAAAACGCAGAACCACTGACTTCACACGCTAAACGACTTGCAACAGTAAATCCTACAGCATACTTCAGTATAATGATACAGATTTAATACTGAGAAAGTGTCTGGTGTACAAAATTCCTCAACAGGCCCATGAGGGCATCAGGTAACTCTTCGTGTGACAGGTGGCCACACTCAGGTAAGACAGCAACATCACAGTTGTGCAACTCTGCTGCTAGAGCATGTGCTCTTGCAGGTGTGACAATGCGGTCCTTTGCACCAGTGACCACCAAGGCAGGCAGCCCATTGCAGTCACTGCAGAACTGGCGCACAGCGTCGTTGCTCAGGTTGCGCTTCAACCGGCTCATCTGCATCATACAGGCACCTGAACTTGGTGACTTCATCCCTAGCTGAACAGAGATAGTCCTACATTCTTTCTTTTGTTGCTCTGCTATCCAATGCGTCACACAAAAGAGCAAGTATGATCATTGCAATATGCAAAACCAAAGTGTAATGCCAAAGCATACTGTCAGCAGCAAGCGAGCATGAAGTGTATGCCTCGTAGCAATGAATAGTGTTTTAACACAGCAATGCAGAAGGTGCTGCCACTTGCATGATTCACAGAGCATAACTGCAACTCTAGCTAATGACACAACATGATGGCCACTACTCACCTCAAGCAGAGCCAGGTCCCAGCCTTGCACCTTGAGGGGCTGCTTGTACAAGTGCAACACCTCAGGAGTGAGCTTGGTGACATCAAACCAGGCACGCCTGTTGGCCACCTCTCCCACCTCACTGCGCAGCAGTGGCCGCAAGATGCGCCTGCCCAGCCTACATTGCAAAAGCATTGGATGCTGCCGATCATGCATTGTTATAGACTGGAGACTCTTATGGGCTGATCCAGCGCGCATGACTCTTGCCGCACATGAAGCTGCTGCAATGTAAATCAACGACCGCAAGAAAGACATCATGACACTCATACACTTGACGCAGGCTAAACATCATTCAAGTCAAGACCAGAGCAATGTTGCTGGTCCAATGCAGACCTGCACAAGGTGTACAGCCATGCAGCATGCACAAACAATGGAGCAGGAGGAGATCAGTACCGAAGAAACACATCAGACGGCACAGTCTGCAATCAATGCACAGTATCTACACAGCACACCCAGCTGAAAGTGTACCTGCTGCGACCAAGGAGGCGTGTGAAGGAAGGTCCAACTTCGCCTGCCACACTAGGATGCAACAGCACCAGCCCAACCACTTCAACATCACACTCAGCCCCGCAAACCACCCCTTCATTACCCTCAGACAGCCCCTGCATCGGACCCAAGGGTGGCCGCATGCTGTCCGCGCTTTGCCTGACCATATCAGAATTCAAACCTGGACCGCCCTCGTCCAGGGAGCTGCCAGCAAAGTGGTGCGAGCTGGTGCGTCGATGCCGATGGTGGCTGCTCTGTTGACTGCCATGTTGACTACCATGGCTGCTGTGAGTGTGTGTGGGGCTGCTGTTGCTGGTGGTGTTGCTGCGCAGAAGGCGGCGGCCGGCGTTGCGCTGCAGCAGGGGTGCTGAGAAGTCACCAGCAGTGCTGCCTGCTGACTCATCCTCTGAGGTGCTGGGGCTGCTCCACATCGGTCTGCCTGGATGCTGGGATGTGAAGCTGACAGCCACACTGCACCAAATGTTCAAAATTGATTGTAAGGCATTCACACAACCCAGTTATGCAGTGCAAAGGACAGCATGTCAGTGCTGCAGCGTCAAACACGTCCAGCTGCATAGTGTCACACTGAATGACTGCCACATGGTAGTCAGCCTGATTGGCATGCTTGCATATGCAGGGAGCATGTCAAGGCTGGAATGCAGATTGGCAATAGGCTCGCCAGCTTGCCCTGTGTTATTGTTGCCATGATAATTAGTTGTAGCTACTGCATTGTCTGGACCTTTCACTGCTCACTACAGCAATGCATGCCTCTCTTAGCTTTGATGTGACTAATATCTGGCTGGTCTTTCAATTCATGTGCTTGGAGTATAGACACCACTAGAACAGAATCAGGGCAAGTCCACAATGTTGTGCAGGGATCAGAGCTGCAGAGAGGCACAAAGTGTCTGCTGTGCCAGAATGCGTGTGTGCTGTCACCTGTCATGGGACGCTTGTGACTGGCTCTGCTGTTCCAGAACAATGGGCATTGGGCCAGTTGTTTGCTGTGGACCCTGCTGCTGCGCCGCAAGCAGAGCCTCAGCTGGGCTCCTCTGCACAGGACTGCTAGCATGCACGTCAATTACCACATGCGGCGTTTCATCCTTTGAAGCTCTGCACCATAGGACCATATCCGGTAAACTACGATGTGCTGTTTGCCTTGAACAACTGTGACTGTTACATCGTAGATGCAGGCTCTGCTTCCCTCAAGGACCTTAGCTGCTGTGAGCAAGCAGCATTGCAGCACAATGAACATACCAAAAGAATGTGCCAGGTCAAGCTTGAAGGACGCAGCTTTGATATCAAGAGAGGGCAGCCTGTGGTCAGCTGACTGCATGAGCAATTGGTGGTGCAGTCAGCCCACAAGTTCTTCAGCAGATGACGCTTCGTCAACATAGACACATATGCAAGGTGATACATAGTTTAAGTACCACAACAGCCAGACTAGCAGTGTGCAGTCCACTGCCACTGCCTCAGACACTCTTTGTCTGGTATCAGACAGGGGCACACCTGGAAGCTGCAGCAGCAGCCATGAGGGCAAGAAGGGCGCCATCAGAATGACCTGCCAGCAGCACCTGCTTCACGCCACAAGCAGAACACAGGTGCAGCACCAGATCTGCCTGAGCTGCCAATGAGTAGCGGCTCGTGCCTCCACTGCGCTGCGCGGGCCTGGAAGTCAGCCCTGTATAACACAAGCATGCACATCAGTGACTGCCATGAGCAGAACACAGATGTGCTACAGATCCAGAATGCAAGAACGGCGTGGGTCTTGTTGACAAGAGTGATTCTGCAGAGCGCTGCGTGCTGTTGAGGGAGTTGTCTTTGTAGCTTCGCCGCCAGCGGAGTTACACATGGCTTGTGCTTGTACAACTCTGCTGCTTGTGTAACCCACATCATGAAATCTGAATTAGAAAGAATTTATGCATGTGGAGTTGTGGGTGTCACAGACAAGGGAGCAGATGCACACCACAAGCCAAGGCTGAATGCATGACAATTGCAGGCTTCTGGTTTCAGTTTCAGAAGCCTTGTAACGAATGCAAACTGCAAATGCTCAGCTGACTCCCCAGCAACACAGAAGCGCTAATAGCACAAGACAACTTTATTCACCAATCTACTCATGATGATTCCTTACAGCTTCAGAGCCACTAGTCATTCAGCTGTTACTGTTGGATTTCAGGTGCTTTGGTGTGATGTGGGGGCGTGTGGGCTTACCAAAGGCAGGCCTGTCAAAGGCTATGACTCTGCAGCCAGCAGTATTGGCAAGGGGCTGCATGATGTTGCGCCAGGCAAATGCGCCACCACCAAAGCCATGCACCAGCAGTATAGCAGTTTCATCTGGACAAGTAGCCTACACACCCACACACAGCAGCTTTAGCTGCTGTATACACATCATACGCAGCTCGCCAGCCACCACCACCAAAGGGGACTGGATTTTGGCTTTGGCTTTGGCTTTGGGTGGTGCACCCTCCTGGTGCCTCATGCAAAGTATCTCACATTTTGCTGACAGGCCTCCCAAATGTATAGTGTTGCATTTGCCAGAAGCAAAGTAGCCTTCACGGGAAAGCAGTTGCAACACTGAGCACCCACGCACACACCATTCAACACAACAAGCCAAAACTCGACGTGGCAGTCCCGTTTTGCAACATATTTAGAATCAAAAGATGCTGGAACAGCTACTTTGGGAGAGGATGTGGGGTTACAGGAGCAGACGCACCTTAGTGGGATAGGCTTGCTTGTAGTGGACACTGAGACCATGACACTGGATAAACAAGGAGTCTTTGTCCGCCAGCTGGCTAGCAGGCACATCAGTGTCGCCACCGTCTGACTCATACTGTGAGTCAGCCTGCTGCTGTGACTGCCGCATCTGGCGCCACGTCATCTCACCTGCCTGCATCCACCACACATACTTCTTCGCTGCTCTTGACTTTAACCCAGATCAGCTCATACAGATGAGCATGTGAGTGCCACCTTCATGAAATCTGGTTGCAGGCCATTTTGTAAGGCAGAGTGCACACTGGGCAAGCATTGCACAAGGCACAAGTCTGCTGGCAAGCCACAAAGGCTGCTTGCTGCACCTGACATGCTTTGAATGCTGATTGGGCATCCGATGTGGAAGGGGCATATCAATCAAGCTCAAGCTGCCAGAGCAAGAGTTCTGCCAGAGTGTCGCCGATGAAATAGATTTATGCATTGTCTGCTAACCAGCAACCAAACAACGATTGCCCTCCCACTTTCAGGGACTTTGACGTCGGTGCTGACACAGCGAAGTTTGCTGACCTGCCAGGGATGTGATTGCCCAAGGAGCCCCAGCTTGTATCTGTTGCGTGCCCAACCCACAACTTTGCGAGCCACCAGGATGTGCAGCAGACTGAAACCCAGAAAGTCCAGGAACAAGAAGACAGCCGGTGGGTGGTACGAGGGCCTGTCAAAGATGGATGCTTTGACCAGCAAGAAGGGCACTGTCACGGCTGCTGATATGATGGCAGTGTACAGGTATGGCCTGCAGGTGGACAACCTGGTATTGGTGGAGGCACAAACAGGAGGCATACAGGTGTTTTCAGCAAAGTGCCAGGCACAGCTTTTGATTGGGCTCGAAGCAGCAGCAGCAGCAGCAGCAGCAGCAGCAGCAGCAGCAGCAGCAGGATGCTCAATTATAGCTTTGCTGGCAATGACTGTGCAATTGATTGCCAGGAGAGCGCAGCATGAAATGCATTGGCTGGTGCAAGCTTGGCACCCTATGCTGCAAGTGGGCATGCAGCGCATGATGGTCCATGGATGCTGCCAGGCCAAATGCTTGCAGCATGCAGCATGAATGTATGAGCAGCTGGACGGGACATGACTCACTGTTTGCAGCTGCGCGCCGAGCCGCAGAGGTATGACACTATGATGGCTGCTGCTCTGAGCAAGGACAGCAGCACAACATCTTCTAGGGAGTGACCCAGGGCGTAGTGGAACTGATGGGGGCCACAGCGGAAAGGCAATGCACAGGGAACTAGCAGAGTGTATGTAACCAGTGCGCTGCTTGCTTCCAGCAGAGCCAAACCCCATGGAGCCTGCAATGCACGTGCGAAGCAATAGCTTCATGTTCTGTGATTACATGAGGCAACAGGTGCATGCACTCAAGATGTGTCGCAAAGTGCTTGTTCTGTGCAATGCAGCGCAGGCTGCACAGTACAGAAACAAACAGTTGGGGTTGCATGGAACACAGCAGGAAACATTTACTGTTTGTTGTGTGTTTGTGCGTGAACATGGGACTTGATGTGGGAGATTGCAGTAGATTCACCATTTGCATGCAGGTAAGCAAAAGCTGCAAGCAGTGGGGCAGGGACCAGTGAGACTCAGATCTGTGTCAGAGGGCAGGCTGGTGACCTACCACTGCTTTCAGCAAGGACAGCAAGCAGAAGATGAAGAAGTGGAGGAAGCTCAGGTATCTTGCAAACACTTCAGACAGCTTAGCACCATGCCCACTTCGTGACTGTGCTCCTAGACCTAATTTGCCCTTAAGAACATTGTCGGCCTACAAATACAAAATATTTTCGACAGAACTTTGAGCCAACCACAGCGTCTTGCAAGCAATGAGCCCAACCAGCTATGGCATGTATACAAACAAGTGCTTAGTCATGCCGGCTCACAACCAGCACAACCTGTCAGTAGGTGCAGTCATATATTGACAAAAAAAACAGCAACCTTGCCATCACACAGCATGCAGGTAATCGTCTAGCAACATGTGGTACAAAGCTGACTTTGAAACTAGCTTTGTGTCGTCGCCAAAGCTTTGGGAAAAGGGCTGTCAGTCTTAGTCAGCAATACCTTATACTGGATGTATCGACGCTTCTGCTTTCTACCTTCTTTGCCATCAGTCATCACGACTGATGATGCAGTGTGAAGGACTGAGCCAAAAATATGCTTCGCTCGAGACCCCGCGCCGCGTCGTAATGTGCACGTTGGGGCAACGGGTGCACGAAGGACCAGCCGGTGCAGACGTGACGCTGGCTTGGCTGGAACTACAAAAGACGCTCAGATGGCATCAACTGCAACAGTCCAGCTCACGGACACGGCTGTCGCAAGCCTCCGCTGAGCGCCTCGCGAAGTACGTCCTTGCGGCAACATTCACTGCAACTTGACATAATCGATTTCTAATATGTGAAACGTGGACAAATCCCCAAATTCAACATGACATGAGATTTCAGGTAAGGGGGTGATATCAATGCCTTCTGTTCTTCCCCTTCCCCTTCCCCTTCCCCTTCCCCTTCCCCTCCTTCCCCTTATGCAGAATATGGACAAGTCTGTCACCTATCGCAATACAGCTTTGCAATCAACACTTACGCCTGGTCTGACGCCAATGTGCTGGCCTCATGACTGAGGGGTAAGCAACCATGCAAACACAAGTCTCACTTGCGGTAGATGATTTGTTCGAACACCAGATGTCAGGGGATTCAAGTCATGTGACTTGTGCCGCACAAGTTGTGCGTAATCTACCAGCCAAGGTAGGATGGTAACCAGACGGGTTGGAACACAGCGAAGTGCTAGCTGAGATGCTGCTGTCACCGTTAAACTTGCTGTCCAGTGCGCAGTTCTAGCAGAGCCTAATGTCTGGCCTTGTTCACAAGGTTACTGGTATGATCCTTGATCATGATACTCTGCAAGGGACTTGGGACAAACAATCAAATGATGTTCTGTGTCTCATAATGTGGTGTGTGAGGCCGCTGTCATTTTGCTGGGCGGCCAATTTCGGAACCATGCTCAAAAGATGATATGTGCCTGCATGATTTGCATGCTTTGCCACTCGTGAACGGGTCAGCCGAAAGGTAAAGCCTAAAATGTCTGCCAGCGCTGCATGGCAAATTACACTGCAAGCCCAGTCTCCACCTCAGACCGTTGGTGCTGCCCGGCGCGTTAACTGTTGTAGTCCCATGTCGCCCGGAGACTGATCGACAATTCTAGACCTAAGGCTTCTTTTTGTGTCTGAGCTGTCGGTGGGCCGTCTTTTGGGAGATCAGCACTGCACACTCTTCGACGCATGACATGACATGTCATCAGCCTCGTTACGACAGCTTGCCACAGAGAAAGCCGTGATTCACTGCGATGTAGACTGTTTTTACTGTCAAGTTGAAGTCCTTGACAACCCGGCCCTGGCTGCCAGACCACTAGCTGTCCATCAAGGGAACTCTGGAGGGTTTGTTGCTGTCAATTACCAGGTCACCTTCCCTGCTTCCTGCGGCCATAAGTCTGACAGCCTGCGACAAAGTCTGTAAGCACAGTGTCCACGAAAAGTTTTCCAAACGTGGAAGCAAGCTGAGGAGCACAGGAAGTCACCTTCTTGGATGATGTGGAAACTTTCCAGAATGTGCGCAGGCAAGAGCTGCTGGGATCAGATGTGGAGATGGCTCAGATTCCCACAACCTTGCTGCCAGGACCTTCCACAATGACGACAACAGGAGCCTTCAAGAGGCTCGGCAACTTTGCCCTAGCCTTATTACAAAACCCATGCGGTCTGACCGCTACAGGCAGGTAAGCCAACCGACTGCGCATTGATCTCAGGGCTTGCACTCATCTGCCATGTGAGATCATCAACGTCGCTCTTGCAGGTTTCTGCACAGGTCCTAGCTTTGATCAGTCAGCATGCTACCAATGGACAGTGTGAAAAGACCAGCTATGACGACTTCTACCTTGAAGTTTTACCTGATGCTGCAAAGCTGACTGCATCAGATGCATGGTTTCCACCAAGTAACGTGGACCTTCATGTCTTGGGGGACACTGGCTTCAATGCATTGCCACCCATCCTGAAATGGGGTGTTCAGGTCAGCTCAGGACAGTGTCCTTGCAGTTGCAAGTGGCTTGTACAAAATGCTCATATAGGAATGTCAGTCAGTGTCAACCTTGCCTGTGCAGTCTGTGAAGAAACATGTCAGCTGCCTAGGCGCCACAGAGTTTGCAGGCTGTGCTGTTCATCACAGCAAAATTGCTGTTTTGATATACCGCGCATTGCTGATGAGCAACATGCACAGATGGCTCACAGCAGCAAAGCAGCCATCTGCAGGACTTGTGCTGACATGGACCTTCCTCTTGAGTTTCTGTCTCTGTGTACAGTGCATGCATGCGTGCAGGTGGCTTGCAACATTAGAGCAGCCGTGCAACAGGAGCTGGCTTTGACCATGTCGTTTGGGATCGCTGTGGGCAAGCTGGCTGCACGCCTGGCTGGACCCTTGCACAAGCCCTCTGGCATGACAATAGTTCCACCCAATCAGGCAGCTGCCTTCCTATTGGACACACCAATCTTGAAAGTGCCTCACCTGAGGTGCATCTCATCGGCCCTCCTCTGTGTTGCATGATGCTTTGTTTGACCTACACCTGCTCTTCATTTGCTCATGACACTCTTATTCACCAGATGGCATGCTGCTGCGTCACATTGTGTTGCAGCATGTTGTGTAGAGCCGTAGCTCAGAAGCATCCCTGTGCAGCTGGGTCTGTCAATTCATGTGACGTATTTTCAGCAATGTAATCTTGACTATGTCACTTATCAAAGTTCAATGGTGGGCACTTCGAAAGTATGGTCTGCATACATTACAGGAGAATCTGGCTGCTGCTGCAGGGGCCAGCTCGGTAAGCAGGTGGTCGAGCAGCTGTCAGTCAAGCAAGTGCGCGATCTGGCTGCCTTTCAAGCTAGAGAGCTGACAGACATGTTTGGCACTGCAGTAGGTCTGCCTCTGCCATACAAATCTTTAACACCACTGATGCAGGTTGCAAGCATCAGATGCTGGCTTCAGACATTGTCACAAAAACACAGCATAGCCCTTCAGTGCAATTAGCGTGCAATGTGTTTTGCACCGCGCTCAGCATGTGGACAGGACACAGCATAACAAACCGCGCTTGCATGTTGTCCAGTCCTGGTACGCACCTGCCATACTGCGCAATTCCATGGCTCTTGGCCAGCCTGTCAACTCAACTTCAACAACATACTCGCTCTGCAGGCCAGCTGCTTTTCGACCTGGGGCATTGCATAGATGACAAAAGGGTTCAGGCTAAAGGGCCTCAGCAAAGCATCTGCTGTACCAAGAGCTACCATGGCCTGCGTGACTTTGCGCGGGTGGATGAGGCTTTGCAACGGCTTGTGTATGCACTGTGGCCTCGGCTCCTTGAGGTTAGTGCTGCTCAGCCTGTCCCTCAACTTCATGTTACGCCGTCATCAGCAGCACTGCTGCCACATTCAAGTTCACAGCTTTTTGAAACAGAGAAGAGGTAGAAGGTGGCGCAGCATCATTGGCCTTGACCACCATGCCAGCCCTCAAATGCTGTCATGTAAAAGCTGTTTCCAGCGGAATGCTTGCAGCATCAATAGCGTTCTGGACCCCAGAGATGTAGCATGCTTTGCTTTGTGTCTTGGACAGCTGTCGGAGCGCAGACAATGTCCATATGATATACTTAGATTGTGACACAGCAAATCTGTCAGGTATGGATGCAGCATGTGTTTTGTCAGTCAGCGGAAATTCTTGATGGTTGCTACCACCCAAACTCCCTCACGTCTTTTGCAGCGTGTCAGACACTGCAGAACCGGACATAAAACAAAGAAATACTCAGGGCTGTGTGTATCTGACCCTCAGGGGAAGACAAGATGAGAGGTGAACCATGCATTACAGGCTGATCAAGTGAGTGAATGAACAATGCTGTTGATTTAATTACTGTGCTCATGAATGAATGTGTGGTGGGTTGCAGGAGCGCAGCAGCAGTGGGCGAGTGCCTGTCAAGCTGAAGCTGGGCCTGAAGCAAGGA
>JAABUO010006048.1_pt1 | contig 14005 bp, 11 predicted proteins | sample 5559291 | NCBI WGS metagenome assembly JAABUO01 (sample SAMN10711878, study PRJNA513372) | rock metagenome | isolation source: Antarctica rocks | place: Antarctica: Victoria Land, Finger Mt sud | reverse complement strand
GTTCTGCTGGAAGTAGTAGGTGAGGAACAGGAACATCGCGAACAGGCCGGCGCCGATGAGCAGCGAGGACAGGAACGACGCGCCCCGGTCGCGCTGCAGCGGCACCCGCAGGGGCAGCAGCGGGTGGGCCGTGCGTCGCTCCTGCACGACGAAGCCTGCGAGCAGGACCGCCGCAGCGCCGAGCAGGACCAGCACCTCGGTCGAGGTCCAGCCCAAGCCGGGTTTTGCCGCCTGGGTGGTGCCGTAGACGAGGGCGACGAGGCCGCCGCCGACGAGGGCGGCACCGGGCAGGTCGTAGCGATTGCGCTCGGCCAGCGCACTCTCGCTGACCACGCGCAGGGCTCCGACCGCGGCGACCAGCGCAATCGGGATGTTGACGTAGAGGCACCAGCGCCACGAGGCGTACTCGGTGAGCACGCCGCCGAAGATCAGGCCGATGGCAGCCCCACCGCCGGAGATGGCGCCGTAGACGCCGAAGGCGGTCGCCCGCTCGCGGGCCTCGGTGAAGGTCGTGGTGATCAGCGACAGCGCCGCCGGGGCCAGCAGCGCGGCGAACGCGCCCTGTACCGCACGCGCACCGAACAGCATCGACGAGCTCGTCGCCGCGCCGCCGATGCCGGACGCCACCGCGAAGCCGACCAGGCCGATGATGAACGTCTTCTTGCGGCCGTTGTAGTCGGCGATGCGGCCGCCGAGCAGCAGCAGGCCGCCGAACGCGAGCGTGTAAGCCGTGATCACCCACTGGGCGTTGGACAGCGAGCCCATGTGCAGGGACTTCGCGGCGCTCGGCAGCGCGATGTTCACGATGGAAGCGTCGAGCACGACCATCAGCTGGGCGATGGCGATGACGCCCAGCGCCAGCCAGCGCCGTGGGTCGGGCCCGGCAGCGTCGGTCCCCGCGCTCGTGCCGGTCTTGGTGGCGACGGCGCTGGGGGGCGGGGAGCCCGGCGTCGTCTGCTCGCCGTAGGTGGTGGTCATGCGTGCGGTCCTTCCGGGACGGGTGGAGCCGAGCGGATCGAGGGTGTGGTGAGCACGGGCAGCAGCACGTCGTCCACCACATGGGTGACGTACGCGTCGTCCACGGCCTCCGCCGTGACGATCAGGCGGTGCATGACGACGGCCGGCGCGACCTCGAGGAAGAGCCGGACGGCGTCGGTGTGCAGGCATTCGCCGCGGTCGGCTGCCCGCTGGAACAGCGGAGCGATGGCGCTCTCCTTGTCGCCCAGCAGGTCGCACCGCATGGCGTCGGCGAGCTCGGGGTCGGTGCGCATCCCCGCGAAGACGCCGGTCAGCAGCGCGAGGTCCTGCTGGCCGATGGACTCGGCCATCAGCCGGACCGCAGCGAGCAGGTCGGCCCGCAGGCTGCCCTCGTCGGGCATCACCACGGGGACCGGCGCGCGGCAGCGGACCGCGGCCGAGACCAGCGCGCCCTTGCTCGACCAGCGGCGGTAGATGGTCGCCTTGCTGGCGCGCGCCCGGGCCGCCACGGCGTCCATCGAGACCCGGTCGTAGCCCAGCTCACCCACCAGGGCCAAGGCGGCCTCGAGGATCGCGGTGTCGCGGCCGGCATCGCGCGGTCGGCCCTGCTGCCGTACGGACGGGACGTCGTCGGTGGCCTGGACGGCTGTGTCCATAGGTTGCTCCACGTGTTCGATACGGGACGGTTCCGTACCCGATGAGCATGCAGGCTCCGGAAGAGAAACGCAACCGTTCCGTATCTGAACGCTGGATGACGCAGCAGTGCCGATCGACCCGGCGGATCCTGAGCACGTTGGCTCGGGAACACCGGACGGTGGTGGGCGACCTCAGACGAGCAGCGTGCTTCGGGGGTACGCCGACGTCCTGCACCCCGGCCGGATCGAGGTCGGTCAACGTCCGGTAGCCGATCAACCGGACAAGATCCCGCATCCCATGCAGCGGGCGAGCGACCAGATAGCGCTGCCAGAATCGCCAACTACCGCTGCAAGTCACACTGATCGGGTAAGCGCGGGTGTCGACGGCTGAGCAGTCGGTAGATCTGCAGACCGTACTGCCACGCCCGCGGCGCGATCCACTACTACCGCGACAGCCACGAATCTTCGCATCAGGAGGAGGGCGGGCCGGGCGCCTCGCGGCAGTCCAGGCTGTAAGAGTTCAGTACCCGGAGGCACGACAAGAGCCTCGTCGTCCAGAGCGAGGACGTGCTCGTTCGACCGGCGAGGCCTGATCTACCTGACCGACAAGAATCAGGGGCTGTGGATCCTCAAGGCCGAGCCGGCGGCCATCGACACCCGTTCGTCATGAGCCCACCACTCCGCTGCGGAGGGGACCGCTGTGGACGACCGAGGCCCTAGCACCCCGCCCCCCGCAAGGGACTTCTTCAGGTCGAAGTAGCTAGTGTTGTGCGGGCAACGACCGCAGCCCCCTGGGAGACGCCGATGACCACCACAGACGCCCGTGACGTTGGACTGCTCGCCCTACGGGTCGGGGTTGGCGGCGCACTGGTCGCCCACGGCACCCAAAAGCTGTTCGGCTGGTTCGGCGGCCACGGCCTGGACGGAACCGGCGCCTTCTTCGAATCCATCGGGTTCACCCCCGGCCGGGCCAACGCCGTGCTCGCCGGGCTCGGCGAGGCAGGCGGAGGCGCCCTGCTGACCCTCGGCCTGGCCACCCCCGCCGCCGGCGCCGCCGCCGCCGGCACCATGGCGGTCGCCGCCTCCATGCACACCGACAACGGCTTCTTCGCCCAAGACGGCGGCTATGAGTACCCGGCCGTGCTCGGCCTTGCCGCCGCGGCGCTCGCCCTCGGCGGACCCGGGCAGCTCAGCCTCGACGCCGCACTCGACCACCGAACCAACCGGCAGTGGATGCGCGTCGCCGGCCTGGCCAGCGTCCCCGTCGCAGCAGGACTCGTCTTCCGCCGCCGCAAGTCGGTCCTGTCCGCAGCAAGCCAGACCATGTCCAGCGACACGACTGCCAGCAGCGAACTGCCCACACCGACCGACTGACCTCGCCCGCCCGCCGGGCCGCCACCATCCCGTCAAGCCCAGCAGCGTCGTGCGGCAGCTCACCGGGAACGACACGGCTGCTGACCCGGCGCGGCCGGCGCCTTTCCTCGGCGACCGGCCCGGCCCGCCCTACCCGGCCCGGCCGACACGCCGGCCAACCGTCGAGTGTTCTCGGCGTGGATCTGCCCTGCGGCCTGCTTGGCCGCGGCCTGGGCCGCCCGGTCCTGCTCGGTGCGCATCCGGGCGACCGCGACGGCGAGCTGGGCCAGCAGCGCGAGCAGCTGGTGGTTTTCCGACGTCCGGACGGTCCGCAGCCCCGACCCGGCCGGCGTGGGGTCGGGCAGCCGGCCCCAGGCCTGCCGGGCGGCCCCGTCGTAGTCCTCCGCCGCGACGCTCAGCGGCCCGCCGCGTCGGCCGCCGACCAGCCTGGCCGTCGAGGCGAGGAAGTCCGACGCGGCCCAGGCGGCGTCCGCCGCCCCGGCCGGGTCGTCGCGGTGGGCGCCGACCGCGACGGTTGCGTGGCGGGCGGCGTCGATCGCCTGCTCCGACAGCCCGGCCCGCTGCGCTTCGCTCAGCCGGCACCGTTCTCCGGTCCCTGCTGCCTGCTCGATCGGCGTGCCCGCCGGCTGCTGCTCAAGCGGCGGCAGCCTCGCCGGCAGCGTGGAGGGCTTCCTGGGCCGGCTGGGCGACATCGGGCTGATCGTCAAGGAGCGGCACAGCGAGCTCGACGGGGCGTTGACCGGCTACGCCATCAAGCTGGCCGGGCGGGGCGAGGCTGGTGGGACAGCGCCGGTGTTCTACTCGGGCGGCAAGCTCGCCGCCGACCTGACGCTGCCCAAGCTCGCCGCCCGCTGGTTGCCGGCCGGCCCTGCCGGCGGCGGCTCGGACCTCCCGGCGAAGCGCCACCCGCACCGGCACATCCCACCCCGCCCGGTCCACCTTCCCGACTCGGCCCGCGACACCCGCTTCGCCGCGGTCCGGTCCCGCGCCCCGGTGGTCCGCAGCCGTAGGTCTGCTCCGCGGAGCGGCACCCCTCCCCCAGCCGGTAGAAGTCGTTACGCGGCGACACCCGCCGGCCCGACTCGGTCGCCAGCGTCGCCACGATGTGCACATGCTCCGCGCCAGGCACGTCGTGCGCGGACCGCGACCCACCGCACCCCCTCCCGGGCAGGCTCCCCGGCTGAGGTCTTGGGGGAGTCGGCGACACAGCCCGTCCGGCTCGGCCATCCGTGGCTTCAGAGCCGCTTCAGAGCTTCGCTCCGCCGTCTCTTTCGGCTCGGTCACGAGCCCACGCCCCTCCCCCGTCGACCGCGCCCGGTCGACCCATCCCGGTCGGACGTCCGGCCTGCCGGCGGTAGGCGGCCGCGGAGGGGCGGACCTTAAAGCGACTGACCGCCTGAGAGCTCAATGCGTGTGCCGGTCGCCCAGCCGAACCCTGGGGACAGGATGGCCGGCACCGCAGCGCCGATGTCGTCGGGCTCGCCGACGCGGCCGAGCGCCATGGTTCCGGCGAGCATCTCGTTGACCTGCCGGTTGTCGCGCACGAGGCCGCCGCCGAAGTCGGTGGCGATCGCACCAGGGACGAGGGCGTTGACCCGGATCCCGCGACCTCCGAGTTCCTGCGCCTGGTATCGGGTCAGGACCTCGACGGCGCCCTTGGCGGCGGCGTAGGCGGCGTAGCCAGGGCCAGTGAAGCGCGCCAGCCCGGAGGAGACGTTAAGAATCCGGGCGCCGTCGGCGATCAGCGGCAGCAGCGCCTGCGTCAGGAAGAACGGGGCCTTGACGTGCACCCGCATCATCTCGTCGAACTGAGCCTCGCTCGTCTCGGCGAACGACGCGTAGATCCCGCTCCCGGCGTTGTTGACGAGGAAGTCGAGACGGTCGGCACCGAAGCCGGCCAGCGTGTCGGCGACCGCGGAGGAGAACGCCGTGAAGGTCGAGCTGTCGCCGACGTCCAGCTGCAGGGCCGCAGCCGGCACACCCGCCTCCCCCGCTTCGGCGACCATCTCGTCGGCCTCATGCTTGCGGCTGTGGTAGGTGCCGATCACTCCGACTCCGGCCAGGGCCAGGTGTCGGGCCATGCTGCGGCCCAGTCCGCGGCTGGCGCCGGTGACAAGGGCGATCTTCGTATCGCTCATGGTGGTGCTCCCCTTCAACGATGTGTGGTCCGCTAGTAAGGCTGGCCGACCACGCGCCCCGTGGGAACGCTCGGTCTATCCCCGGACCAGCAGTCCGTGGATGCCGGGGACGCCGGGTCCGACACTGGGCGAGTCCGACACTGAACGACACGAACGACTGGCTCAGGGGCGAAGGCGAAGGAGACAGGTGGACCGCACCGCGCTCGGCATGTTCCTGCGGCACCGCCGCGAGCAGCTGCAACCGTCCGACGTCGGGCTCATCGCTGGTGGGCGGCGCCGCGCACCGGGCCTGCGCCGGGATGAGGTTGCTGTGCTGGCGACCATGTCGACCGATTACTACGAGCGCATCGAGCAGGGCCGCGGGCCGCGCCCGTCGACGGACATGCTCGGCGCCATCGCGCGGGCCCTTCGCCTCACGCTCGACGAGCGCGACCACATCTACCGGCTGGCCGACCAGGCCCCGCCTCCGCGACACCGCTCGCACGGCTACGCCGACCCGGGTCTGATGTGCGTGCTGGACGCCCTCGCACCGTCGATACCGGCGCTGATCACCGACGACCTCAGCACCGTCGTCGCCCAGAACCCGCTCAACGTCGCTCTGCTCGGCCCGATCTGCACCGAGCCGGGTCGGGGTCGCAACTTCCTGTGGCGCTGGTTCACCGACGACGAGCTGCGCTCCAGATACGCCCCTCATCAGCACCAATCCCTCGGCCGCGAGTACGTCGCCGACCTGCGCCTCGCCATCGGTACACGCGGCAACGACCCCGAAGTCCGCTCGCTGACTGACGAGCTGACCGCGGCAAGCGAGTCCTTCCGCACGATCTGGCAGCGACAAGAGGTCGCGCTGCGGCGCACTACTCACAAGATCCTCAGCCACCCGGAGGTCGGCCGTCTGGACCTCGAGTGCGACGTCGTCCTCAGCCCGCCGTCCGGGCAACGCCTGGTCCTTTTCCGGCCCCAGCCCGGCAGCGGCACCAGCGAACGGCTGAGCATGCTGCGCGTCCTCGGGACACAGAACTTTTCGGCGCCCACCCGCTCCGCATGACGGATGCGGCCCCGTGTCGGATGTCGTCAGCTCCCGTAGCCGCTGCTCCGCGAGCGTGGAGGGACCACGAGACGACCGTCAGTCGGCCCGCACCGCGCTCTGGTCGGCGTCCCAGCTGGCGATGATCGGCAGCATCCGCGCGGTCAGCGAGTCGGGCTGGGCCGTGTAGACGACCAGCCGCTGATCCGGTTCCTGCGGGGCGGAGACGATCTCGATGTCGAAGGACAGGTCACCGGCCGCGGGATGGCGGATGCGCTTGGTGACCGACGCATAGTCGCGCACGCCATAGTCGTCCCACCACCGCGCGACGTCGGGGTCGGCGGCACGCAGCTCCCCGATCAGGGCGAGCAGACGCCGGTCGTGTGGTCGCCGGGACGCCTCCCGGCGCAGCGCACCGACGCTGGCCTGGGCGAAGTCGGCCCAGTTCAGGATCCGCTGCCGGGCCGCCGGGTCGGTGAGCAGGAAGCGGGGGAACGAGCTCCCGAGCTCCATCGGCGCCCCGAGCACGGCTCGGAGCAGGGCGTTGCGGGCCAGCACGTCACCGCGGTGCCCGAGAAGCAGGACCGGTGCGTGCTCCAGCGTGTCCATCAGGCGCAGCAGCCCGGGATCGGGGCGCTGTTCGGCGTCGCTAGCGCCGGCTCGTGATCGGGTCGACGGCGCGGCGAGGTCGCGCAGATGCCCGCGCTCGACCTCGGTCAGGCGCAGTGCCCGGGCGAGTGCGTCGAGGACCTCATGTGACACGGTGCCCTGCCGGCCTTGCTCGACCCGGCTGTAGTAGTCGGGGCTCAGGCCGGCGAGGACGGCGAGCTCCTCACGGCGCAGCCCCGGCACCCGCCGCGGTCCCGGGAACGCCGCCATGCCAGCCTGGGCGGGCGTCAACTGGTCCCGCCGGGCGCGCAGGAACGCCCCGAGCGCGGCGCGGTCTGCTGGCACACCTTCACGGTAGAGACGCGGACGGCCATCTGGGTGGCCCTGTCATGCCCAGGCTGACCACGCCCTGGCCGGATCAGCTGAACGGACGTAGGCAAGAGCCATGACATCGACCTCACTGCCCCGGCTCTCGGGTCGCACCGCCATCGTCACCGGCTCGACCAGCGGGATCGGCGCCGCCATCGCCCGCGCCCTCGCCGCTGAGGGCGCCCACGTCGTGGTCAGTGGCCGAGACACCGGACGCGGCAGCAACGTCACCCGTGACATCCAGGACGCCGGTGGGCGCGCCGACTTCGTCCCGGTCGACCTGAGTGGGTCCTACGCAGCCATCCGAGCGTTCGTCGCCGAGGCGACGTCCGTCCTGGGTGGGCGTGTCGACGTGCTGGTCAACAACGCCGGCATCTACCCGGCCACCCTGACCGCGGACCTGCCCGACGCCGACCTCGACGCCATGCTCGCTGTCAACGTCCGCGCACCGCACGTGCTCGTGGCTGCCCTCGCCCCGCCGATGGCCGAACGCGGCACCGGCGCCATCGTGAACATCGGCTCGTGGATGGCGCGGGTCGGCACTCCGTTCGCCGCCATGTACACCGCCACCAAGGCCGCCGACGAGCAGCTCACCCGCGCCTGGGCCGCCGAGTACGGACCCCGCGGAGTCCGGGTCAACACGCTGTCCCCCGGGGCGACCCTGACCCCGGGCAACGAGGCCAGCCGGGCGGTCCTCGACAAGATGACCGCCGGGACCCCCGCCGGCGTGGTCATATCACCCGACGACATCGCCCGAGGCGTCCTGTTCCTCGTCTCCGACGAGGCCGCCATGATCCACGGTGCCACACTCTCCGTCGACGGCGGCATATCCACCACCCGGATGAGCTGACCTGTCGGCCTGCCAAAGCTCCGTTACCGGTCCATCCCGCCGTCGGAACGTCCAGAAGGGCCCGGCATGACCCTGATCACCACGAAGTTCGGTGCCACCAGCACCGCCGGCGAGGTCGTTGCCGGCATCGACCTGTCGGGCCGGACGGCCATCGTCACCGGTGCAGCCTCAGGCATCGGCGTCGAAACCGCCCGCGCGCTGGTCACCACCGGCGCCGCCGGGACCCTCGCCGTACGGGACGTCGCCGCCGGACGGCGAGTCGCCGCAGAAATCATCGCCACCACCGGCGACCCGGCGGTGCACGTCGGCGAGATCGACCTCGCCGACATCACCTCCGTCGACGCCTTCACATCCGCGTGGCGGGGCCCGCTGCACGTCCTGGTCAACAACGCGGGCGTCATGACGACACCGGAGACCTACACCGCACATGGCTGGGAGCTGCAGTTCGCGACCAACCACCTCGGACACTTCGCCCTCGCCTGCGGGCTGCACCACGCGCTAGCCGCCGACGGCTCCGCCCGGATCGTCTCGGTCAGCTCCAGCGGGCACGGCAACTCCCCCGTTGTTTTCGACGACCTGTTCTTCGACCGGCGCCCCTACGACCCCGGTCAGGCCTACGGACAGTCCAAGACCGCCAACGTCCTGTTCGCTGTCGAAGCCAGCCGCCGCTGGGCGACCGACGGGATCACCGCCGACGCGTGCATGCCGGGCGGCATCTTCACCAACCTGCAACGCCACTGGGACCCCGCCGAACTCGCCGCTACTACTAAGGCGGGGGCGGCCGGGAGGGCAAAGACACCCGAGCAAGGCGCAGCCACCTCGGTACTGCTCGCCACCGCGCCCGCCCTGGCAGGCATTGGCGGCCGCTACTTCGAGGACTGCCACGAAGCCACCGTCGTCCCCGAGATCGTCAACGGCATCTCCGGCGTCCGCGACTACGCCCTCGACCCCGCCGCCGCCGCACGGCTCTGGGACGTCTCCGACGCCCTGCTCAACGACGGCCGAGCAGCGAGGTAGCCGAGCGAGCCTTGCTAGAGGCTGACGGCCCCCCGTCTCGTGTGGCTTGGCACGCGCTGCCAGACCGGGAACGCTTCCGTCTCATGAGCAGAACCTCTGCAAGGAAAGGCGGCAGGCACGTTCTGCCAGGGGCTTGCCGACCGACGACTCAGCCCAGGCGGGCTGTGTCCGACCGTGTTGTGGGTACCCGTGCCTGTGCTACCACGGGACGGTGCCGGTCGGGCCGTCCCGCCCGACCATGGCCATCGCCACCATGGCGTCGGTGCCTTCGGTGACGGGTCTGCGTACCCGAGTGCCCGTTCAGGTCGGTGGCGGTGTAGCTGGGGTCGACCACGTTGATCCGCAGCGCCGGCAGAGCTTTGGCGTACTGGGTCGTCAGCATCACCAGGGCGCTCTTGCTCGAGCAGTAGGCCGGTGCCACGACCTTGGACTCGACCCGGTCGGGGTCGTGGGTAGCCTGCGAGCCCAGACCGCTGGCCACATTCACCACGACCCCGTTCTCGGAGGCGAGCAGGAGCGGCAGGAATGCCCAGCACGGCGGCCAGGGCTGCGTCGAGGGCAAACCGGAGCGGGTGGGTGTCGCCACGAACCGCCGATATCAGGACACCGCCCTCGTAGCCGGCCGTCCCGTCCTCGGCCGCTGCCTGACCTAGCCCGCAAGGCGCCCGGCTGCCCCCAGGGCGCGGCGGCCGGGCAGGTACCAGGGCGCCCGTCCCGCTGTTCTCCGGTAGCTGAGCCAGCCGCTCGGCCTGACCAGAGATCGGGGCTGCGGAGACGACGATGTTGTCGCGGTAGTGGTGAGTGGCGGAGTCGAACGGCCCACCGCAGGTGACAAGGGTGAGCGTCGGCGGGCCATCGGTGCGGAACAAGGCGGCGGGCAGCCCCGCTTTGGGGTAAGAGACGCGAGCTGTGACCTGGTAGTGCAGCACCCGCCCAGCGGTTTTGGTCACCTCCACCGGGTCACCAATGCCGACGTCGAGCAGCGCCGCCAAAGCACCCCTGCCGTAGCCGGCAGCGTCGATGTGCCCGGCGAGTACGGCTGAGCCCGCGCCCTGACCAGGAGCCGCGCCCCCGGCCCACCATCCGACGGTGTCCGGATCGGGCGGCAGATCCAGCCCGCGCAGACGGGTGACCCCCACGGGCAGGATCGCCGCCTGGACGCCCTGACGAGGCAGCTCCAACCGGGTGGGCAGCAGAACGGCTGATCCTGTGGGCGCCCCCCGCAGCGAGTCTCGTACCGCGCGGGCGACGTCGGGTGGATGGACCCCGCGCGCGCTCGCCACAGCCGGACGCGCCAAGTCGGGCGCGGCGGCTGCTGGCTGTTGCCGGAGCAGGTGCAGTCCCAGACCCGCCAGCACCAGGCCCAGCAGCGCGCTCAGCAGCGGTAGACCGGAGCGAAGGAGGCCGCTATGCCCCGCCCGCCGCTTGTCGCGCTGGCCTGCCGGCAGGCCAGCGCGGCTCACTGCGACCGGCGAGCCCGGCGGACCACGAGGGTGCCGGCACCGGCCACGAGGACCAGTCCGAGCGCGGCCAGGGCCGCACCTTCGGCCGCGGCGCTACTGGCAGCCTGACCGCCGCTGCCCGCGTTGACCGACGTGGGGCTGGTGCCGCCCTGGGCCGCGAGCAGCTCGTCGAGGTGGTGCTGCACGACGGGAGCGGTGGCCTTCGCCAGCGCCAGGACCGTGGCGTCCTGGCCGGAGCTGATCTCAGTCGCGCCGGCTGCGAGGGCTTGGCGGTGACCAGAAGTCTGCGAGGCCAGGAACAGGGCGTCGAACGCCGACCCAGAAGCCGCCGATGCCTGCGCCAGCTGCTGCTGCTGGGTGGCGTCCGGCGTCCCGGGAAGCGAGACGCCGAACTGGGCGGCGACCGCCTGCAACTTCGCGTCACCCGCGGTGTGGTCGGCGATGAACATCTGCCCAAGGGAGCGAACCGTCGCCGAAGCGGCGTGAGACTGAGCGGCTTGCCCCGCACTGATCTCGGTCAAGTTGTACTGGTGCGCGGCCTTGAGCCAGGTGGCGTCCTGCCCGGACGGGGCCGCGGCAGCAGGGGAGGCGAACAACAGGGCAGCGCCGAGCGCGAGGCCGCCGACGACGGGGACGGTGCGAGACAAGGCCACGGGATGCTCCAAGCGGTCAGAGGGCGGGATGTTCGCCGGGGTGGTACCCAGCGGTATATGACCGACGCCGCTTCGCGGTGCTGGATCCGCGGATCCAATCTCAGCGGGGCGCAGCCGGCTCAGCTGCTGCCAGCACCTGCTTCTGCAAGCTTAGAGCCGGTCCGTCCGCGCTGCCGACCACAGTTCATATTCGGCCGGTCGGGCGTGGCCGCTTCGGCTGACAGCGTCCAGGGTCACGCGCAGGTCTGTGCAGCGTTCATCCCGGCGATCACCAACGTCGACAAGCACCGCGACGACCACGCGGGTGGCTGCCCGCTCAGCTCGCCTGCCCGCATCCGGGGCCATGGCCTTCACTGGCCCCCACGGTCCTGGCCTGGACCTCACCCAAGCCGGCGATCGCTGACAGCAGCAAGGCGTGTCTTACGGGCCGGCAGCAAAAGGCCCGACCACTACGTGCGCGTCCCGCGCGCCCTGCGCCGGCAAATGTCATGCACGCTCGACCTCGTGGCCTAATCCGGCTTCCAGCCCGACCGCTACAACATGGCGGAGATCCTCACTCGTCGGTACTACTGCATCCCCAGGGGCTGCGAGGTGCGCCAGCTGCAGCGCCACGACGGACCCGAAGACCCCCCCCGGCGGCGGTCGCCGGCCGGGGCTGGATGTCGCCGTGAGCCATCGCGCAGGCGACGTCGCGGACGCCGGGCTCGTCCTGGTGCTCGTGCTCGTGCTCGTGCTCGTGCTCGTGCGAGCCAGTCATCCCCTCGACCTTCCCGCACCAGGGGCGGTCAGCCGCCTGTTCCGGTGAGCTCGGAGTCGAGCCCGATGTCCAGACTGGGCGAGGAGTGGGTGAGCGCACCGACGGCGAGGAAGTCGACCCCGGTGCGCGCCACGTCAGCCGCGATCTGCAGCCGCAGGCCGCCGCTGGCCTCAAGGAGCACCCCGGGCGCTCGGCGGCGGACGTGCGCGACCGCGTCCGCGAGGTCGTCTAGGCTGAAGTTGTCGAGCAGCACCTGCGTCGCCCCATGGGCGAGGGCCTCATCGAGCTGGCTGGTGTCGTCCACCTCGACCTGGACGACGACGTCGGCGGCCAGCCGCCCTCGCACACAGCGCGCTGCACTCCGTTGAGCGCCGCGCCGACCCCGCCCGCGGCGAGCACGTGGTTGTCCTTGATCAACACGGCGTCGTCGAGCCTGCGGCGGTGGTTGACGCCGCCGCCGCCGAACGATCAAGAACAACGTCTGGCTGCACACCGCACCGCCGCCCTGAACCTGCGCCGCATGCTCATCCTCGGCCTGCGCCGCCAGAACGGACCGTGGGCCATCGCGTGAGGCGGCCACGCAGGCCCCAGCCAGGCACTTGACGGTCAGAAACCACCAGCGGCGACGCTCTATACCGCCGAGGACCGGGCGCCCGTTATCCAACCCGCAAGAGCATGCGACCGCCACGCCACGGCCCAAAGACCCCTTCCGGCATCACCCCCACCCGGAACCGGCCTTGTTCAGCGGGCTCCGAGAAGTCGATCGCCCGATGAGCGGCGGATAACCGGCAGGTAACGATTGCGTGTCGAGTGCTCGCAGCCTGTGCGGGGGCGCGTTACTTTCCGGTTCAGAACTTCGGCAGAACCCGGCGGCGTCGACAGGATGCTCTGGGCCCCCCAAGGAAGGCGTGTGCCCATGCGCAACCGCGCAGTCGGCCTGGTGACGGTCGGCTTCTCCGCAGTGCTCGCCCTAAGCGCCTGCGGCTCTACCAGCAAGAGCAACGGCTCCTCCGGCGCGTCGTCGCCGAGCTCGGGCAGTACGGGCAGCTCGGGCAGCTCGGGCAGCTCGAGTGCCGGGGTCGTCAGCGCGGCCTGCAAGCTGACCAACCCGCCCACTAGTCAGGCCAAGGCTCCGTCGCAGTCCAGTTCGACCGCGAAGGCCAGTGGCAAGGTCGGCGTGATCCTGCCTGACACCACGTCTTCGACGCGCTACACGCTGTACGACAAGCCGCTGCTGCAGGCCGCGCTGACCTCGGCCGGCGTCACCCCCGACATCCAGAACGCTGGTGGCAGCACCGCGCGGTTCTCCCAGATTGCCCAAAGCATGATCGGTGAGGGTGTCAAGGTCCTCATCGTCGACTCGATCGACGCGACCTCGGGCGCTGCGGTCGAGCAACAGGCGTCCGCAGCCGGGATCAAGGTCATCGACTACGACCGGGTCAACCTCGGCGGGACCGCGCAGTACTACGTCTCCTTCGACAACGAGGACGTCGGCCGCCTGCAGGGCCAGAGCCTGGTCGACTGCCTCAACGCCAGCGGTGTCAAGACACCGCAGATCATTGCTATGAACGGCGGCACGGACACGGACAACAACGCGGTGCTGTTTGCCAGCGGCGCGCAGTCCGTGCTCAAGCCTCTGCAGAGCGCCGGCAAGCTGAAGATCGTCTCTGAGTCCGTCGTCAAGGGCTGGACCGTCTCCCTCGCCGCGCCGACGTTCACCCAGGCCCTGACCGCCGCCGGCGGCAAGGCCGACGGCGTGCTGGCCGCCAACGACGACATCGCCAACGCGGTTGTCGGCGTGCTCAAGCAGAGCGGCCTCAACGGCCACGTCGCGGTGACCGGGCAGGACGCCGGCGTCAGCGGTCTGCAGAACATCATCAACGGCCAGCAGAGCATGACCATCTTCAAAAACGTCAAGGTGGAGGCCAAGGCGGCGGCGCAGCTGGCTGTCGCACTCGTCGCGGGGACCGATCCGTCAGCGGCCGGCCTGACGCTGACCAAGTTCGACGACCCGAAGGCGCCGAGCCACAACCTGAAGGCGCTGCTGCTACCGGCGCAGGTCATCACACAGGCCAACGTCACCGATGTCACCAAGGCCGGCGCGCTGACGGCGGCCCAGATCTGCAAGGGCATCGAGA
>JAABUO010006047.1_pt1 | contig 14007 bp, 14 predicted proteins | sample 5559291 | NCBI WGS metagenome assembly JAABUO01 (sample SAMN10711878, study PRJNA513372) | rock metagenome | isolation source: Antarctica rocks | place: Antarctica: Victoria Land, Finger Mt sud | reverse complement strand
CTTTGAGTGCTCGTCTGTTGACAAGCGGTGTGGATGTGTCCTGACTTCAAAGACATGCATGTACAAACTGCGTGCAGTTTACCTCGGGGTCGTTTTGAAAGCCAGCTGAGGGCACCTCAGATAGGTGATCATAGCCCGATATCGAAGGGATACCTTGTTCACCTCCTCTGCCCATTGTGGATGTAGAAGTGAAAGATGAACAAGATGACAAGGAGTATAGAAAAGCTCGTTAATGTGGCGCTCAGTCAGCTCGACAGCAGCAGAAACTGCCAAGCAACTGCAGGGGTGCCTTTGAGGTTTATTGCGCAAAGTGGGCGATCGAGAGTCGCACAGAAGTGTCTGCAGCGCTACTGCTTCTTTCCGTTCTGATAAGTATGGCGATTGTATCCGAAGCGCTGTTGTTGTGCGGTCAAACAAGCGGTTCAGATGCTTGCGTTTAGAAGCCCAGCTTCTGCCGCAACTGCAGGTTAGGTTTAGCCTATGAACATGGCCTATGAAGCATGTTCACAGCACACCCAGCATTCGGTTGGTGCCAGAGCGCAGCTGATCGTCGCCACCCCTTCTGCTTTTCGCAGGAAAGGCTGCTCAGTATCAAGTATGCGTATCTCGGTTACAAACACTAGGATGTAATGCAAACTTCTCTCCGAGGTTGTTGCGCCAAAGCTACGCTCGCACGCAACGCTGCTGCTCCCAGCGTGAAAGCTTGGAGGTCTCAAATCACAACACACAGGTTACTGACAGCATTGCGCTGCCATAGCCACCCAGCAGAAGCCAGCTCAAGCAGCAATATGCACACTGAGTCTCAGCAACTGCTTAGTGTGGCACCAATGTAGGTCAATGTGCTGAAAGAGAGCTCTTGCGTAAGATACTGCATACTTTACAGTGCCCACAGACAAATGGGTGCCAGCAAGCTGCCAACATAGGTCATTGATTGTAGGATGGATTGGACAGACTTGCATTTCAGGCAACTCTGCAGGCTGATCTCCAAGCAGACATGGCTATACACAGAGATGGTGGTTGACCAGACCTTGCTGCACAATCCAGACACTGACAGGTGACTGATAGGAGTATAAACCAGCTACAGCATATCACCTGCATGTGCATGAAGTGTTATACTCTATGTCAGCACAATGTGTGAGCAAGTTAATGTGGGATGCAGACAGTGGCCTGCGCATGTCAAAGTCTTGTGTACTCCTTAGAAGCAATATCCCAAGTGTGGAAACACAGATAGCGCAATACAATCACTTGATGTTTTCTTGATCCACTACCAGGTTGCGTGTTATCAACTACGGTTATCAACTTTGTCAACTATGGGCACTTGGAACAACTTCAACCTTTGAGTAGCTGCTTTCTGTAGGTTCCTTTGGTTCCCGCCAGAACAACACCCCATAGTGTGTCAGCTGGGCGGCAGTAACCCAAAGACCCTTGCAGCAGCTGCCAAGGTAGTTGCCAAGTATGGCTACGATGAGATCAACCTCAACTGTGGATGCCCCAGTGAGCGAGTGGCCGGAGCAGGCTGTTTTGGAGCTGCTATGATGCTGCAACCTCAGCTGGTAGCGCAATGCTGTCAGGCAATGCAGGAGGCTGTTCCTCACATCCCAATCACTGTCAAATGCAGACTTGGTAAGTCTTCAAGTCACAGCACGGCATTTTTATTACATGTGAAGTGCGCTTTCAAGTCGCTGTCGCATGCAGACTTGGTGAGTGTCTCACTTACCGCATACATTACAAGCTGCATGAACCCAAGGATGGACTGTCTAGACAATATTATGCAACTTGCACCCAAATTACGGTTTCTGGTAACACTGGTGACATTAAGAAATCGTCAACCCCTGACAGTGAGTAAAGTCTGATGTGAGTGCACAACTGACCAGTGCATATGTCAGCATGGGTGAAGCACAGGTGGTGCTCTTATCCCACATGAGGTGCGCACATTGCTGAAGCTGAACATGCCGCTTCATACCGAGAAGCTACTCAGGACTGCATGTACCTGAGCCAAGGGGAAGACACCCATTTCATGAATGAATGAATGAATGCATGAACCAACGCTGCTCCAACCCCAGCTGATTGTACAGCACTGCCAGACAGAGCAGGCTACTGGGCCCAACATGTGTTGTCAACCCCCAGACTCAGCAAGGCGTGCTGGCCAAACTGTCCCTCTTGATGTGCAGCTCCGGCATAAGTCGTAGGCATGATGCTGCTCAATTGCTTTCACAGTGCCATTGAACATGCTGGCCAACCCTGGACATTGACCCAGGGGCTGTCATCCTTGACCTGCAGAAACACTGCGAGTTTCAAGCGACACTTGGCGTGCTTCTGGGTTGTGCACAAGACCCAGCAAGCTCTACACACAGCACAAACCAAATCACTGCGTGTAACGGATACTGTCACAATACACCATAACTACCCTTCAGAACCTCTGCCAGTTGTCTCATGTGCAGCTTTATTTCAGCCTGCTTTGAATGGCCAAGGCATGGTTCCTGTGGTAAAGTCAACCTTGGCAGAGGTGCTGGAAGGTAGTCACAGTGTATTGTGACAGAATTTGTTACACTGCATGCTGACAGCAGCTGCTGGAGAAGCTTATAGCCGAGCGATGCGGCATGCACCTGATGTTGATGTCTATATATGTACACTTATATTGTTGAACAAGTTTTATGTTTGATTGTATCATTTATGTTTGTGTTCCCAAACTTTTGTCTAAGTCTTTTTGACGTGTGTTGTGTGTAAATATCACCAATGCTCTGCCCTGATGTGACTCTGTGTAGAGATGGAAGCCAGATAGCTATGCAGCCCTGTGTGTCTGATGCAGATGGTGCCAAAGCAGTATGTGTGCGTGCCATCTTACTCATGCACTTGGTATGCTCTGACTCCACAACTGCTCTGACTCCACAACTGCTCTGACTCCACAACTGCTCTGACTCCACAAGTGCTGGTAGTTGTGGATGACATGGATAGCTCATCCCCATGCACGGTCATCAACACAGTGTCAGAGCTATGCAGCATATGCATTCTTGCTCTTGCTCTCGTCTGATTCTATGATTGATTGTAGGTGTGGACGAGACAGACAGCTACGAAGCCCTATGTGCCTTCATCAAGACAGTGTCAGAGCAATCTGGTGTACGCCATTTTATCATGCACTGCCGGAAGTGCATGCTGAGCGGCCTGAACCCAGCTCAGAACAGAACCATACCCCCGCTCAAGTAGGATCACTTGCCTTTGTATTGCTCTTCTGGTTGTCCCCTGCCCCCCCCCCCCCCCCCCACCCTCCCATTCGTCAGTCAGAAAAGACTTGCTTGTGCTTGCCTCTGCTTCAAGAGGAACCTGCATGCAATGCTACACACACACTTTTGATGTACTCTGAGACTGGAAGCATGCTCAACAGCTGCAAGCTATTTCTCTGGATTGAGACAATGGGTGATATTGTCCAGCACTGTCAGAAGCACAGTTTGTCACAGTGTTTCACAGCTTGCTTTGCTAGGAATTGAGTGAAAGTCTGGTCACTTTGCTACCTCCCCTCACTTGTCTCTCAGCATTGCTGGCGCTTTTATTGATGTGTGATGCTCAACTCAAACTGAAGTTTGACCCATACAGCAAAGCGGCGGTCTCTGCTCATATTATGCAATCTGTGTCCCACATTGATGAGTGGTCTTAGGCAGTAAAAGAGGCTGTTTTCACTGGAAGTGCAGCCTCAATGGCACTGCACACACAGCTTCCATCTTGGTACGGTCTTGGCATATGTCTGATCAAAATATGCATACAACTGCAACACGCCTTGCAAGCCAGTTTGCCCTGTGCTTTGCAGGCGTGAGTGGGCGTGGGCGTTGAAGCGAGACTTTCCCCACTTGCAGTTCAGCCTCAATGGCGTCGTGCAGAATTGCCAAGAAGCGGCCGCCATCATTGGCCACCGCCAGGAGGGAGTGGAGGGCGGTGGCGGCCTGCATGGGGTTATGATTGGGCGGCAGGCCTTCTACCAGACATGGGACTGCCTGGCTGACGCTGACCGTGCCATGTTTGGAGCCACCTCTAACCCTGCTGTCAGCCGGAGACAGGTGTGAGCTCCCTCCAGAACAATTCTTGCCAAAAAGTAAAGTCGTCCACGCCATCTGTATAAAGGTGTTATAAGATTTAGCCCCTTTTCTTAGCTGATTGGGGAGCCAGATATCGGTGTAGGTAAGGGTTTTGGGTGTAGGCTACCCTGTTTCACCTGTCAAATTTGCCCTGTCACATCATTTCAACCTTTCCTATCTAATCTGTCTCACCTAAGACTGACACAGGCATCTGGCCTGCCTTGCGGCGAGCTTTGACATGAAGCATTACAGCTAGCATCGTGTACATAAAGCATCATTAGGAAGCACTTCGTAGGCGTACGACAACTCTTGCACAAAGCATGCGCTGACGCCACACTGCTTGACACTCTGCACTGCTGCATAAGCGCGATACAGTAGACTGTAGCAACTTTTTGCATGTGCTTGGATAGCTGACTTCTATCAGCTGCTCTTCTTAAGCCCTTGATCTTCCAGTAGCATACAGAGGCCTCAAGGTCAGTACAGCCCCAATTGGTGTTGAAGCTTGTGTTCACATGTGTTGGCTGAACAAGTAGCTGTAGCATGATTCGTCCCCTGTACACATGCCACTGCATAAGTTGCGTAGCCTTTGCGCTCTCTTTTCTAGATGTGCACGCCCCCAAGTGACAGCAGTCTTGTGCTGGCAGGTTCTAGAGAATTATGGCAAGTATGCTGATGCAATGATTGGCAAATGGCTAGTCCGGGACAATGGGCAGAAGAACCCGAATGTGAGAACAGTCTTCAAGCCTCTGCTGAACATGTTTCACGGCGAAAGAGGCTCCAAAAGATGGAAACAAGCAGTCGACGCCAAATTCAAGACTGCGACATCTGTTTCGGAGCTCTTGAGGGACACACTGGAGTGCTTTCCTGATGATGTCTTGGATGCACCACCAAAACGGCGTCCTGTCGTTGCATGGCAAGCTGACCTCAATTTGCCAGAACCTGCACCAAAGCGGCAATGCTGTGGTGATATGGACTCCAAACGAGCTGTTGCCATGACAGGGCAGCTGCCGAGCCCCAATGAGGTTCAGCTGCATAGTCAGCATGAGGGGCAAGCCAGTGGTGATGCAACAATAGACACTGATGGTGATGATCAGGATAAGGTGTTGCTTGCTGCGGGGGATTGCTCTGTTGCAGCTTCTGTTGCTGTGTAGTATTCAGAAATCATGCCTTGTATACCTTATACAGTGTAGCTGATCAAGTAAATGAACCATGAACCAAGAAATGTATGTTTTGGTCATTGCATGGTGCTGCACTATCTGTTGCTGTGCATGTTGCTGCTATAACTGGATCGCTGATGACCTGCCAAAACTTGGTGTTTGTGACTGATTTATGCTTCGGGTCAAGACAGCGTCCTCTGTGAACTCACAATATGCATCTTCCTCATTGAACTTAGAACCTAGATTGACTCTCAACGAGCAGCACAGCCTTTGTTGTCCCTTTGGACATGCTTTACGTTTACTGTTCTGCTGCTTACATTTGTTGATATTGTCAAAATCAGTACTGCATGCATGTAAGAGCTAGCTGCCTATTGGCCACAGCAAAAATTGCAACTGCAAGGCTGAGGCACCTACTCCTGCTGCTATCGTGTCTACTTGGCCACAATTGTGGATTGGAGAGAGACGATCACATGTCAGCGGGCTCCCGTCCTGTGTGGACTGGCGGCCTTTCAGTACATTGTGATGACTGGCCAGTACATAAGGCAAGCGGTGGCAACAGTTGGCCGGCGCCGGCAGCTGCAACCACAATCTCCGACAGGTAACGCGGTGCCTTATACTAACCGACCTTGCCGGAACTTCACCTGCGCTGCTGTGCACATCACACTCGTGCCCGCCTGCTTTGTTTTGTGTGTGTCGAAAGCAGTTTGCTTGTGTTGGGTCGTGCACGATCTTTGCCTGAATCACTTGTTCCGTAAGTAGGCAGATCGTCACACTGGAGACTCAATCGGTCAGGATGAGGCCGCCAGGTGGTCCTTGCGACCACTGTGGCAGGATCAGCAGCCCTTGCTGGCGCAAAGGCCCTCCTGAGAAGCCTCTGCTGTGCAATGCTTGCGGTGCTCGCTACCTTGTAAAGAAAAACCTCGACGGCTATATGCCTGGTAGCAAGCCATCAAGACGCGACACAGGTGGTCACTCTGCCAGGAGCAACGGACTGGCAGCGTTGTTTGTCAACAGGCCTGGTAGTGAGCACAAGAGGAAGCGTAAGCTGTCCAAGAGGTGCGCATAACAACTGTGGATGTGTAGATCTGGGTCATCCGATTGTTTAACTCAACCTTGGTCTGTCACTCCAGGTTTGCAGACGAAGACGACGACGTTATCTTTGCAGATTATGATGCTGGTTACGTCTCACCCAATGATGGGTACATTCCCAGGCCAGCTACCACTCGCAAGCACACAGACGCCCAGGGCAAGCTGACGATTGACAGGGGCACACAGACAATCACCCGTGTTCGTCAAGTCACAGACCCGTCAGCCTATAGGGCTCAGAAGCCAGAGTTCTTCAACATGGCTTCACACGAGGAGGATCAGGTATGTTCATCTCGAGCCTGGCTATATTTGCTTGCGGGTGCACTGCTCATCTGACTCTACCCTCTTGTGGTCTGCTGCTGACAGCCTTTTCATGACTGCAGGATGTGAGCGAGGACGAGATTGGCAGTCTGGCAGTGAACACCCTGGCTCTGCTCCGTGGTGATGCTGCAGAAAGCAGCAGTGACAGTCAAAGATCCTACCCACTACCCAGCCCATCTACACGCAGGAGGCGCAAGCCTGCCAGGCCAACAGTGCGCACACTGTTTTGAGCACAGCACAGACACGTCAGCTGCAACATTGACAGCACTGCTACATTACAGCAGATGAACACAGCAGCTCTGGCAACCTCTCAGTCGAGAACTTATTGGCTCAGTGTGCAGTGACAGCAATGGCAAAAGCACACAGCTCTGGAATGAATCTTGACAAAAGGGAACTCCCGCAGCGTAATAACACACAGTGGATAGGAGTACAGGTTCAGAATACCCCCCTTGTGGTCAGTTCAGCTACACTTGCCTGCTATGCCACATTCGGCTCTGCAGCAAGGCCAGCAAGGCTGTTTTGCAATGACCTTCCATCAAGATTAGCAACTAGATTGGATTGACAGCTGGGCTCGTTGTTCAGCTACTGCTGTCATTCTTTCAAAGAATCCTGAGTTTCAGTAATTCTTTGATGTACAGATAGGGCGTTTTGATGCACATGGTATGATGGCCAAAGTGCTGCCCACCCTGATACTCCTCTAGTGAAGGCTTCTGATATGTTGCATTGCTGGCCTGATTGCCATGGGCCAAGCCATTTAGATTTTTGTTGGGCAAACGTTGTTTTCATGCATGAAATGGAATACAATAACATGGATTGTTGTACATATTTTTGACACATACGGTTTAGAATTGATACCTGTATCATAGGTTGTTTGTATGTGTTCTTGTTTAGGTACCTTTAGCAGATGATTGTATGTATGTATGTAGCAGGCACATGCTGCTCAGCAAGTTGGACTGAGCAGCAGTGTACTCAATGTAATGTCAAGCAGTAGTCAGGCTAATGAAGAATGAGTCTCCTGCATTAGCCGCCACATCACACAGCTCTGTCCATTGTGTCCGTTTTTCATGGTGCAGCATGCAGGATGCGCAGCGCTGGACTCTACCCAGACCAGCATCACCCAAACCAAATGCGAACTGTCTCATCACAGTGCTTTCTGCACGCTGTAGTATTCTGGCTGTCAGAATTGAGTACTGCACAATTCATATGCTGCTGTGATCTCACATCAATGCTGTAGACTGCACCGTGGCTGCCTTGCATCTCACATATACGCACACACGGCTACATGGTTTTCGGACGGGTTCGAGGTGATGTTAGCTTTGCGACCTCAATGTGTGGCAAGTGCCTTTACTGACTTGAAGAGCCACACTTTTTAAGGCAGATGCACCATCGATCTGGCACGGTTCACAAAAAAAAACACATATGATTACAGGCATCCTTTGACAGCACAGGTCCAACAAACCTTGCAACATCATGACCAGCACTTGATCTGCAAGTGCTGAAGTACAGTTGAATGGCGCCGGGCAAATACCTGTGCACACATGCAGTACAAGAGTAGCTTCTGTATCTCGGTAAAGCAGCTGCAAACCAGACTACTTGCACTGAGTACAAGTCAATTCTCACAAAGCTTGTACATACAGAAAATCCTGTGCAAATGTCAGGTAGCATGCATGCACACAAAATCCAACCTGGGACGTGTACTGATACAGCGTCTTTCAGGCATGTGCAACAATGAGCTTCAGCAAAGTGTCAGTGACAGCTTCGTGTCAACATCAACACAACTGCCCTGGGCTAGGATGACACGCCGTACAAAGTGTGTACTTAGCTAAGTGATAAGTGCAACCGAAAACATGTGTTATATACATGTACGCATGAGACACTAGCAAAACAACTGGCGCATTCCATTGAACATGGTCATTCACCAACTGAGGCATCGAGCCATCTTCAGATTGCCTCGCAGTCCAGAGCAATCTTCAATTTTGAACAGGAAGTCGGCTGTCCTCAGCACCCATGTTTTACCCTAGCTGTCATTTAGCACCCATGTGATACCCTAGCTGTCATTAGCACCCATGTGATACCCTAGCTGTCATTAGCACCCTGTCATCAGCACCCATGCTATACCCTAGCAGTCATCAACACCCATATCAGCGCCAGGTTGGAAGCAAGCACAGTGCCAACACCTGGCGCAGATGTTCTGAACACAGGTTTGGGCCTCTCAGGAATATCTGTGCAATATAGGTCGCCAGATTTGCTGGCTTCCACAAGGCGCTGCAGTCGGGGACTGGTGACAACGACCTTGATGTTCCTCATTGCATCTCTGCAATCGCGCCAGACATGGTTAGACATGGTGAGACATGGTGAGACATGGTTAGACATGGTGAGACATGGTGAGACACGGTGAGACATGGTGAGACATAGGGAGACATGTATAACACTGACTTGGTCGGATGCAAGCCAAGGTTTAGCTTTCAGTCCTGATTGTGTTGCGCATATCTATGGACATTTACGGAACCTGCGGATGCTGAATGTGCATGACCGCCAGGTGAGTCAATCACAGAGCTGGATGATGAGCAGATGCAGCGTCTGCATGCACTGGTGTATAGATTTCTTTTCACAGCGTGAACAGGATTGACAATGCCTACCATGCAGTATATGCTTTACATTGACCTGATGTGCTACTGATGAGCTGACACAATTAATCCCAGATGATGCACATTGCATGCATGCAAGTACACCTTAAGCTACATGAGAGGTAATGCATGTGACATACACACACTGCAAGGGCGCCCCTCTGGACTGGCTTTACAAGCTATTTGCCCTTTGCTAGCTGATGGTTGGGTGCAAAAGCTTCAGCAGAGCGGGCATACCTATGATATGGCAGCTTGTTTCTGATTGAGTTCATTGGCAGTCCAAGCCTTCTGATCCACTCGTACGTCTCCCCACAGGTGCAGATGCAGGTCATCACTGCTTGTCTGATAGCTTTGTTGCCATCATGTATTCTGAAACTGCAGATAACTCTCTGCTGTCTGCCACGATTTGTCGCGGTGCTTTCAAAGGGGTCTGTCTCAATACCATAGGCATCCTCGTGCTCAAAGCTGGCAGGAGACTCCCAATTTCGCCTTCTGCGCCTCTTGCTGACTGGGATGTTGGGCAGTGAATCTCCATGGTCTGCACCCATTCTGTCTGACACAAGTCGCCTGTTCTCCTTGTCTGCAGCTGCCCAGGAGTCTAACTCATGTCTACTTCTGTCATGAAGGCCTGGCAAAGGATCAATATTGTTCAGAGTTCCGCCGACATGGGCGAACGAGCTGTGAGGCATTTCAGTGGTGCACTGCACGTTGCTTTAGGCTTGTCGTTCAGGAAACGCACACGGATCGTGGTAACTGCAAGCTGTTGACCACTAACACTATGAGGCACTTTGCCGACCGCGCAGCCAACAGGCTGTCAGAACAGACGACAAACCAGCTATGCTTGTATTGTCACTAGACCGACATCAACAAAATGTAAGCTCGCGCGTCTCAAAAGCACAATATCTAGTCAGGTACCGATGCTTAAAACTGGGTGTCCATATCGTTCAGATCGTATAAAATATGCTTGCCAACTGTACACCTGAAATCCTTTTCTCAGTTGTCAAGGTCCTGTGCATGCCATGCTGACAATTATCGTGAACACATTGTGTTGCAGTGTTGTGACCACATGGTACCCAGCTGTGATATCAATATGATGAGTGCTGCCAGAGATGGTGAAAGACCCTTCATTTGACAGATGAATTACTTGAGTGTTTAAGTTTGAAATGAATGGACTCAGGCTATGTGTCCCTGGCAATAGCTGCTCCAAACTCAGCACATTCAAATTTCTGGTCTCAACATGAGTACTTGCTCAGTGCTTTGTGACTGGTGACATGCATGCAGTAAGTCGTAAAGGGTATTCAGCCTTCTTCCATGGCAGATGGGGGGTTTGACCCATCTGTCTTGTGACCATTTTGTGCATTGTCAGCTGTAACATCTTTTTGCAACTCTGATGGGAGGTGCCCGCTGGTGAGTGCATTCTCTAATCGCTGCACCTCTTCAAGCGTCTGTGCATTGGCGATGGCTGCCTTGATGGCTGTGATCTGCTCAGGTGAAGGACCCTTTCTGACCACTGGCTCTGCTGCCTGCACACGAAAACCCAACAAAGGTGCAATCACAATACTGTACAAATCTGTTGCACACAACACATACACTGCACACTCAGGCATGATTCCCTGCCCATGCTGAATCATGATTTTCTTTTGTTTTCTTTCTTCTTTCTCAATTATGATCTGGTGCAATTGCATTTCACAGGTTGTTCTTGACAAAGCTGTATCAGTAACAGCCATTGAACCTTGATGGAGTGTGAGTAGAGCAAATGATGCTGTTCTGCCATGAGATCCCTTATACTGCATGTCACTGTGCTTCACAATGTATGGCAGCAAAAGATATGCAGTGGTCAGCAAACAGTGATCGGCCGAGCTCAAGCAGTGATCTGACTCAACTCTGAGCAGCAGCACAAGCAGCAGCTATTGCTGCTTGTGCTTTGTTAAAGCCTCACCATGGTCACACATTCTATTGACATGTGCGTGACCATGGTGTTGACCTATCTCCCTTGTGACTGCCCACAACCTTTGCTGCTGCAGCTGATAGAACATTCATGAACACAGCTAGAGCGTGCCACATGCGTTCAAGGCTCAGAACGCATCCGCCCAAGCGCATACGCTACATCAAGATGCAGGTCTAGCTTGGGACAGTAGGAACTAGCAGCAAAACAATGCAGTCAGGTCGTTTATTGTGAGTTGACACTTGGTGTTGCTGCAGGCTGCCAGTATGTCACATGGCAACCACGCAATACCAGCAGAGTGAGACAGTGGGTGAGTATGACAGCATGACTGATCAGTGGCAGTAGCCAGAAGCAAGGGCCGTCACAAAGGAGGATTCTGACCTGCTGCTGTGCAGCAGCGGTAGCTGCCTCTGCCTGTGCCAGGTCCTCATCAGGTTCAAAGGTGGTGGCCTTTTCCTGAGCAGCAGCATCTGCTGGTTGCTGAGCTGCCCCGATGACCTTTGCCGCCTCTTCCCGCTCTTTCTGCTTGACTTTGCGGAAGTCCAGCTGCTTCAGCTTTTTGCATCTGTGTATGACATACAGCCTGCATGCATGAGGTATTGGTTCACAAATGCTAGGAAGACAAAGTAGGCAAGCAAGGTGAAGAACAGGCAGCCACAGCATGGATGGGTAAGGCACTTTATTGCGGAAGTGCAACCAACTTGATTCTCAGGTAGGCACTTGATGCGCAGGGAGACAATTTGTTTGACCAGGATGTGACTGCAACCAAGTCCTTATAGCAGATGATGCTATATACATGCTTTTGAATACAACATTGACCTGGCATGATGCACCTGAAAGAAACACACCTGTAATTTGGCTGCTTTGTGACTGGGTTGTCCAGCAAACTAAGATGTTGAAGCTTGGGAAGTGTACTGAGTGGATCCAGATCCTGCAGAAAGCCACATGCATGCATGATCACCCGATCGGCTGCAGACAATGCAGACAAGCAAAGCATGCATGCTGTATGTCTGAGCAAGCTTTGCAGCAGCATGCAAATGTGTAACCTGCATGACATGCTATACACATCTCATGTTCAGAGAGGCATTTCTGCATGTCACTGGATTGTACATTGTTCAACAGCAGAGACTGTTCTACACAAGCTCACGCCATTCAAACATTAGGTCAAATGAGCCTTCTGCAAACTTGGCCTTTGACATGTTGTGTTTTGATGCCAACAGCTGTGCAAGTGGCCATACCAACATGACATTGCAAGTAAATCTGGCAATGCCAACGCATGCTCTATCGAGAAGAATGCAGCTGATGTATGGCAGAATGCATACCGCTAGATTGGACAGTCTGTTGCCGCTGAGCACAAGCCAGTCCAGATTGGGAATGGCATCTGTGTGACACATCTGACCCATTTAGTCTCATGTCGTCACAGCAGCACTCAGGGGTGCTGCCAAAAGCTTACCCTCAAGGTTCCGGGAGATGCGCATGACCCTGTTATTGCTGAGTAGCAGAGTCTTGAGGCGGGGCAGCTTGGGAAAGCCCTCTAGCCTGACTATGACGTTGTCTGAGAGGTCAAGGCTGTCAAACTGGTTCTGCATGAGCTCGCACATGTTGACCGACTATTCACGCAAATCTGATAACAAGGCGTGCTGTGTTGCCTTGCAGTGTACAGCTGCAGTATGGACAGCTAGGACAGTGTATGCTGGCTATACTTGTTTAGGCAAATACCTCTGTGGCTCCCAGATTTTCTATGGCAGACAGCTTGTGGCCTGCAGCAGTGGGAGGATCGCATTTGCATTGTGTTTGTATGTAGGTGCCACAACAATCTGGGCTATGGAGGAGGACAGGTACCTCGCAAATCGATTTCATAGTCTTTTACACAGCTCATATACTGTGGACTTCTCAAGATAAGCTCTGCCGTAAGACGTCCTGCCAGCCTCGGGCCCAAAGCTCCCGCCCCTGCGCGGCCCTCCATGGTGATACTATCTGGTCAGCAAGCTCGCTTCTGTAAGTCCCTGCTGGATCAGCATGCACGGTCAATCTTGCAGTCAGCTGCGAGATCGGCAGAGCCTGTGCGGCCTAGATGTCAGACGGTCTGCACACCGAAATAATCGCGCTAGCACTGGTAGCGGTCAATCAGCAGGGGATGAAGCGCTTGTTGCTGAACATGTTCGCCGGCCGGCCCCAATTGCTAGGGCAATTGCAATGGTCACTTTCCATATATGATTCAAAAGTATGTCATCAATATCGCGTTCTTGCAAGCGCACCCCAGAGCGCAGAGCGCACCCTTCCGGATCGGAAGCTCGGTAATGTGACAGCAGTTCACATGCGCAAATGATCACTGTCTTGATATGTCAAAGCGCACCTTTGCCGGCGGAATCGACTTGCATTAATAGCACCATGCAGCATGGCATGCAACACTGCATATCGCTGAGCCACTGCTTCAGAGACTCTAAAACAACGCCGCTCAACAGCAGATCAACACGTGGACACCAACAGTGTTTTGATGCGCGGTCTCGCGAACCCCGTTCCAGAACCAGAAGACTCGTGTCCGGAATTGCATCAGCTGCAAATTGGAATCCCCAAAATGTTCCAGGACCTCAGGTGCTCAGGTGGCATGCTGTTCTCTTTATCACTTTGATAAAGTACCAGAAATGATTGTGTTTGTGGCAAATGCTGTGATGGCAGACCGCCTGCAAATCTGAGTGACAGTGCCAGGACTAAGCGCTTAGTGCAATTCTGCAGGTAGTCCCCTCAATAGGCATGTCAGCGCTGGACACAGTCAGGGCACAGCTAGATGCACTTCATGAAAA
>JAABUO010006045.1_pt1 | contig 14008 bp, 14 predicted proteins | sample 5559291 | NCBI WGS metagenome assembly JAABUO01 (sample SAMN10711878, study PRJNA513372) | rock metagenome | isolation source: Antarctica rocks | place: Antarctica: Victoria Land, Finger Mt sud | reverse complement strand
CGAGTACGGGGCGCGGCGCGGCCTGCCGCCGCCGCCCGGGCTGGCCGCCGGCGCGCCCAGCCGCGCAGGGCCTGCTGTGGGTCCTGGCGCTGCAGGGCCCGCGGCGGGGTCGGGCGGTGCGGGGCCTGGGCTTGAATTTGGCAAGCGAGTAGCGCACGCGGCCGCGCTCGGGCTCGCTGGGCCCGCGACGCCGGGTGCTGGAGCAGCATCGCCGCCGCCGCCGCCGCCACCGCCGCCGCCCCTGCCGCCGCCGCGGCCGCAATCGGGCGCGTCCGAACCAGGGCACACAGCCATGGGAGCGCCGGCGCTGTGCGCTGCGACTCTGGACACGGATGCGGTGCGCGGGCGGGAGGAGCGGAGCGACGGCGGTGGCGCTGCTGGTGTGGGACCCGTGGGTCTTCCAGGCCCTGTGCCTGGCAGTGGCGGCAGCGGCATGCCTGTGGGCGCCTGGAGCAAGGCGGATGCGGCAGTGGCTGTCAAGGCGGCGCTGAAGCCGCTGCTGGCGGCGGGCGAGCTGACGCGCGAGGGCTTTAAGGTGGCCGCGCGCGCGGCCACGCACGCGCTTGCTGCGGCGCCGCATGCGCCGGCAGACGCTGGCGCGCGCGCGTCCGCTGTCGCTGCCGCCGTGCATGCGGCGCTGCGTGCCGCTGCCTGAGGCGCTGTGCGGCTCTCGGAGAACACAGTGCGCCATATGGGCGTGGCTGTGCGCCACGCTTGTGATAGTCTTGCAAGCGTCTGGCGCCAGGGCCTTGGGCGGTTGATGCGGCCGCGCATGGGTTGCACACTCGTGTGGGCGCCTGCGGCGCTGCCATTCGTGAGGTCCTGGCAATTTATGACCGTTCGGGCCGCTCTGCATTGGATGCGACGGCACTTGCTATGTGACCTGCATTTGAGCTCTTGCAAGGCCGTCAGTTGAGTGGGCAGGCGTTGGCGCCATGAATGCTGACAACGTGAGCGTGTACACCAGCAATCTGCTGCGCTCTGCGGGCCTCACCCCGGGAGCTTGAGGTATCTGACCTGTAGCCTGTCTGCTGTGCTGTTTGTCAAAGCTCGTTTCTCGAGCGGCTCTTTTATTTTTAACGAGCGTGTGTGCCCTGCTGCTCACCTTAGCTGTTCATGTGTGTCTTTAAACCGTGTTACTTCGATCGTGACTGCTGGTTGCTCCATGCTCACATGTGCATGTGCATGTGCATGTGGACTCGCATGTCAGTGTGTATGCACCATTTGCATGTCTGGAATCTATACATCGTTCGATGCATCAGCAGTGACCCCATGTGCATGCGTAGTGTTCTGGTCCTTGAGCTTTTTGCGCATCGGGCCCCTCCCTGTTGCAACCGGGTTGCAGCCACCCCGTGTCCCCATATGGGTTTTGACTAGTCGCTAGCGCTGCATGCTATGGTCTGCTCGTGCAAGGCTAGCGGTGGGGTCGCCTTCAATTTATTACCCGCCCGACGCAGCGTGGCTCCACAACCTGTTGCTTGCCTCTCGCCTGCGTGCATCCAGCGTGCACTGCGAGGCGTCTTGCAAACTGTGCCAAACTTGGCTGCCCCTTGAAAACAAAAGGGACAAGTTGCGTTCCGGAACGACTATTAAGAGTCAGAGGCTGCGGCTTACAAATTGGGGTAAGCTTTTATGTGGCGTGTATACCTTGTCAGGTGCAGACGCTTAAGGCTGCTGGCAGACCGTCGGTGACTAGCGCCAATGTGTGCCGAGCATAGGATTGCTAGGTGCCAGCTGGGCGCACGCGGCCTGTGCCTAAGCAATGCGGAGCAGCAGCCTGCTGTGCGGGCACGCTGCAGAGGCGATCTACCTCCAGGGAGCGCTTATTGCAGTGCTGCTGGCCGCTGGTTGGGCTTGGACAGGCTATGTGCGCCTATGCGAGCTGCAGCGCCAGCGCGCGCTTGCACAGGCACCGCCCGGCGGCGGCCGCGCGGACGATGAGGAGCGGCTGGGCAGGTGCACCTCGCCAGCATCCCTGAAGGAGCGGAGCTGCTCAGAGTCGTGCCCGTACACCGTGCTTCAGGAGGTGTTCCAGGAGCTGACAGCGGCCACTCACATGCTTGCGAGGAGCAGCGCGTGTCTTGGCAGGCGGAGCGCTCTGTGAACTTCGGGCCGTCAGGAAGGCTGTTGCGCACTGAGCGCGAGAGGGTGTTGCAGCTGGCCAGCACACTGCGTCAGAGTGGCAGCGCAAGCTTTTCCAGAGCGGGGCTGTGTGGAGCACGCAGTCAGCCTTGCGCTCCGACCGGGGGCCAGACAGCCCGCCAGAGCAGACAGGCGAAACTGGGCTGACTGCGCTGCCCGGCGCCGCCGGCGCAGGCCGGCGCCCGGCGTGAGCGTGGTGCTGCCGGTCAAGGGCTGCCGCGCGCACAGCGCGCGCAACTGGCGCTCGCAGCTGGCGCAGCGCTACGCCGGGCCGCTCGAGTTCCTGTTCGTGGTCGACGACGCGGCCGACCCAGCCGCGGTCGCCGTGCGCAAGATGCTGGCGGCGGAGGGCGTGCCAAACGCGCGCGTCGTGCTCGCGCCGCACGCCGTACGCGCGAGCCAGAAGATCTGCAACCTGCAGGCCGGCGTGCGCGCGGCGGCGGGCCGCCACAAGTGGGTGCTGTGCCTGGATGACGACATCGAGCTGCACCCGCGCTCGCTCGCCGACCTGGTCGCTGCCGCCGAGGCCGAGCCCGGCGCCTTCATGGCCACCGGTGCGCAACAGCTCACAGCCCTTGTCAAACTTGCGCCCTTGTCAAACCTTGTAACTTGTAACCCGTCATGGTCAGGCATGCTTTCAGCGTGTGCGCTGCTTGCTGCCAACAAGCAGCTATCCGGAACACGTTTCTGCTCTTTAGCGGCGTATGCTATTGCACCGTCTGCCTCACTAAGATCTGCTGGTGTGGGTAGGGTGGGGTGGGGTAGGGTGGATATGCTGCAACATTCAGCCCCCGTCCCCCGCAGCAGGCTACCCGCCGGCCGCGTCGCCGGGCGCGGGCTTGCTGATGTAGGGTAGGGTAGCGTGGCATGGCTGACCCGCCCGGCGCGGCGCCCCCGGCGGCAGGCTATCCGCTGGACGTGCCGCCGCCGGGCGCGCGCCTGCCGATGTAGGCTTGGGTAGCGTGTGGCAGCGCTGAAGCGCCCGGCGCCCCCCTCCCCCCGCGCGGCAGGCTACCCGCTGGATGTGCCGCCGCCGGGCGCGGGCCTGCTGACGTACGCGGTGCTGGTGTACCACCTGCCGCTGCTCATCGGCTTCTCGCTGCGCCCCCGTGCGCCCTTCGTCTGGGGCGGCTGCATGCTGCTGCCGCTCGCGCACCTGCGCGCCGACACCTACGGCATCATGGCGGTGCGCCGCGCGCGCGGCCCGCCTCGCGCCGCGCGGCGGGGCAGGGGCACGGGCTCGCGTGCCTGCCGCCACCGTGAGCCCACGCAGGTCGCAGCGAGCGAGGGACAGGTCCTTCCTGCTGGCGGAGAGTGCAGGCCACCTTGGCAGTCATGACATGCACGAGGCGCTCAGCACCAATGACACGTCGCGCTTGCTTGGGTCTGTGGGTCTGCTGCTCAGTGGCGATGTAGGTGCCATGAGCTACAATGAGTAGGCTCCTACCCTCGACCCAGCAGAGACGCGCGCGCGGGGCGCAGGCGTGGGAGCACGGCGGGTACTCCGACGACCTGATTGTGGCGGCGCAGTGCAGCCGCCACGGCCTGCACATCCTGTGTCCGGCGTTCGCGCTGTACCCGCAGTGGTGCGCGGCCCGGCAGCAGCCCCGCTGGCGCGCGCCGGCCGCGCCCGCGCACAGGCGCGGCGTGCGCACGGACCGCACTCTCCGTGCCGTGCCCCTGCGCATGCATGTCTCCCTAATGTGTGCTGCTGGCGTGACTTGCCTATATATGTTCGATTTGGCTTGTACATGTGCGTGGCAGCGTGCCACTAGACTTTCAGAACGCGCAGGCATCGCAGTGCCTGCGGGGTACCAACACATCGCCAGCGCCGCGCAGGCTGGACGGCGCGTATACCCTGGGGCGCTACTGGAACTACCTACGCCGGCAGCTGTACGTGATGGACACGTACGCGTGCGCGGCCGCGGCGCGCACCAACCACACCATGCTCGCGCTGCACTCCTACCTGTCGTGGGCGTTTGTGGCGCCCGCGCTCCTGGCCGGCCTGCGCGGCGCGACGCAGGCTGCGGCGCTTCTGCAGGTAAGTCAGCTCGTGAGCGCAACCAGCCCCTCAGCCATGTTGGTTGCAGCATGCATCATTGGCCAGTGGCATGACCGCAAATTGCTGCACACGCTCCAAAGTGCAGCGACTGCTGCATGCGTGCTGTGCGAGGCGCGGCCTATTGGATGGTTAGCGCGTAATCACACTGCTGAGCAAGGACCTGACGCCGAGGAGTTCATGCTCTTGCCTCACGGGCTCACACATCTGCTGTACACCCTGCGCACGTGCAGGCATGTGCCCGGCAGGGCTCCGTGCTCGGGATTTAAGCGTGTGCTGAGATGGTGCGGCCGGCAGGGCGGCGAGGCGCCTGGCAGCGAGTGCGTGCGTGCAGATGCAGCGCTGGCAATTTTGGCCGCAGCTTTTCTATCCGCCCACTGCTCACTGGTTTGGATGACAGGCGCGCTTGTGCAGACTGGCAGCTTTACGCAATTAAGGAGAACAGTTCGTGCCTTGCTTTGACGGCGTCACGTCTGCGCCACAAGCAGCGCGTCTTTATGCGCAGAAACCTGGCAGCACCTTAAAACGCTTTGCACATATTAGCGTGCTTCTGAAGCCTGAGAAAGTGCCGAGGTGTCCGGCATGCGCGCGCAGGCGTGGTGCTGCAGCTGTTTGCGGCGCTGTCGCCCGGCGCGCCCGCGCTGCAGCCACGCGACTTCAGCTGGCCGCGCCTGTGGGCGGGCTTCCTGCTGAACAACGCGGCGCTGCCGGCGGCCGCGGCCGCCACGCTGGCCTCGCCCGCGGTCGTCTGGTCGGGGGTGCGCTACCGCAAACGCGGCGGCCGCGTGGTGCGCGTGGAGCGGGTAGGGTGAGCGGGCTGGGCGGGCGCAGCTCCGCCGTGACGGGATGCGCTGCCGACGGTTGCGTAACCTATGGGACAGGACGCTGAGCAGACCCTAACGCTCGAGCAATTTTTGCGTCGCCGCCGGCTCGACCAGGGCTGTGCTCATGAGCTGAGCTTGTCGTGCATGAGCGTGAGTGCCAGGGGTGAGCGTGAATGTCAGGGGTGAGCGAGAGGTTGCACCTAGGAAGTAGGCAGGAGCCATGGCAACTGAATTGTGTGCGACTGCATTCATACGAGGTAGTCCATGGAGCATGCTGAAGCATGAGTCATGCTTTAACTCTGAGGCAACATCCCAGCGTGTCAGAAACTTGCAGGCAGCGTGTGCCAGGCACAACTGCCAGTCTGCAACACGCCTGTCCCTCTGAAGCCCGCCGCAGCTTTGCTAGCTCAACATTAGTCCTGTAGAGGCAGAAAGCTGGTCAACCCGCACCACACCACCGTGGTAGCAGATGGTAGCCTGTGTTTCAATCTGTTTTTGTCATGTATTATTTTGATTTGGAGGCGATGTATGTGCGGAAATCGCATTTGTACATCGCATTGGGGATGTAGCTCAGGGGTAGAGCGCTCGCTTCGCACCTGATCAGCGACCAACAATGGTCGCGGCTCAAGCGTGTATGCGATAGGTCAAGGGTTCGATTCCCTTCATCTCCAAAGCTTTTGCCTTTTTTTTGGCTTGCGCAAGCTATTGACGCGGCAGGACGCGGCACCTGCAGGGTGAGCGGCGCGCAGACCTCCTGGCCCCTGTCTGATGCACAACATTACAGCAGTGACCCGCACCAGTGGGTAGTGCCGCACAAGCTGCCGTATGAGCTTGGGTAACACCTTGGCTCCTTCCCAGGCAACTGCACATGTGCGAATCTTTCCTGTTGTCAAAGCATGGGACATGTGCAGCATTCAACAGCTGCTGCAAGCCTTATGAGGGCATGCACCTGCTCAGCTGAGCCCATATGCGGCCATGTGCAGGCGAGGCAGGGTTTGGTAGTGCGCTGCAGCCCGCCGGGCATTGCGGCACGCCGCGCAGCGGCGCGCCGCCCGTCACGCCGCGGCCCGCACACACGGTGCGCGCGGGGATGGCAGGGCCCGCCAGGACTCCACGGGGGCTTCCTGCAGCGCCCACCACGCCCCGCGCGTCCGCTGGCAGCGTGCCTGGCACGCCGCACATGGGCGCGGGGTCCCGGGCGGTGTCCAAGCCCTCCCAGACCCCGCGGGGCGCCGCGGCCGCGCACGCTGCATGCCCCGCACCGGGGCCTGGGTTCACGCCGCGCGGCGCGCCGCGGCCGGGCGGCCCAGCACAGACGCCGCGCGGCGCGGCGGCGGCCGCGCCTGCGCCCAAGGCCGGCTACGCCCACGGCGCGCCGCCAGAGACCCCGAGGTCGGCGCCCCACGGCGCCGCGCCCGCCGCGCGCGCGCGCACAGGCGGCGCCGCGCGCGGCGCGCCGGCGCCGGCGGCCGCGGCGACCGTGGCGGCCGAGCCGCCTGCGCGGACGTTCTTTGGGCCGCTCGGCGTGCGGGGCAACGTGAGCCGCGCGCAGCAGGGCGGCCCCGGCCCCGGCGCAAGCGGCGCCGAGGCGGCGCCGCCCAAGGCGAGCGGCCTCCTGGGCGCGCTGTGGCGGCTGGCGGGAGGGTCGGGCGCACGGCCGGGCGCGCCTGCCGGCGGGGCGCGCTGGGGCGGCGCGCCGCGCAGCCGCGCCGGCGCCGGCGCCGGCGCCGACGAGAACGCCGGCGACAGCGCCAATGTGCTGCAGCCAGCTGGGGAGCAGGCGCGCCCCTGGCGTCACAGCTTTGCCAAGCACAGGCTCAGCGCACTGTGCGGTCCCTCCTCTGGAGCCAGGCGAGCGCGCCTGCTCTCCAGGCAGGCGCCTCGACCTGAATGCCTGCTTTGACGCATGGCCACTGCCTCAACTTGCATGCCTGCTTTGATGCGTGGTCACTACATGACTGCTGTGAGGAGGCTGCGAGGGCACACAGTGCGGAGGCCCATGCAGGCGCGTGCAGTAGGCATGGCCACGCGCAGCTGCGGGCTGGACAGGGCAACCCGGTGCTGCGCAGGGTCACCCGAGCGCATGGCCGCGCCGCCAGTACACCTGCTGACACCTGCTGGCTCTCCTGCGCTTAGCATAACGCGCTTGCCAATGCGGGTGTGGTGATGTCAGGCCGTGGCAGCAAGAGGCAGTGCGCATGCAGGGCAAGCCGGCGCCCAAGAAGGCGCCTGCGCCGGCGGTGCCACGGCTGCACCTGCCGGCCATCGCGGCGCTGGGCGCGGACGCGGCCTGCACCGTCACCGCCGCGCCCGCCCCGGCGCGCCGCCGCTCGCAGCGGCCGGCGACTGAGCAGCCGCGCAGTGCGCGGGGCGCCGACGCAGCCGCCGCGCAGCCGCCGGAGCCGCCGCGACTTGCTGCAACGGAGGCCCTGACGGGCGGCGAGGGCGCGGCCATGAGCAGCCGGTCAGCGCGCGCACGCGCGTCCCCGGCCAACTCGGCCGCGGACAGCAAGCGCGGGTTGCTGGCGTCGCCGTGTCTGGCGTCAGAGCTGGCGTCGGCGCGGCGCGCGGGCCGCTTGCCGGCCGCGGCGGGCGGCACGCCGGGCACGCCCGGCTGGGCGGACGCGCCGGACAGCGCGCGGGGCGCGGCGGGGCGGGCGGCCGAGGAGCTGACGCCGCAGCGCCTTGCGGCGCTGGCCGCGGCGTCTGAGCAGGCGCGCTGCGCGCCCGCCCCCGAGAGGCCGCGCACTCCCTGCTACTTGACTTTGGGGCATGCGCTTTCACTTATGTGGCGGTGCCTGCAGCCTGAGGCGACGACCTGCATGCAGGCAGCGCCGGGGCCGCGCCGCCACTAGGTCTGCGACACAGCGCTCTAGCTCTGTAACAGAGCGCTGCCAGTCTGCGCGCACAGCACACGCTGGCTGGTGCTGTCAGTCTGCTCCCGCGCCTCCTGCAGTCATGCAGGAGCCCCCAGCATGCTGCCCCTGCGGCAGGTGGCTTCTGGCTGCTTCTGACTGTGCCATTAACCCTGGCCCTGACCCTGAACCTGACCTAGCCGTGCTGTCAATCCGGCCCGCAGGTGGACGCGGCGGATGAGGCGGTGCGGGTGGCCGTGACCGTCGCGCTGCGCACGGCGGTGGAGCTGCGCGGCCTGGCGCGCGGCGTGGGCGCGCCCGCCCGCGACGGCTACCTGCACCGCGGCCGGTGCGCCGCGCGGCCCCGGATGCCCGGACGCGCTGGGATGTCAGCGCGCGCCGCGTGGCTGCTTGCGTGCCCTGGAGGTACGCATGCAAGTGAGCATGAGGACCATGCACTTCGCAGAAACGAGGAAACCGCAGCGACAAGACCCGCACTAAACCCTAGCATTAATAAACTACAACCCCGTCGATCGCCATCATCATGTGCGGGCAGACGGGCGCCAGGGGGGGGCATGCGCGCGCGGTCTGCACATACAAGCCAGACGACAAAGCTCATCTCTTTATTGAGCGGCAAGGAAGGCTGCATGCGCTCCTGCAGAGTGGACAGCGCACTGGTTGCCAGCACACAAGCGCATGCGGGTGCGAGCTCTTTTAACAACACAAACGCCACGACAGGCTGCGCGCGCGGCGCTGGCTGGCGGGCACGCTGGTGGCGCGCACGTGGGCGCTGCAGCACGACGTGCACCAGCTCAGCGTGCTGGCGGGCGCGGCCGACGCCGGCGCGCGCGCGCGCGCGCGCGCCGCGCGCGCCGCCTGGCCAAGGCGCGCGCCGCCCACGCCCGGCGCGGACGCCCGCCTGTCAGCCTGTCCACCTGCCGCGCGAGCGCTCGCTCGCCGTTTCTCCTCGCGGCCAGGCGCTGCTCCGCGCGGCAGGCGTTGCTCATGCAGACGCGGCCGCCCGAGGAGGTTCCTGCTGTCAACCACAGGACGACACGCATCCCATGCGCATGTCGCATGGCTATGCACACGCTTTGCACACGCTATGCACACGCTATGCACATGCTATGCACACGCAATGCGCATGCGACATCCGGTTTGCGTTGGGAGCCGGAGCGCGCTGCGCAGGAGCTGGAGGCGGCGGAGGGCGCGCTGGCGGACGCGTGCGACGAGGTGGACAAGGCGGAGCGCTTCTTCCCGGCGCCCGGCGGCGCCGACGCCGCCGCGCAGCCGCGCGCCGCGCATGGTGCGCGCGCTCAGCCGCCCGCGGAGCTGTTCCTGCGCGGAGGCCGCGAGCATGTTGCAGAGCAGCCCCTTTTCCAGCTACTCCCTATTTGAGCATCAAAACTTGCTCCTGGAGCTTACGTGGTGTGCCGCGCGGGACGCTGCTGAGCATGCGCGGCGACCCGCGCAGCCTCCCATGCGGCCACGTTGCATGCGGGCGGGAGGCACTGCAAGCATGCGCGGCAGCTGGACGGCTGGTGCCCATACAGAGTCCTGCCGTGGGGTGCGACGAGTCCGCACAGTGGCGCTGATGCGCGCGGCGGAGCGCGGGAGCAGACAGCGAGGAGGCGCGGCAGCTGAACGGTGCGCTGCGCGGCGTGGCGCACGCGCTGGCGGCGCTCGACGGCGTGTGGGCGCAGCTGGCGCCGCGGCAGCGGCGCGCCCCACCCTCAGCGTGACGCACCGCTTGCAGCTCCCCACACCGCCGATTAAGGCTTGACCTGGTCCCAGGGCGTGGCTCCAAACGCGGGGGCACGCAGCATGACAGAAGCTGCCAGCTGTAATGAGTCATCACAAGGAACAACTCTCCATTTTGCTGGCGTCTCAGCGCCAGATCTGCGGCTAAAGCCTCACTCGCCCGTTTGGCACGTTGCGCAGGCTGGCGGACGGCGCGTGCGGCGGCGAGGCCAGCCAGGCATCAGCTGGGGACGACGAGCCTCTCCGCGCCAGCTGCGGCACCGGCGGCGCGCGCCCGTCCAGCCCTGCAAAGTCCGCCGGCGACCTTGCCGCGCCGCCGGCCGGCCGCGCACCTGGCCGCAGCGCCGCCGCGAGCGCATGCTCGTCGCCGAAGGCAGTTGCGGGCTCTGCCCCGCTATGGCAGGACGAGTTGGACCGCTACGGCAGGACGCCCGCCAGCGGCGAGCAGGGCGCGCCCATGCTGGAGCTGGAGGCGGGCGCGCCGGCCAGCGACGTGCCGGAGCCCGGGCAGGCGCCAGGCCCCGCGCTGCCGGGCGGGCGCCCAGAGCAAGGCTCTGCCGCGGCGGGGGGCGCAGCGGCCGGCGCGGCCGACGCCCGACAGGGCCCGGGCGAGGGCGCGGCGACTGCGCAGGGCGGCGCGCGCGCGGCCCTTGCGCCGATCGCGCTGCCCTGGGACGCGGCTGGGATGCCGGGCGCTGACGCCGGCGGGCCGCCCTGCATCGCAAGCCCCGCCGCGCCCTGCCGCCCGCTCGGGGCCGCGGCGCCTAGCCCAGGCAGCTGCGCATTTGCGCCGCTCGCGGCAGAGCAGGCTGGCGACACAACGAGCGAGTGTGCGTCAAGCGGCGACCACCGTGGTCCCTGCGGCGGCGGCGCGCGGGCGGGGGCGCGGGGCGACGCGGGCGGGAGCAGGCGGGCGGCGCGGGTCAGGGCCGCTGGCGGCGCGCACGGCCTAGAGCGCGTGCAGTATGCGAGCGGCGACGAGTACGCCGGCGAGGTGGCCGGCGGCATGGCCGCTGGGCTGGGCGTGTACTCATTTGCGGGCGGCGGACGCTACGAGGGCGAGGTGGGACTCTGCATGCCACCCGCTGGTGGCGACACAAAGACATGAGACCAGCTGCAGGACCGATGCAGGCGCCCGCGCTTGGCGACGGGCGCCGCGGCGGGCGGGGCGCAGCGCCTGCCCACTGGGCCGCGCACGCCTGCATCGCACAGCAGCTGCCACCCAAGCTCGTGGCCAAAATGTGGTCCCAGAGAGGCGGCACCTGTGTGCTCACGTCCGTGCGGCGCGCGCGCGCGCGCAGCTGGTGGAGGGCCGCTTCGAGGGCGCGGGCGCGGAGACGTACCCGGGGGGCGGCGTTTACACCGGCAGCTTTGCGGGCGGGCGGCGCGCGGGCGCGGGCGCGTGCCACTTTGGCAACGGCGACTTCTTCGAGGGCGAGTGGGCGGCCGGGCTGCGGCACGGCCGCGGCATGCAGCAGTGCACCGACGACTCCACCTTTGTGCGCCGCGCGGCCGCCCCCGGCGTCACCCATCTCGAAGCATGAGCTGTCTTCGCTTGTAGCGCGCACGCTGCCCGCTGCGTGCTGCATGCTGTCCAGCTGCCCTTCACTCAAACCCCCCGCGCCTCGGCATGGCGCCCTTCCGCAGACACTCGCCGTGGAGCACGGTGCCCGCATTTTGCATGCACTGTTCCCTCTGCTCTGCGCGATACCTGCTGCACATCTGCAAGACAGACTGCGATGACTCGTGCATGCTCTATGGCGTCTGCATGTGCGTCAAGTGCCCAGGAAAGGTCCCGGTGTTCCTGCCACTCTGTGCTGGCTGCATGCGCTCGCACAGGAGCGGGCACGAGGCTGCACAGGGCGCTGAGGCTTACGAGCGCCGCGCGCGCTTGCGCGCGGCAGGTCGGCGCGTTCCGGTCCGGCAAGCGAGACGGGCCCGGCGTGTACGCTTTCGCCAATGGCGACCGCTACCAGGCGCGTCCCGCCCGCCGTATAGCAACTGCACTGACCCAGACCCCGCCAGCGCCGCGCGCGCCAGAGCCGCCCGGAGCGCGCGCAGGGCAGCTGCGCGGGCGACCTGCCGCACGGCCCGGGCGTGTACACCTGGGCGCAGCGCGCCGCCGTGTACGAGGGCGACTGGGCCGCCGGCCAGAAGCACGGCTTCTGCGTCTACACCGCCGGCGCCGAGCGCTGGGCCGGTGCGCCCGCTGCAGGGTTAGGGTTAGGGCTCGCGCATCAGCCGCGCCTACCAGCCGGCCTGCGTTTCTAGAAAACTGCTCCAACAGGTCAGCGCCCCCCTCCAGCAGGCGCGACTGGCGAGTCTCCAGAGCGCGGAGAAAAGCGAGTGGTGTCCCCCATTGCTGTCCTCGATAGCGCCAAAGATGACGCCGCGCCTGCGCGGCTGCGGCAGGGCGCTGGGACGCGGGGCGCCTGGTCTGGCTCGCGCGCCTGGCGCCCGGCGCCGGCCGGGGCGCCGACGGCGCGCCGCCCACTGACGACGCGGCGGCCGCGGCCGCGGGCCTGGCGGCGGAGGAGACCGCGCGCGCCGCGCGCGCGGCCGGCGCGGCCGCCGCCGCCGCCGCCGCCGCGTTTTGGGCGGCCGACGGCGCGCTGCAGGTGCGCTGCCGTGCACCCGCCTGCAAGGCCCGTCTCAGTGCGTGCACGCGTACCTACGTTCAATGCATACACATGAGTTTACCAAGCCAGCCCACCCCCTCTTCCCAAAGATATTGAAATGTGTAACCCCCATGCCGATGCAGGTGGAGCTGCGGGCGGCGCTGCGGCGCGCGGCGGCCGCGGCCGCGGCCGCGCGCGAGCGCGCGCGCGCGGCCGCCCATGCGGCGCCCGCCGCCGCAGCAGCCTAGGGCCTGGGTCCGTCCATTGGCGCGCTCCACTGCGGCAGCCTGTCCCGCAGGGTGGCCGGGGCGACCAGGCGCCGCATGTGCTTGTCCCAGACGCCAGCCCGGTGCCCGTGTTTGGAGTCTGGTCCGGGGTGCGCCCGGCAGGGCGCACGCCTGCACATGTTGATTTCGCGCCTGACCGCACGTGTTCACGGGCCATGCACCCCTACCTGAATTGCGCAGGCGACATGCCGGGCTTGTAGAGTGAGCTCGCCCTACGGCATGACCACCACATTGTGCTCGAGCACAGGTACTGGTGAAGCTGACTGATTCGTGCTGTTGGACTGTGTAGCCTGTTGGCGGACTTGCCAATGATTTCCCAGCACTGCCGATATTGTAGAACCGTGACTGCACTAGGGGCCAAGGCGGTTTGTCTGGATGCATCTAGGAGCCGCCATTGATGACTTGATGTGGGCAGGTTGCTGATTGGCGGCCCTGGAGCCATGTGCAAAGCTGGAGCCATGGAGTTGCCGTCTTGTGCAGAGCAGCAGGGCCTCCCTTGACGACTCGTGTACGCGCTTTAGCAGGGTGGTGGTATGATGCTGCAGGGTGAGCGCGATGAGTGCAGTGCGTTCAGTGCAATGCGCGTTAAGTCTGGAGACGCATTATTTACACGAACTTCTACAGCGTCATTGCAGCGCATAATAACATATGGTACACTCCAATGAGTCAGCTACAACACGAGCCCCATGGTGCTTCGAAGGCCTGTACAGCAGTTCACAGTGCATATGTGGCACTTAAATGCAACCGCTTGTGCTGATGAGCGCGCACTCAATGACAAGCTCTTCACAGCGGGGCACACATCAGCACCCCTTCATGAGCTGCTCATCGCACCCCTGAGCTCATGCCGACTCAAACACTCATGCCTATCCCCACAAGCGCTCGAATGCGCTCTCTCGCCATATTCCCATAACTACAGTACCTGCACTAGAGATTGAGGCGGGCGACACGGTGTGCGCGGCTGCGCGTCACTCCCAGTCGCCGCCCCAGTCCTCGTCGACGTCGCTCTCGCCGCCGCCCGCCGCGGCGCCCTCCGCGTCACTGATATCCTCCAGGTCCTCGCCGCCCGCGGCGCCCGCGCGCGCGCCCCTGGGGACCTCCTTCCCGTCTCCAGCCCCGGCGGGCAATGCGGCAGCCCCGGCCGCTCCAGCCGCAGCTGCTGCGGCGGGGACCGCGGCGCCCAGCGCGCCCGCGGCAGCCCGGTCGCCAGGCGCCCGCGGCGCGGCAGGGCCTGCGCCCGCGACCACAGCCGGCGCGCGGGGCTCGTCCGGTCCGCCGGCCTCGCCGCCGCCCGCGCCGTCGGTCTCACCAGGGGCCGCCACGAGCGGCGACGAGGCCTCGTCCGCGGCGGCGCCACCGGCGGCGGCCGCAACGGCGGCGGCCGCGGCTGCAGCGGCACTGCGCGACGCCGCTGAGGGCGAGGTCACGACGGTCCAGGGCGCGGCGCCGGAGTCCTCCGACGCTG
>JAABUO010006042.1_pt1 | contig 14010 bp, 19 predicted proteins | sample 5559291 | NCBI WGS metagenome assembly JAABUO01 (sample SAMN10711878, study PRJNA513372) | rock metagenome | isolation source: Antarctica rocks | place: Antarctica: Victoria Land, Finger Mt sud | reverse complement strand
GCTAGCAAACATCAACTTTGCAAGCACGAAGGGACCTACCATCGCCACAGCTTTCTGGCAAGCGAATTAAATGTTCATGTGTGCACTTGGGGGACGGCCGGCGCAGGACCTGACTTTTGCCCGATGTTTTGGACGAAGAAAGTGAAAGGAGGGGCTGACACCTGCATCAGTAGAAGAAGAAGAAGAAGAAGAAGAAGGAAGAAGAAGAAGAAGAAGAAGAAGAAGAAGAAGAAGAAGAAGAAGATTACGGCTTTGGCCAGCCGTGGCATCGCTCGTGGCAACCCTACCAAATGTCATTCATTTTTGTCAAACTAAATGTCAGTGACCTCCAGACAGACATGCTCCGTCAACACCGTTAGCCTTAGCAAAGGCTAGAGCAAATGCAACACGCCTCATCCGAAGGTCACATCTGCACATGAAAAGCACAGCAATCATCAACATTTTGTATCAGCATCGTGTGACAACAGAACGTGAGAGGATCAATCCCAAGAGGCGCCCATAAGCCCAGAAGCTGTAGTACATGAGGAGAATTGAGCGCATGGCGAGAGAGACGAATTTGGCATCGCATAGAGTATTTGTGTTATATGTGTCACTACACTCATCATGATGGCACCATGATGGCACCAGTGCCCAGTCCAATCTTACATAAGTCCTCTTCATTATAACGGTTATAATTCTTTACTTAAGAAGCTTCAGGTTAGACCAGCATGGCAATTCACTCATGGCACACATGCGAGCTGTTGAAACCACAACTAAACTGGCTTGATGTTGATACCAATTAGTGCAACACTGGTGCTCTTTTGCATGGCTGACAAGAGGAATGCCATATATATTACAGCTCCCAACACCGTGAGCTGGTTCACGACAGCACCATCAGCCGCCAATAGGGACAAGCAGCAACAGCCAGGGGCATCAAAATGCCCATGAAACAATAATACACTGGCATCTTGATATTGGCTATCACTTGCTCCAAAAAGCCTCCACTAGAGACCGAACTCAAAAACCTATACAAGCTATGCACCATCCAGATTGACAAAACATGCAGTGCTATCCACACCCAGTACAATGACAACCAAGCCATGTTGTCACCACCCACTCTACTTACAGTGAACTGGCCTACAAGCCCACACGCGACTCCCAGACCTAGTATGAGCCCAGTCATAGGCTGAGCCATGCTATTGGTCAATAGCCCATGCTTCTTCACAAACAAAGGCACTGCTAGCATGAGCAGGACACTGCCAGTGAGATCAAGGGTCGCTGCAGCATAACACCACATTGTCTGCAACGACTCCACAGTTTGCCATGGGCTCCAAATGTTAGCCAGGAAACCAGCTCTTCTCCCTTTACACTCTGAAAGCCTGCCTTCAAAATACCCAAGAGAGACCCCCCAGTAGAGCATGCCTCCCAGCATGAGTAACAAGCCGCACATGAGACAGTCAGCCAGCCTGTTGAAAAATTGCTGCAGCTGCTTCTGCTCTTCCTTTGCTTGCCGCCATGACTTGGTGTCAGTTTGACCTTCCCGCAGAATTGTGTTGTGCTCAGCGCCTTGATCATTTGCAACAATTTTCAATCTGCACAACAGCATATGTGCTTGAACAGTCAGCTTGCATTTATCAACCTGATGCAAACACACGGGCAGACACGTCAGATGCACAGTAATATCCAGACGACAAATGCTGGTAATGTGCATGCACAACAGAATGACGAGGACCAGAAAGGTTACGCAATGCATTGGCAAGCTGCAGTCTGTCATCAGCATGCATGTGTGATAGAGTGAAAAGCCTATTTATTGACATGAAGTACTTGACGAGGACTGCACCTGTGATCCTCTTGTTGATGACGGTGAGTCACCAGAAGACCAACAGCCTGCACTATTAGGCCCAGCTTCACATTTACATCCAGTTGCTGAGGGTTCAATCCCTGCCGCTGTATCAGGACGTCTATCAGATACGAAGCATCATCCACCAACGCAAGACCATCATCCTGTTGTTGCAAGTCCTTGAACTGTGTGTTATGGCTTGATGAACCAAGAACTCGCCTCAGTCCTTTTGCAGGCAGGCTGGCACTGACCACAGCATGGTGTGATTGCACAGCTGCTGTCTGCTCATCTGGACAAGTCTGCTGTGATGGCTGATGCATCTGCTGCAAATGCTCATTTGGGGACTGATGAGAACTTGATGCTTGTCGATCGGCAATGTCAGCCGCCACATGCCTTGGTGCTGGTGCACAGTCCTGCCTGTTCGGTCTCTGCTGATGATGCTGCTCATGAAGCTGCTGCTCTGATGTCAACTGGTCATGTGCGTCACTTGCAGAGCCCCAACTTGATGTGCAATCCTCCTCAATCTCAGCAGATGCCTGCACACAGAACAGGCAGGCCCCTAAGTGAACGTCATCATGCAACACTGTCAGTACCACACTATGCAAAGCGTGTATCATGACTGTATGACTTGACATAAGCTGCACCCCTCATAGCATTGCTCTGACTTGCCTGGTGGCTTTGGTCAAGCACATTCACACTTCCGCGCTCACTTTCATCGTCAATGCTTCCCAACTTTCTAGCTTCAGCTGAGGGCGGCAGCATTTGAGCCTCACATTGAGGCTGTGTAGACAGAATTGAATCAGGCACATGCATGAGAGCCTCTGTTGGCTGTTGCATGGGAATCGCCGCCAGCTTTTCAGGAGTACTTGCCAAGTTTGCTGCTGCAGTCTCTGAGCGCTGATTGAGGCATGCTTGAGCCTGCTTATCTGCAGCCTTGGCTTGTTGCATCGCCTGCTGGGAATGAGCTTGCTTAATGCCACAGCTCCAGCCAACGAGGAAGGCTGCCGGAATGGCAACGAGAGTGAGTAGCAACGCTCTGCCGCTGCCAGCAGCTGTTTGACAGACCACAGGGTCAGGGCTAGGTGGGCACTCTTGTGCTGGAACAGAGTCCGCTACTTGAGGTGCAAACACATGCTCTTTGACCCTCTGCTGCATACGCACTGAGTCTGCATACAGTGAAGCCACTGCAGCTGTTGCGTGCCTCTCAGCATCCTCCACGGCTTTCCAGCTGAACGGGTTGACAACATCGTAGGCTGCAGCTGTGTGCAGCACAGTCAGCAAAATCACCCAGACCTTCAGCGAGGTCATGGGCCGCACAACTGGGAGGGTTATTGCAAGGTCCGTTAGCTGTTAGTTATGTCGGTGATGCAGAAACGCCAGTCACCGCAGGGTTCCTTGTTACCTTCTGCCTTGCCGTGACATGACTAAGCAAAGACGAACAAGCATAGCATGCATTTCTTCTTTGCAGTTTCGGCATCGAAAGAGCTTCGAAGACACATAGAGTCGTAAATTCTCTTAGACTCACGTCGCAGCAACATCATACCGTATACGCTGCACCTCGTTGTCATCCGGGTCAGCACCGGCGGTTTCAGTAGCTCCCAAATGTTGATACCAGGGCGTCAAAGGCTCACTAGCGACATTGGCTTTGCAACGCAGCTGTACTGATCCCGGTTGCATCATGGTGCTGCCAATTGTTGCAACCACTGCAGCTGTCGCTGCAGCGGTCTCGTGGCTTATGCTTCCACGTACGATGCTCGCTCGTAAAGTTGCCTTGAGGCTTGTGCTCTGTAGGCAAAAGTCACGCCTGTTCTGTCTACAGGCCATGACTCATTTGCACCCGGAGCCTGTACGGTCATAGAGCCCTATCTGTTGACCGAGGTAGTTGGTCAGGAACTCGCAATACATCAGACATCTGACGCTATATGTGATCATTTGCTCAAGGAGCAGCCTCAAAAGCCTTTAGTACTCAGCGTACATGGGCCTCCTGGTATTGGCAAGTCTTTGTCGCATAGACTACTTGCTCAGGCCTTGTATGCCACATCAGATGATATAGGTTGTCCAGGATCGCTCTGCCCTGGCTACAAGGTCAGCTCCAGATCACTCCTCTGATGTCTCTTCATGTCCTTCTGCTGTGTATCTGAGATAATTCACCTTCCAACGTAGGTGTTGCAAGGCATGGATCACATCAATGCTGAGCGTGCACAGCAGCACTGGTACCTGAAAAACTCGGTATTGAAGCATTTGCACCAGTATCCACAGTCCTTGCTTGTCATAGAGGAGTATGACAAACTTGATTGCCCCACAAGAGCAGTGCTGCGCCAATTGATAACAGCTTCCATCTCCACTAATGTGTCTATGGACAAGTAGGTAACGCTCTTCAGCCTTTCTTGACAACTGCCTGTGCGTAATGGGTATATCCTGATGAAGCCTGCGCATCTAACACACCTGTGCTAGCGTCCAAAGAGGGCTTTGACAGCTGCACAGTGATCATACGCGTCAAATTGTTTTGCTGGTGAGCTGTGTCCGTCTAGTGCAGGTCAATAATAATTTTGGAGTCCAATCTGGGACAGAGTCAATTACATAAAATGCTGATTCAGGCTGGGGATCGCAACCAGGTAACAAACTGCTAGCATGTGCTTCATCTTACATCTTCACATGGGCTGACGTCAACTTGGTTCAAAGGCTGCCCTTCTCATCAGTTCCCAGTTCTGTTAGCATGCACAGTCAGTGTTGTGACACACATATAAGCCACAGATAGTGTGTGTTGCTTGACTTGTTTGAACATGGCAGCTTGACAACCCAACCTACATATGTCGCAAGGTCCGCTCAGCAAACCAGCTGCAGCAACTTCTGTTTTGCGTCCCTCATAGGTCAGAGCAGAGGATGCACACAGTAGTCTGAGGAATCTGGTTTACAACATTTGGAGCCAAGGCAATTGTGAAAGTCATGTGGACATCATCAGAATGCTGGGAGCCATAGACTTCTTCCTGCCCTATCTCCCTCTGGAAGCTTCCAACCTTCAAGACCTGTTTGCAAAGCGCTTAGATAACCAGGCAGAGCAGCTGCAAGGAAGCGAGGCAGCCAATTTGACGTGGTCACCTCCTGTGATTGACTTCTTGCTGAGCAAGGTACAGCAGCTGGCATGTCCACATAGTTTCTCACTACAGTTGTGGATGGTCACTCTGGTTAAGCATTCATTGACTGGCAGGTGCAGCACATAACATTGCTTGGCATGGGCAGTATGCCAGTATCAGCATACATGCAGTATCAATTTATCTTATCAAGGCTTTCTATGGTGGCAGGTTGACTTTGGAGACTGCAAGGTTGGCGAGCCAGGTTGCTACCCAGTCGAAGGTGGCAGACCTGTGTCTACTATCATGACCAGATACGTGACAAGGGCGGTAAAGCAGTGGCGAATCAAGCAAGAACAGCAAAGGCAACAACAACGACAACAGAGCAAAGCCGTAAATCCAGGTTGGCAGGGAAGCATTCAGAGGCGGAAAGATACGCTGAAAAGGAAGTTGAGCAGCTCTTTGCAAGACATACACTTGCAAGTTGACAGACAAAATCGTGCCCTTGTCATTGTTTAATGTAAGAATACATCAGCAGAAGCAGTGGCAGCAGTAAACAATGCAGCAGCACAGCAAGTTGTGGCTAACAAGCTATCCGGGCCGCAACTGAAGCTGGCAGCTCTGTTCACTGAACAGTGTTTGGCATGTTACGATGTTGAGGCCGTAATTCGAGTCTTACGCTCTCTGCTCTGAAGGGGTCTCTGTTTGGCTCGACTCGGCAAAGCACACCGAGCACCATTCTACTCTGTCGATCTGCTTTCTGGCATTGCTTGCAATCTGCTGGCGATCTGGTCAGGCACAGTTCAAGTGCACAATTTGACACCGAACTCCGATATCCTGCGCATCAACTGTCTAGTGCTTCACGGGTGCAATTGACAGCCTAGGGGGCATCTGATAGCTCGCTTGTCGATATTGCCTTTGGTGCGCCGGTTGGCAGCAGCTCGCGCGCGCCTGCCTGCTTCGCCGGTCCCCGTTGTGATCAGATGTGTCAGGGGTCTCACGGGTTCAGCTGCGTCGACCCTCACGCTGGGCTATGCCGCCATGCCGTATAGCTTAGCCATTGCGTGCGATCCCATCCGCCATGGTTCCGGTGAAAACATCCAGCAAAGCAGCAAGTCCTGCTGATCTGGAGCTGCAGCCCATCTTGACAGGCCAAGCACCAGCAGACAGGCACCTGACCAGGACCGCAAAGACAAGAGCCTTGCTGCGCGATCCCGTGACCAGAGCCGCTTTGGGAAACCTTGGGCTGATCCTGACATGGTATGTGCTCTCACTCTATACTCATGCAAGCTTTCCATCAGCTGCAGCTTACACTCCTGTCAACCTCAGGTATTTCTTTAGCACCCTCTTGAGCTTGTGGAATCGGAAATTGGTGGGGGAGGGTCATGGTGTATTTGGCAAGGGTGCCTTTCCAGGTACATCAGCAGCAGCTTTATGAAAAGCTTGTGATTCAAGAATGCTATCAGCACCATTGTGGGCATAGGCATAGGCATGCGTCTGCATCTCTAGCTTGACGCCAAAGAGCAAGGGTCAGTCTAAGCTTATCTTATGTCACTGCAGCTCCACTGTTGATGACAGGCATACAATTTGCCATACAGAACCTACTAGCAAGGGCTGTTCTGAAGTTGGGCATTGTGCAGCGGTCTGCAAACGCAGTCGAGCTTGATTGGCATCAGTACTCACGCCAAGGTGAACTGCACACAGCATGCATGTTCAAGTCATGCTGCTACCACGCAGTGATGTGCCAAAATCTACTAAATCCAAGACTCTTGACTCCCTGTTCTGTGGCATGAAGCAGGCATCACATGGAGTACAGTCACATCAAGAGCTGCAGATATGAGCATCTGCCACGCACATTGCCTGCATTGCTTTGCTTCCAAAAGGACTATGCATCAATGCCAGTTGCAGCATTTTCAATGGACGTGCATCCCTTGTGAACAAAGGGAAAAGATTCAACAGTTCTGCGTTGCTCAGACGTGAACTGAGGTGTCTGAACAGATCACCTGCATTGCAGTGCTGCCCAATGGAGTCTGCACTGGACTGGACATTGGGCTCTCCAACTTCAGTCTGGCCCTCATCACCCTCAGCTTCTACACCATGTGCAAATCAACTGTGCCCGTCTACTTGCTAGGATTTGCCTTCATCTGGGGCATTGAAAAGTGAGTCTCCCTATGTATGTGATATCAAATGTGTGAGGCGTAGCAGCAGCAGCAAGCATTGTCAGTGCTAGTAAGTGCATGTGCATAATTTTACGTCCGAGCTTTTGCTGATGCTTCCTGTGGTGTCATGAGCAGCTGATGTCAACACAGCATGTGGACATGCTTGTCAGCATCAAGTGAGCAATTCTGGCTATCGCAAAAGCATGTCACGAATTGCAAAAACATCAACGCCAATCATGCTGACCAAAATATGCCTGTTTCCGAGTCCAGCTAGTGTACCATGGATCAGCAGGCAGGGGCATGTATGTGACTGGCACACATGCCACCCAATCTTTCAAGATGGGCTCTGAACTCATGAAGTTGTTGCTGCTGGCTGGACCTCAATGCAGCACAACCAGCGTTCAAGTTATGCAGGCCTGCTTTGATATCCATTAGAGCCTTTTCCAGTAGACCACACTCTTCCTCCACACTCAGTCAGGACTTATGCCTTGCAGGCCCAGTTGGAGTCTGGCCGGCATTGTGGGCATCATCTCTTGTGGGCTGCTGCTGCTGGTGTATGGCGAGAGCCACTTCAACCTTCTGGGCTTTGTAGTGGTCATGACAGCCAGCATGCTGTCAGGCCTGCGCTGGACCATCACCCAGGTCCTGCTTCAGGGCACTCCGGGGTCCAGCGGCCATGGGGCCTCTGGAGGTCCTGTTGAGGTCCTTCTGCAGTTAACGCCTGGTAAGCACTGCTCTGCACCCTTTTCTTGGCTGATGCATCTGCCTGTTTTGGTACCATGTTGTGGCGTAGAGAAGGGCCATAATGCTGAGACACATGTTGTTCATAGCTCCTGCTGCTTGAGCCAAGTAACAGGCAGCTTGGCTGTGTAGTGCATGTTTGCATCCCCTCCATGCAATATCTGGGCGTGTGATGTGTCCCCTCCATCTGGTATTGAGCAGGGATAGCTTTGCATTCATTGCTGGTAATGCGTGTTGTAGTGTGGAGGCGTTACTGCGGTTGAGACAAGGCGTGGTGGTAGACATCAGTGGTCACAGAGCATATGCATGTCCTGCTGTGGTCTTTCTGCAGCTCTCATATGCTGAATCATGCTACATGGCTGCATACATACTTGCCACAGTATGGATCCTAATCTTCATAAACTTCATCAAAATATCTCTTTTAACGAAAACCTGACAAACCTGAAACAAAAATTGACCTCAGGCACAGAAGTTGATATGTAAATGATTCTGTTGAGCACTGTTTGCTGCCCCAGGCAACAGGTCAGCCTAAGGGGTTGGGAGCATCTGCTATGCCGGCTGCTTGCTCCTGAACCTGGCCCCATCACGAGCTGTTTACTAACACTGCATCCCCCAACAGACAAACAAAGGCAAAAGTTGTGGTGGTGATGTGCAGTGATGTCAGGGACAGTCTTGTTGATGTCCCTTCTGGTGGAGCAATTGTGGGACACCATCCCCGGCTCCCCCTACTTTGCATCCCTGACCCATGTGGGGGTGACCGCCCTCATCCTGTGTGTGGGGGCCCTGCTGGCCTTCATGATGGTGTGGGTGGAGTTCACCGTCATTGCGCAGACTTCAGCTCTGACCTTCATGGTTGCCGGAACCTTCAAGGAGGTGGTCACAGGTACAGCAGACAAAATATTTGAGACATGACAAGCTGTGGCATGCTTACGAGTGTATGAATGCTGACATATGTGAAGCTGGTGTGCAACCTTGAAAGGAAAAGAAAGCTCTATGCCAGTAGCCTGTGACTGTCAGCTGGAATTTCAGCTGCAGAGGCAGCCTGCACATACAAGTGTTGTCTCCATGCTGCAGTACAAACAGCTCAACAGGGTGTAGGATCTGGTGAAAGTCCTACCGCTAACCTGTGCGCAACCCAACCTTCCAGTCCTCATCTGCCTCACTGTTCAATGTGTGTGGTCTTGAGTGCTGGTATGTGAGTGCAGTGGTGGCAGCAGTCCTGTTTCTTGGAGAGGAATTCTACCTGATCAATGGCATGGGCCTGGCGGTTCTTGTGATGGGCGTCTTCTGGTTCAACTACACCAAGTACAAGAAGGTAGCAGCAGGCGAAATCAAACCTAGCAAGTCTGCCAATCTGGAGCCTTGGAAAGAGGAAGACACACCAGATGTGGTGAGCAGCATTACTGGATGCTTGAGTCAATGTCATGAGCAGTGTTCTGCAAACCTCACCTGGCAAACCTTGAGGCCAGTGCATCGGGTGTCCGCATTTGGACAAATAGTACTCATGTTTGGTGATGTGTCTTTGCTCAAGCACTAATTCTCAGCATGCAGTCCCAATGTGCACTACTCTAGCTTTCCAAGAACAGCATGCTGGCAGTGGCATTGCTGCAGAGTGTCCTTTTTCATGGCTGAGGTCAGAGGCATGCTGCTGTAGGTGTCCAGCAGGCAAATTATACCTCCAGAAAGGTTGCATGTAAGCAGCTGAGATCTGCAGCGGTGGTGCATTACTGAACATTTGCCTTTTATGTAGGACAGGACAGATGATGCCACCACGCCTGTCACAGAAGGGGCGCTTACAAGTCCTGTATATCGTTTTGGAGCAGACCAGACTTCACCAAGGAACACCTCTTGACAGATTAATCAACAGTTCGTCAAGCAGTCTACTCATTTGTAGCAGTAGTCTGTCATGGGGACCGTGGTCACTCCCAAGCAAAAGGTCCCAAGGCAGCACAAGTCACAAGCAAGTGTTGCGTGTTGTACAAGTTGCAAACTAGTCACATTAGATGCACAGTGCTTGAGCAGGTGATGTCACAACAAAGCTTGAGCAGGTGATTGATCACAACAGAACTACCTTAGACCCTCTAGCATGCCTTACTTATGAGATGATCTGGGGTTACTGTTGTACATTTTCTTGATAGACTGGATCTCAGACACACGCCCATACTGTTGTTGAAGCAGCCCAGCATCCAGTTTGGCTGATACGGCCAGAGGAATGACGACTTGTACAAGGTTGATACCAAGAAACGCCTACCGAAATGCATCGGTATAGCTGCTCTTGGAAAGCAAGGCCATGCACAGCATGCAAGGCAGCAATGTCAAATTTTTGCATGGAAATGCCAATTTTCCGTGATTCCTCAGACAAGCTGCTGCTGACAAGCTTTGCATGTTTCCTTGATAGGATGGATCTCAGCTACACTTTCCCAAGGGTGCACTGATGTGCAGAGCTTGACAAAGTGCCTGGATCATAGACATATTGTGTCAGATACAGCATGCAGTCGAGCAAAGGTTTGCATGTTTCTTCCATTGATTCAACACCCTGAAAACCGTCAACGCAGAGAGCGCGATGCAATTTTACATGGTATGCATTTGTCAACGTATTTGATGTTTGAAATTAGGTCTAGAAGACTCGGCTGTCAGGTCGCACCACTCAGAACACGCATCACAATCACGCTTAGCAGCATGTCTACTGCCGTTTCAGAGCCAGACAAGTTCACTACCAACTGTCAGATGAGATGTTCCTAGTTCTATTGGTCAGATGCAACAAAGCATTGCTGCCCTGCTGAAGTGTATACATATCAACCTACAGGACCCAAAATCCTTGCAAGAGTTTATTCCTTGCGCAAAATTATTGCCGCACGATTTTCACATGCATGCACACAATCATAAACTACCTCACTTCTGTGAGATTTCGACATACAATGCCGGCCTGGCGCCAATGACCCCTGGAATCTCCACTGAGAACAAACCTCCCCAGTTCTCTGATGCCTCTTCACCCTCATCAAGATGACGGCCTTCATGCCTAGTTGTGATGTAGAGTGTCTTGAGGTCAGGGCCACCAAATGTGCATGAGGTTGGCCTCCGTACCGGCAATTCAACTCTTTGGATTTCCTTGCCGGTGCTGGGGTTGTAACATACAATTGCGCCTCCTTCGCCGTGGGCAATCCAGAGGTTACCCTTGCTGTCAATGGTCATACCGTCAAGCACGATGCCCTCCTCACTAGGAGTGATGACCTGTGCAAACAAGGAGTGTAACACATTGCTGCAAGCCTGGCTGGCATGCATGGCACATGTTCTGGTCACACCCGAGTGCAGACTGCAACGTCATCAGGCGGTTTGCAAATAGCTTTGCAGTGGGCTCAGTTTTGGGACCCAGCTTTATCTACTTCAAAAATAGCAAGGATGCAAACAGGATCATCAGCAGCATGACATTGCACAGCCAACGAAGTGATCAGTGAGATGACGCGACTGACATCTTTGACTCCAAGCAGCACACCATCCTGAGAGCGCTTGGGGACACCATTTTCATCAACTGGATAGCTGCGCACAACTGCGTCAGCTGTGTCAATGAAGTAGAACACATTCTTGTCCTGATCCCAGTCCATACCGTTGGGACAGCAAACCTGCATTGTGCATGTCTCAGGTCAGTGTTGCATTGGTCGGTTGTAGGGTCAATCTAGATATGCCTGAATGTGACTCAGCTGCAGCAGCTAGTTGCTGCATAAAAGCAGCAGAAGACCCTTCGTTGAAAAGCAATGTTTTGAGATGCTGGCACATGCTGCAGAGGACTGCGCGCAAAACAGTGTAACCCTGATAAACTGACTAACCTCTGTGGGCCCAAGAATGGTCATTAGGCCGAAAGAGTTCCCAGGCACACGCAAGTCCATAGCAAACAGCTTGCCAGGTTGCCCATCCCTCCACGCCCTGTTCATTCTGCCTACAATGAAGACACCTTGTGGGGTGGCCTTGCCATCGTTGAAACGTGTGCCTTCAGCATTATCGTCAGTAGACACAAACGCCACAATTCTGCCGGTCTTCTTCTCAGAGACATTGACCTCCACGACATTGCTGCCAAGAGCAGCAAGTAGGATGTTGGGATCGCTTGTTGGCACGACGCATCCTACTGTGGACTGCATGCAGCATAAGTAGTCTTGAGTGATGCATGATTTATGATGAGGGCTTTGCAGCTTTGGTGCCATACAAATTGCAGTGTTTCACCGCCAGGGTCTTGATGCACAAGGAGCATCGCAACTTCAAAGTTGAACAGACACCTTGCTGGAAAAATGACAGCAGGTTCTGGAACTTACAGGAGCACTAATCACAAAGTGGTTTTTGTCCTGAGGTGTGTAAACGTGGATGTGCTTTTCGTTGATGTCAACAAAGTAAAGCCTCCCGGTACGTGCGTCCCACACGGGAGACTCTCCAAGGTCAGTGTGGCAATCAAGAACCAGCTTTACACTTGGATCGCCTCCCATCTTGTCTACAAATCAGAAGGGAACCAACTCACAGTTCCACCTGCATGCCAAGCCAAATAACCCCGGTGCATAACTTTCATGCATTACACGGTGCAAACATAATGCACGGGCAGGTAGTGCTTTCAGGTCCGACCGAGCAATGCAGGGTATGCAGCTGCCAGGCACATGCCAACGTCGTCTGCGCCAATGGTAAGCTTGCATGGCGAGTACAGCCGTGCAAAATCGATGCCACACTATAACGACATACACAGGATGGAACTTGTACGCTTACCTGTACTCAAAACCCTTTACAGGGACCAAAAACGAAAGACAAAACAGCAGCTGCAAGTTCTCACCTATATCAGAGTTGCTCTATAAAGCAATCGTCCACCCAGAATATCGCAATCGGAAAGCAAGAACTCAGTGCAAGCCCTTAATCGATGTAGTTTGGTCGGAGAAGTTAGTTGCTGCCTGGCTGTGATCCCATTCTGATTGGTCTGAAAAGTCCGACGCACTTTTGCTTCTTCCCTCTTCTTCTCTTCCATGTTCAAAGTTCAGACTGCTTGCCTGCTCCCTGCGGTGCATAATAATGCTGTTGATGCGCAGCATTGCTCGCGAAGCCTGATATCGATTACTAGCAACATGGGCAAGGCAAAAAAGCACCCATCGCGATCTGTCAAGCAAGCCGACGGCGCCAGCGCGTGGAGGCTGTCTGCACCTTCCGAGGCAGCACCGTCGACAGGTGGGTCAGAAGCTTGCATTGGACCGGACATGTCCTCCAATGTCCCGGAATCATGTTCCAGATTGACGCATTTGCACGCAGGTGTTCTTGATCGGCACGACTTATATCAGAAAGCAGGTATGCACGTCGTGCATGGTGCATGCGTCCGCTGATCTTGCAATTGTTCATGCGTTGCATCGCTTTGCTGAATTGCAGTGCAGTCCCCAGCAGGCGACATCTCTTACATGGTGAAGTTTTTCAGGCAGTATGTCGGCCTTCAGGTATTGCTATTGAGGGCTGACACTGGCAATTGCTTGTCATATGCATGAGCCCGTGTATTATGTACCTCTAGCGCAATTACCTGTCTTTTGCAGGTACCTCTACATCTCAGAGAGGACTTCAGTGGCACCAGCTTGATCTGTGCAACCTGGTGTAAAAGTGATGTTCGTAGAACAGCGCTAGGAGTGGACATTGACCGGGAAGCTCTGCAGTGGGGCTGGAGGCACAATGGCCAGGCCATGCTTGGACAGCCCGAGAATCAAATGTGTCTGCTGGAAGCCAATGTGAGACCTGATCTTCCATGTGCATGCTCAGAATTGCCTTTTGTTGCTTGTGCAAAATACGCATTGTACTAAAAAGCATACCAACTATGACAGCCTTAAAACGTGAGCATCAAATGTATTGTAGCGCAATCGTTGTGTGCCTGCAGACGCACATCAAGCATCATCCTTGCAAGAAGCAACTGCCAATGGTCGATGTTGTTGTTCAGGTGTTGGAAGATCTGTCCACCTACCCCAATGTTGGCAGGGCTATAGCAGATGGGAACTCTCAAGAACCTACAGATCAGGCACAATTGGATCAGCATGTGTCCAGACCTGCAGACATCATCTGTGCATTAAACTTCAGTGTTTTCCTTCTGGATTCTAGGTGAGTCAATCACTGAACATACACTCAGTGTCACACTTCACATTGTCGCACTCCACGTTCATTAGCACAGCAACTGTGCATGTTTCTATCAAGGCCCTAGTCCTGGCACAACTGCTGCTGT
>JAABUO010006039.1_pt1 | contig 14013 bp, 22 predicted proteins | sample 5559291 | NCBI WGS metagenome assembly JAABUO01 (sample SAMN10711878, study PRJNA513372) | rock metagenome | isolation source: Antarctica rocks | place: Antarctica: Victoria Land, Finger Mt sud | reverse complement strand
AGACTGCTTTACCATCAGAGTCTGCTCATGATGAATGCACTGTGATTTACAGTGTGTCTTACAGTGACCAGGTTGAGTACTTGTAGTGCTGTTGCTGCAGTGCCCTGCACCCACACACTCACAGACTGCTTTACCATCAGAGTCTGCTCATGATGAATGCACTGTGATTTACAGTGTGTCTTACAGTGACCAGGTTGAGTACTTGTAGTGCTGTTGCTGCAGTGCCCTGCACCCACACACTCACAGACTACTGATGATGATCACAGTGTAGGGGTGATGAGATGACTGACAGCTTCCAGCATGAGTAAAAGGGTTGCTGTTGCTGCAGTCCCCTGCACTTGCCCTATGACAAAGTGATGATCCATGGGCTGGTTTGAATGGAGATATAAATGACTCCAGTGTGACCAAATGCAGTGTTGCTGCTTGTCTAGCTGCATCCTGTCAGAGACAGGTTTCAGAGATTGCAGTACACAAAGTTCACCAGGTCAGTCTTCATTTGGCCTTTGCTGCATGCCATTGACCTCTGGGGCAAGTGTGTGCTCAACTGCGTAGCTAGGGCATTCCTGCTGCCACCAGAAGGTGAGTTCATACATTGAATTCACTCATGCATTCGCTCGCGAGTCCATCTGATCCCTTCAGATCATGCATCTCTTTCACAAGCTTCTGCATTGTCGCAGCAGCAGTGAAATCCCTACCTGGATGTCATCATTGAAGACCAGATGTTGGTTCTTGTAGCGCTGCAGAAGTGTGTGAGCATACTGCAGCTGGAAGTCCTCAAACTGCAGCACTGTCTTGGGCCATCTGCTCATCACTGCTTCTACAAATTCGTCCAAGAGCTGCAGCAGACACAGACTTCTTTTGAGCCCCCATGGCAGAGCTGATGTGTCACACAGCCAAGACAAGGCTGCTGAGAGCAGCCTGATGCAATTGCTGTGGCAAGATGGATGGAGCAGGGTGCATGTTGTCTAAAACCAGAATGTCGAAAGAGGCATCCCATCAAAAGAGACATCATCTGCAGTGCTGCACACATGCAAGGCAGCTGCAGATCAAAGCTTATACAGACAGACAGATGGACAGACGGATGGACAAACGCCTACTATGGCAATCCACCGTTTGCCACTTGCTAAGCTGTTGCCAAACTGTTCTTGAGAGACGAGGGCACATTAATCTTGTGATGACATGCATGGTATGCTGTAAGCTGGCAGTCTGAGCTGGCCAAGTTCTGCTATGCACTTATCTGGGTGTCTATCGATCATAGGCAAGTAGTCAAGTTGCGACAGACAGACAGACAGACAGACAGACAGACAGACAGACAGACAGACAGACAGGCAGGCAGGCAGGCAGGCAGGCAGGCAGGCAGGCAGGCAGGCAGGCAGGCAGACAGGCGGCAGACAGACAGACAGACAGTCAGACAGACAGACAGAGTCACACCTCAAAGTAGGCATCACCCTGCAGCCTGGGGTGCTGCAGGCCCATGTACATGGGGTCATTCCTGAGAGCTTCATTGTCTGTGCCAACATCAATGACGCAGGGCAAGACCCTGGCAGGGTGAAACCCCGCTGCTGCACAGTACAGATCTAGCTTCCCTGCAGGACACAAAATTGCACTGTTCAGCAAGTCTATTCTTGGTCACAAACATAGGCCTCCTTGCAAGCGCCTTTCTGACTGCTGTTTAAACCGTATGAGCTTCATTTCAGAATTGAGCATGCTGATTTGTGCCTGACGCTGAGATGCCTCCAAGCCCAATTAGCCTTGGTGGCCAATTGAATGGAAGCAGAGTATAACAGTGTTGAAAAGTGACTTCCTGACATGCTAGCATCTTTCTGCTACAGTACTTCCAGAGCCCAAAGATGCTAGGATGTCAGTAAGTCAATTTTATACACTGTTTTACTCCCCCCTCCACCCCCCGAGCATTCAGGCGTCTGGTGATTGAGCACCTGAGACTGTTGAGTCAACCTGGTCTGCAAGATAGGATGACAAGAGCACCTTTGAGGTGGAATCTGAAGGACGCCAAAACCGCAGAACAGACAGACAACCATACAAGTAATACCAAAGATGGGCTGGGACGCAGGCCAGCAACAATCTTGTGATCTGCATCAGAGTCAATACAACTAAGCCCTGTTCTTCAAAGTCTGCAGACTGGTGGAGGAACAGGCAGAGCAGACTGTAGCATCTGGCAAGAAATAGGCAGTCACACCTATGGAGATGCCAAGACCATTGAGGCCTAGGTCGCCCAGCCCCAGGATACGGCTGCCGTCTGTTACCACAATGGCATCCACCTCTTGCGCTGGCCAGTTCCAAATCATGGCCGACTGCAACAGGCAGTTGAAATGTAGTCAACCCTTGTGCTGGCCAGTTCAAAATCATGACTGACTATATCAGGCACTTGAAATGTACTCACTGAATTGAAAAAATGCAGATGCCATTTGCAAAACTCAGTAGGCTTGACCACAGCTGAGCCTATAGCTGCAAGCCCAGTTCAGGAGGCTGAACGAGTGAGTTTTGACATGCAGTGCTACCTGCACCTGCATTGTGCAAAGCTGCAAGCATGCATGCAGGGACAAGGCCTTTGTTGTAGTGTGGTGCCCAGTATGCACTGGACAGCTCACCATTTCATCCTTGTCATTTGCACTGAAGAACATGCCTCTGGGCCTGCGGTATAGCTTGTGATAGTTGAGGCATGCCCAGCCTACTGTGGGAGTGTACACAATGGGTGCCATAGTGGTGAAGTTGTCCAGCAACACCTTGTAGAACAAGGTCTCATTGCGATCCTGCAACAACGTCGTAGCATTACAACATTGCTTGATAGACTAGAATCTGGATCAACTGATGAGTAAAAGTAAAGCCTTTTATTACTTGGATATGGCATGTCAGAACAATGCAGCAATGTCTAAGCTGCTAGATCATACTGTTTGAGACACATGGGCTAAGACAGTGCAGCAGACCAACCTGCAGCTCCTGCAAGACTTTCCATTGCCGAGTGTGATCTTTGGTGACTCCACCATCCTTCACATGCGAGGGATCAATGAAGTCCCTTCCATACTGGTAGTCATCCAGCACTCGTGCAGCCTGGCAAGTGCATGGCACATGGTGAGCATTTGGGGTGAGAGTCATTGACTGGCTGTCTCCAAAAGCCATGGTTCAGCAACTGACCTGTCTTTCCATGGAGAGTGTGCCAGGGGGCAACAGGCCTCTGACACCCAACCGTTCTCTCTCGGCGTGAGGAAATCCAGTTCCCTGTCGCATGGAGTGGCACAGCTTGCAGTCAGCTCACGTCTACACTTGCAATCAAGCTTGAGCTGCATGGCGAAATATCAACTTGCCTTGTTGTACAGCGGATCGTGCAGCACGTCAACGCCTGATTTGCGCACAATGTCGTGTTTCTTGCTGTAATCTGGTTCGTACTCAAAAGATGGCCCAGCGGCAAAGGATCGTCGTTGCTGTGCGCAACGTTGATACTCTGGGAGTGCAACAACTGCTGACGCGCGCAATGCTTTCAGAGCATCTTGTGCAGTGCGCGCTAAGTGCTGCTTGCGCAAGGCGAAGTTCAACATCGGATCGACGACAAGGCGGAATGCGGGCCCTACAGCAGGTGCATGTTTCGGCTTGAGACCCCGGGCAACGCTGTTAGACTGGCTACAGTGACAGGTATCGGAAGATCAAAGAAGATACACACGACAAGCTGGTTAAATCTTTGGCTCACGCCCAGCGAGCGCCTGACGACATCGCCGGTCAAACACAGCGAATTGTGACACAAATCCAACCGACCGATGCGATCGATTGCTTATCTTTGCCTCTTCTTCGAATTCGTCGTTTGAGACCTTGGAAGAACGAACGTGCACAGGACTCGACAGACCACCTCACGCAGCAAACAGCAGCGGTATCGCATAATTTGCCGTCTGCGTTTTGTACTTTCCCCGACGGTACAGTCTCAAGCTGAAACGTTTCTGATTGCCACGCACACCTGACAACACCCATCGCGTAAAGTCGCAGCGCACTCCGGGGGTTTGCGTGCTGTTGTCACGGATCTCCTGAAGCATCGCTGGCACAGCTTCTCTCACGACAGAACGTACATTCGCGTAGCTTTGAGCTACTGCTCCATGGCCGAGGTACATGCCGGATCAGTTGCAAAGGCACCAAGAAGAAAAGCAAATGGTGGCGTGCTGGGATTTTTGACCAAATTTATGCCCACAAACTACAATATGGTCAGTGACAGTAAGCATGTGATGTGACGAGCTTCTTATGTCGTTGCTGACCCTGTCATGCTGGACCGCAGCTAATTTTTCGGACAATGAACCGCGATATGCATCATCCAAACACGAACAACGACGACGTGGCATTTCTGTTCCGAAACAAACTGATGCCTGTCAGGTCAGAAGCCACCGTGAAGTTGCGCACCGAATGGCTTTGATCAGCAAGTGCTCAAAGCTGTGTTATCTTGCAGGAGCTGTGTGAACAGGTGCTTACCCGCCTGCTTGTCTGCCTACAAGGTAAGCCACCAGAAACCTGCTCAAAATCCATCTCAATGCTTGAAGTATCTAATGGTCATGTGTACTGCTTTCTTTTGCAGCGCGTGACAGAGCACCCGAAGCATGGTTCCCCTGGAACGGCCAACTACATTGACGCTCGCACAACATGGTTTGACCAAGCGGTGGAAGGAGCCACAAAATTGGGGTTGACACAAGTGGTTGTCATAGCGGCTGGGTTTGACAGCAGGGCTTACAGACTTCACGCTCCTGGCATGCAGGTATACATTTGCACTCACATATGTGGTCAGAACAAAAGTGCTTCAGGTTTCTGACTGTGTCCATGCATTTTGTATGTATCTTGCACCATTATGGGTGATGTTCACCATAAAAGTTACAAAAGAACACAAGTTTGGTCTGATTGTGCAGTTCTATGAGATTGACCTGCCCCATGCATCTGCCATCAAACAGAAGCTTGTGCAGAAGGTTTTGCCAGACACTAATAAGGTGAGTCAAGCTGTGCTCTTGATGCCTATGGTGATAAAAATTTGCTGCTCTGTGTCATTGCAAAGGCCTATTGCTTGCAGCTCCATCACGTGCCTGCTTGACCACACGCTGAAGCAAAATGTACCCAATAGCTGAATGCAAACAAGAAGACCTCCATGCTGTGACACACATCTATTGCTGCTGCATGCTTCATGCAGTCAACCTGGCTTTCATCTTACAGCCTTGAGCATGTAACGGCAGCCAAGGCAGTGTGCCTTATCAAACACATGTGTTGCAGTATCCTCGGCCAGTGTTTGTTGGAGCTGATCTGTCCAAATGCACCCTGCAAGATGCTTTGCAAGGGACAGGCTTTGATGCAGCCAAGCCCTCCCTGTTCCTCTGTGAAGGCCTAGTATATTACCTGCCAGAGGTACACGTTTTTGCCTTGGCTTCCAGCCTATGTATTACACCCCACATGTATTATCATGCATTATCATGCCTGCATGCAGATTGTGTTTAACGTTTAGTAACTTTAATCACATCCTCTTCAACATCACATGAGGTATGCGTGTGTGTGATGCAACATGCTGATTTTGCTCCCAAGCACTGCTTGCATCCAAAATATTGTGTGATGGTCAAAACGCATGTAGCCAGAACGATGATCTGCCTGATGTGTCACGCCATGAGGCGTTCAACGTAGAAAAGCTTGAGGTGATCCCGAGTTGGGCTTAAGCTTCCCTTGGCTGCAAGTTATGATACCATCACGTTTGATTGTGGCAACATTATTGACCTGGAGTATTTGAGGTGATAGCAAAGGGCAACCACTCTGTGACACATTGGCATGGTAGTCACTGCAAAACAGTCAGGAGGCTATGCCCACAGAAAGACCCACTGTACCTCACCATTTGTCTTCTGTTTACACTGTTGCGGGTTTTTGAAACAGTTTCATTTTAAATCTGTGACCACCGCCAAAATGCGTAATGTTTGCATTTGTTGTGTGCAGGAGGCTGTGGAGCAGCTGGTAGCCAATATTGCTGGCCTGGCTGCACCAACCAGCCTGTTCTACTTTGACTTTCTGCATCTGGATGTGCTAGACGGCCGGACTCAGGCTGTAGGCTACGCCAACACAGCCAAGGCAAGCTTGCATGTTGTCCACTCGTTTGTGACAAACACTAAGGACCTTGCAATTCAATTGACTCAAGCTTGCATACTACTGTCATGCAAGACCTGGTTTCTGTACATCATGACGCAGGTGTATATCAGGGCATTGAATGCCTGATCAAAATCCAGTATTGTACCAGTGCATGAGTTGTGATACAATGTCTATGATTGATCAAGTCATTGTCAGACAAGTAAAACGCCAAGCTCCTGCAGCTTTCCAGGGTCATAAGAATCTGGTAAACAGCTTGAGCTGCGTGTTTTGAAAGGTTTGGCATGCTCTCACAGTCATGCTGGGTTGTGACTACGCCTGCTTTCTGTAGGTGGTGGACATCAAGGGAGAGCCTTTCCTTTCTGGGATAGACCCATCCCCAGAGTTTCTCAGCAAAAAGTTTGCACAGTATGGCATGAGCTTGGTGACACTGCTCAATCCAAGGTGAGCTAGGCTTCAGGCATGAGTACTGCACTCACAAATGCATGCATGCATGCACATTTACGCACGCACACATGGCATAGCATATCATTGTTCTGCCTGATTTATGCAAAACATAGTATATATGCAACATTGCTATGCAGGCTGGAAGAGCAGGTACTTTTGCCAAATGAATGCATGTCTCTACTGGTATCTAGTTGCTGTTTGCTTTGAGTCAGCAGATCAATCATTGTTCCATTACCCCAGTACTTCAGTTGCCTCTGCACAGACACGCAGATAAGCTCACATTGTCTTTGGTGTGCTGCAGAGACATCATGGCTCGCATGTTGCCACACTTACCACAGGAGGTGGGCAAAACCCAGATTCTGCCTTTCTACAGCTTTGCACCTGTTCAGCGTGACAGTTCACCCCAGGATGCAGCTAACTCAGCAAATTTGGCAGGAACTCATCATGGGACATTGCCAACAGGAGGTTTGGGTGCTGAGCATGCAAGACATAGCATCTGAATGCAGCGCAGCTGGATTTGCAGTCAGCCCAGCAGCAATGACAGCACACTTGGTTGATGGCAACTTCAAAACAGCCTTTGCAGCTTTAGACTCACAGCGAACCATCGTTCCTTATGACAGAGAGTGTTTGGCAAGTGCATATTAGCAAGGATCATCCTACACATTGGACAGCAGCAAGACAGATCTACAGGGGAACGACATATGGCCAATGTAGCTTTGAGAGAGAGATCGCATGTGAACTTAATTGTATCGATCTCAAGGTTCTAGCTTCAACAACACAAGGAAGACACCACTGTACAGCAAGCACCCTTCTGTTTGTTCCTCTATCTGACACCTGTGGTGTGCTTAAACAGTAGCCAGATACTACTTCTCAAGGGCTTTGCATGCCATCCTAGGCTACGTCTCAATTCTGCATCTGCTGGGATTACATCAGCATAGGTCTTGACCCCAAGCTTGGCTGTTTGAGAAACATTTCCTGCAAGCCAATCAGCTCAACAATGGACTCTCTGAAAGTAGCATCATTGGCAATAGCTGCAATTGCTAAGCACGTTGAGACTTGGCAAGTGCTATGCAACCAAATTACTGACAAGACAAACAGTCTGACCATGAAAAAGATTGCAGCTTCATGCCAGCTTCTCGCCTGTGAAGCCACCATGCCCGCTTCACCATGCCCGCTTCACCATGCCCGCTTCACCATCACTCCTTGCTTCCAGAACCAATTGACCAATTGCATTGATGTCGGACCTACAGCCCCTGGTTCGTCCAATGGCACTCTTTATGAGGATATTCGGCACTATACGGGTGTGAGCCAAAAAGTCTCCCGTGACGGGGGAGACGCTATGCTGCTGAAGCCAAGTCTCTATGGCAGCCTTCTCATAGGTGTGCCCATCTGCAGCAATGACTGGCTCCACCATCAACACCTGCAGGCAACCAACTGCTTGTATGCTCTGAGTATCACAAAATTGAAACGAAGTCCCCCGCCTCACAGACAAGCAAGCATCGAAGGACCATCACAACTACACAAAGGACTCCTGATATTGACACGCTCATGCAGCATTGTTTCATTCAATGCATTACAGTCTAGGGTGTGAAGGCAACTGTTTATATGGCAACATTGCATCTCATACAAACATACAGTCATGCTTGCATTGTTACTTGTTGTCTGTCAGGTGTGCCCAAGTCTGCGTGTTGTGCCCCAAGATGCACCAAAACATAAGACTCTAACTGTACCCAACGACTGTGAACCCATACTGCGCCTTTTAGGGAGCTTGAGTCCATGTGCAGTTGCTTTAGCAGCCAAGGTGCATTAGCTGATTAGCGCTCACTCTACAGAACAGTGTATGCCGCAACTTCCAATGTAGCTGTCTTAGCTTTTGCTGCTTGCTGCAAATGGTCAGCCAGCTGGCAGTTGATCACATCCATACCTTTGTGATGGGACAACAGAACAGGGTATGCAGAAACTTGGCGTCCTTGTCTGCAGCATGCTTCTCTGCATCTTGCCCGGGTGCCCAAGCAGGGCCTGTCCCACCATGCCCTGCCTGCCTCTCTGCTGTCTGTTCACTGCTTTCGTTGACTGTCAGAGCGTCAAAAGAATCTGACACATTTGCCCCAATCTGGGACCTGGCTTCAGACATGATTTCAGACAGGGGCCTGACAGGGCTGGTGGTAGCCAACGGAGGGGTTGACCGAGGGGCTGCAGAGGAGTGCTGGTCAGAGTCAGCCTGCACCGATGACCTGTCACCTGGCAGCTGGGAGGCCGAACTACGAACATGGGAAGGTTTGTTTTTTGCAGTTGAGGCTTCATCTTCAGACCTGAAGAGCTGATGCGCAACTGAGGTGGATTCATTTTCAGAAGGGTAGGACTCCTGGCCGCTTGTGGAGGGTTCCTGACCAACTGAAGCAGGTTCTTGATCAATCTGGGAGGGTCCTTGCCCTTTTTGGCAGGGTTCTTGCCCGTTTTGGGATGGGTCTGCATCTGAGGGTGAGTCACCCAAGGAAGGGGACGGTGGTAGGACTGACTGAGCCTGCTGCTTCTTCACCTTCTGCTTCAGCTTCTTGGCCTTCTTGGCAGCTGCTCTGTCAGCAGCCTGCTGTTCCTCGCTCCACAGCTCATTGAAAGCAGTCAAGGCCGACGCCTCTGTCTTGTCCGGCTGGTCAAGCACCTACAGGCCACAGCTGTGGTATCACACGCTGCAGGTTTAAATTTAAGTTTGATTACACGCTATAGATCAGAGTTCAACCCTAAACCATAAAATCTAGCTTCAGGACTACATGATACAGCTATGGAACAAACAGTACAGCTTTGACATGGAATCTTGAAGTCGCCCAACTGGCAGCATAACAAAGGAATCTTACGACAAGTGTGGCTTGTATGCATGACACACAACAGCACATCAGTCATGTCCTCAGGCAAGAGGTACTTATGGAAGGTAGGCTTTGACTGTATGCAAAACAGCCAAGGCCAGCAGTAGGCAAGCAATAATGAAATTATAATTGAAACGTTTTCCATCTCATGATGAGCTAGGTACGTGCAAGGCAGGGCAGTAGGCAAATGTGATGTAAATCGTCCAATGCAGGACCATACTAGGCAAGCAAGCACACAGCAAGTGATGGATGGGCTACTAAGCTTCAATGATGCATGCTGTTTGTGTGGAACATTCCTGCATGCTGTTGGTATATAACATTGCCGCATGCTGTTTGTATGAAGCATTACTACACGCTATGTGTGTGAAACGCCCACCAAACACAGACATGACACACATGATCTGCAGCATCTTCTGATGATTGTGTTCGCTTACACAAATGTGGACACAAGCCCTTCAACACAAGCAAACAACACATGCATCACAATTGCAACGTGGATCACCAACGAAAATGTGCATGCACAACAGCAAACCTAAAAGCTTGTAAGATTATACATGTGAGCCAGCCTACCAGGGGAGAAAAGCAGGCCAGCAGCCTGCGCACAACAGAGGCTGGCAGCAGCCTGGTGCCGGCTCTAGCCAGGGTTGACAGCTCGCGCTTGAAAGCTGCTGCTGCTTGCTCCTTGTCGGCAAGCCAGCAATTGTCCTCCAGCCCGGCAATGACTGCGCCCCATTGCCGGTCATCACGCATTCGTTCATACCCTTCCAGTGTCGAATCTGCGCGTGAAATCCATGGTTAGGTCAGGACCATGTGTGGCAGGTGTTGTACATTTGCAACATCCTCTCATGATTGTGTATGCTTATACACATGTTGACACAAATCTTGACCACAAAGATTACGTCACCTTGTAGTACTATGCTTGTGCTCGCAACTGTCAGGCCAGTGCCTGGTATGTGGTATGTGTAGCAGGAGTACAGCTCTTCCTGACATGTGTGGAACAGAGCATTATACTGCACATGGTATTTGCAATAGTTGGTGGCCAGGCATTGGACTGTGATGATCAAGTGTGTCAGGTGAGCTGCCTGATGCCAACCCTTGCTTGATGCCCTGGTGACAAAGCAAAACATCAGGGGCAGAGTGTGGTCAATCTGAACAACATTGTAAGCGTTGCTGTTGCTTCCACCTGTTGCATGTCATATGCTGTTGAAATGGTTGTTTTCCATAGCCTGGTTTTGGACAAAGCAGCATGTCTTGACAACAGACGTCAACAGCACGGCCAGAGCAACAGTTGTACCAATCAGGGCCCTTGTGGCTTCAGCAGCCTGCTCAAGAGATGCAACTTCCTGAGAAGCTGCCTGCCTCTGGCTGCTAGTCATCTTGACAGGTGTCTTCTCCTTGATGGAGACCTGCTGCTTCCAGAATGTCTGCACCAACATGTAGAGCACCTGCAGAGTCAACTGGGCTGCTTCTGCTGGCGGCGGCCTCGCACAGTCCTCTGGACCCCAATGTGAGTACTTCTCTGCAAAGACAGAAAACCTGCCCTGTTACAATGGCTAGAACAGCGTAAAGAAAGTGTTTGTCTTGAGAGAAAGGCAAGCTGCAATGGTATGGTGGCTATGCTGGCCATGTGTGATTTGATGTATGGGTCTGCCAGCCTAGGGCAAAAGCCAGCAACAAGATTACGCTCGTAGTGGGCACGTACCAAATGAGCCGTGGTGTACATCCCATGTCAGGCCTGACAAATGCACATCTGACATGGCAGAACAGACATACTCACATGCAGATCGCACCTCCTGCCAAGGGGATAATGTATCTGCTTAGTCATAGCCCTTGACAAATGAAGGATGGCCTTTTGCATGCACTTTTTTGTGACAAACAAGCTGCCCACAACAGACCAGACTGCTTGCATCATACATGTCAGGCCAGCAGATGTATCTTGGCCAGGCAAGCATGTCCATCTGACCTACCAAGAACTGCAAGGTAGGGGCAAATGTTGAGTCTGCCGCCCAATTCGAGTGATAGCATCCAATTGACATGCTGTCTGAGCCACTGACAACAATGTGGCATTGCATGCTCCCAGAAGTGGAGACAGCTCTGGCCGCCCTTGATGCAGGCTGGACACCTGCTGAGTAAGTTGTAGTGGACTAGACGCTTGTCTACAACCTCCAAACCCACTCTGGAGTGGCTACAATCGTCAGATGATACATGGCTTGCCTCATTTGTGGGATCAATGCAAGGCAGGAGCAGCGTGTCTGTTAGCACAAATGCCAGCTCCTGCACAGACGAAGGTCGTTTACAAAAAGCCAGCTGATGATGATGATCATCATGACAGGTGCAACCTCAATCTGAGATACAGCAAGATCCAGGAAGAGATGCATGCTTGCAGCTGAGCTGCATAGGACATGTTTTTGTCAACATTTCATGAACATGTACCAGATTGAAGTGCATCAGCTTCATGTACAGCAGGGGTCACTTGGGACCCCTGGGGTGCAGGGATTGAAGGAGGGGGGGGGGAAGGACTGTGATTGATTTCAGGTGATGCGTCAGGATAGTTGACATTTGCGCAAGCTTAGGGTACTGCATGCATCGTTGGCTCAGCATACTCACCTTAGAGGCTTCATCCAAGTGTTGGTAAGGCACAGGATTTCTGCGGCTTTGTGCAACATGCACAAAGCATAGTGCAGCATACAGCATGTCCTGTTGCAGGGGCAAACTCCTGGTTGCGCGTCTCAGCTGAGGCAATAGCTGGAGAACCACTAGCAGAGCTTGAGCTTCAACCTGCAGACGGCGGTTGCAGAAGATCAGACAAGAGCTTGCATGCACTCCTCGCGCTACGGCGTTGATGATATCTTGAAGGTAGAAAGAGGTCATTGAAAAGAACACACAGGCAGGGGCCCCGTCCAGCAGGCAATGTGTGGAACGGCAAAACCTCCCCTGAGTGGGAGAGACATGGCAAAAGCAGGCGCAAGAACACCTCAGATGTGAAGACAAGTTTCAGTTGTAGACTGCCCTCCAAAATTCAGGGCTTATGGTAAGCAAGTTTATACAGTGGATACCTGCTTGAATTGCAACTGATCAGGTAGAGCGTCCTGCAGCTGAGCCATTCTAGACATGCATCTTGCTAGAGCCACACAGTGCTCTGTTGTCCATGGCATTGGCGCCTGCATCAGCCAACACACCCTTACATGAATTGGACAACATGAGGGCATGCTTTTTACTTAACAAGGCAGTGACAAACCCTTCACACACACACAAGAGCCGAGGCAAAGTAAGAAAAGAAACAAAACAGGAGGGTGGGCCAGGGGGGGGGATGGGGCATGCAGAAGGTATAAGGATTCTGAAGGACCGATGCTCCTTGAAGGATAGGAATAGGACTGAGCCCCATGGGATTGTCAACATGCGTTGTCATGATTGCCCTAAGGAGGGCAGACCGACACCAACAAACAAAAGGGACAAGGTTTCAATGCACACAAGCCTAACTGATATCAGGGACAAAGCAAGATTTCAGCAGAAGACTCCTACGCAACGTAACATTGTCAAGATGGGCTATATTTGGGCAACGCCGGCATTCAAGGGAGCATGTGACATGCGCACCTGGACTGATTTCTGAAGGCCGTCATAGACAAGCGGGAAGGTGCCCTCCTGCAGGGCTTTGGAGAGCCAGGGCGTCTTGGCAGCAGCCCCAGCGCCAGCACGCTTGACTTCCTGCATATGTCACCAACCAAGCTTGCACCATTCTGGCATTGAGCACACATCATGATGCGCACTGGCTGATCAACGCTGCACTGATTAGCAGACACAGCATGCTTGTGGTTTGCACTGCTTGCTGAGAGGAATCACGCATGACTGCTACCCCTTTTGACTTTCTGATGTTCCCGGACGCGCGCACAGCATGGGAACACCACTGAGTCTACTGCTAACACATCACCAATAATCTATGTGTAGACCAGGCGCAACCACTCAATACCTCAAGTATGGCCAGCCATCATGTTTGCAAGCAAGCATTCACCTGGCCTTACAGCACAAAAGCAATAGGCATAAGTGGATGACTGAGCTGTGAAGACTGTCTCGGCTGTGCTGAGGTGTTTTGCACAGTACCAGCGGAGTCAAGATGCTAGATCTACCATGTTTGGCATGAAATCAGCAGACTCCAGATGGGAAATCCATTACTTTTGACTGACCTCTGCACACAGCCTTGCCAAGCAGGCACCAGCCGTCATCTGTGCGGGCGGGCAAGCCTGCAGGCCGTCGATGGCGGCGTGAAGGCTGCCTTGGATGAGCATGGGGCCTGTCACATGGTACGTGTTGAGCAGCAGATGCTTGCACTGCTCGGGGTCCACCAAGGCGGTATGCAGAGCATCAATGGCTGCTGCTGGCTCCATAGCCTGCACCATCACATGTGAGCCTCATGATACGATATAATAACATAATGTAATAATAATATAACAAAATAATTGATTGATTGAATATGATATGATGTAATACAATGTATTGTGATGTCACATTATATAATGGGATACAATGTAACTTGCAACGCAATATAATACTGTATAACACATTACGTTATGATACAACTTTTGATATACAAAAAACTCAACAA
>JAABUO010006038.1_pt1 | contig 14014 bp, 11 predicted proteins | sample 5559291 | NCBI WGS metagenome assembly JAABUO01 (sample SAMN10711878, study PRJNA513372) | rock metagenome | isolation source: Antarctica rocks | place: Antarctica: Victoria Land, Finger Mt sud | reverse complement strand
AAGTTCGCGTCCATTGGTTCACCAACGACCCTTTGTCTTGCAATGCAGGAGTGAAATATGTACGTACGTGGCGCCAGGGGCAAATGCATATCAGCTCAGGATAGTCACCTTAGCCCCAGCCCAGAACCAAGTGTGTCACTTAGGGTCAGTGTTGGGTGTGTATGCACCCAAGCTTGTTGTGCTCAATATCATTGCATGTATGCTCAATGTGCCTCATATCATCGGTGCCCTATGCCTGTCAAACATTGTAAAACTGACATGGCATCTTGCTGTTGTACATGCTGACAGTGTGTGTATGGTCTGTGATGCCCTGACTTGCTGACACAGCATCAAACCATGCACTATCGCTTGAGAATGCCAAGCTTGGCTAATTGTGCATCCAAGCTTGTTATTCTGGCTGTTAGGGCCTCTGTCAGAGCCTGTTCAGCCTCTTCTGGTGTTTGTTCATCATTCTCCATAGCAACTGGAACACCGTTTCCAGGTAGCAATGGCATCTTGCCTGCATAGCAAAGATGGACCAAGTCATGACAGCCTGCTTCCATGTCATCACAGCACATTGCTCAGCAGCATGACAACAGGACATCACCTGTGAGCACACCTGAGGTACAGAAGGGATGACCTGAAGAGTTTGTCAAAGCATATCGGGATACTGCAGAGAGGCAGGATCATACCTTTGCACTTGCGCATGATGAAGCCTTGGTGGGCCACATCAAAGACTCGTTTGGTCTCTGCTTGCTTCTTGACAGAAGCGCTGTTGCCTTCAATGCGTCTTCTCACCTAAACAGCACAGCAAACCCAGCTACATGCATTGTCTGCAAAAACACGAGGCCTGCACATTCAGCAGATGGCCGGCAAAATGTGATACAGCAAATACGGCATCAGATATCTAACGCTTACATTGCAGATACAACGCTGTGGCGTTCAACATAATGCTGCATGGTTTTGTGTCACATCCACAGTCACAACGTGCTGAGGAGATCAGTCAAGTCAGGCCAAAAGCACTGTGATTCAATGTCTGCTGACACACAGTGTTGGCCCTACCAGCTGAGCAAGTGTGGCTAGGCCAGCATCAGTCCTGACTTTAGGCTGGGCATACAGCACAGCCTCCCAGATGCGCCTTGCCTGCAAACATAAGCCTTTTGTGAACAGAACTGCACCTGAGCATGCAAAGTGAAAACCACAGCAGCATATTGGCAAAGCCAGCTGGCAGCTCACACATCACACGGAGGCGCTGCTTGTTTGTATCATGGAACTCAACATTTGAGGTTTCCATCTGGGGTGCTTGGACTCTTCAGTGGTGTGAGTACACTGACTTGCAGATGTGCAGTGTGTTACAGCAAGAGCGGTACTCAGCATGGTATCCATGCATGCTTTTCCCTTGCATAAACTGGTTGCCAGACACAAGCTGCATAGCAAGATATCATGCCTGATCCACCAATAAACCAGCGCTTTTGAGCCAGCGCCCATGTGCAAAAAGGTGCTTGCCTGCTGCTGACTTATGCGCAATTGCTTCTGAGCGTCTGCAAGAGCTTTGTTAGTGCCAGAGGCTGTTCTGAGACTGCCACTGGTGCCTACACTGGCAGCGGGATCAGCTGTCTGCCATACAGCAGCCACCTGCACACAATCTCCTGCGTTGGTCAATGTGTACCATCATACCATTGACATATGCTTGAACAGATCTCGGCAGACTGTGCATCCAAAAGAATCTGCATACTGGCGCTTTTCATGTGAGCCACCTGAGAAAGACTAATGCTGCACCCACGAAAACAGCCGCAAGAACAGCAGAAGATGTCTAAATGTGATCAGTGGGAAGGTGTGGAGGTAACGCAATGCAAGCGACATCACACGGTGTGTTGTGACAAGAATACAGGTAAGGTAATGTTGCAGGTGACAGCAAACCTGCTCAGCTGCAGATTGCAGCCAGGCACAATCCATGGCTCGCTGCAAGTCTATCAAGTCACGTAAGCTCTGCAGTGTGTCAGTGGGATCCTCAAACTGCATGCACACATGATTTGATCATCAACAGCTTTCTGACACTGCTGAGTGACACAAGAGGTTGGCTTGTTGTGAACATGATGGTCAGGATGCAAAGTGCTGGTGAATTATTCTGTTGTGCAGTTGTATTGGGGATTGTGCATAGTTGGTCTCATCAGAAAATGCTAATGCTAACAATGCTGCCAATAAATGAGTTGTTTATGCACAGTCAGGACATGCTAGGACATGGAAAACACTGTCAAACTTACTGTTACATCTACAGCGTTGCACTTGTCTGCCATAACATAGGCAGCTCGCAACAGGCCTGCGCCAATGCCCTTATGCTGAAATGGCGGCAAGACTAGTATCTGACTCAAACGGAAGCGTCTTGTGTCTGGATAGGCATAGAAGGTATATAAAGTACAGAAGCCAACCTGCAAACAAAGACAACTGTCAATTGCATGTCTCCAAAATTAGCTCCAATCTTCTGCACAGGCCATGCAAGCTGTACAACTGAAGCAGCAGCACAAGCAACCATGTACCTGAATGTAAGCAGTCAAGCACCATTGTACTGTTTCAGGGATAGTTCATGAGCCTATCAGGACATATGCAGGCATGCCAATACCTGCACAGAGGCAGTTTATCAACTATCAAGAGCTCACCACAACATCTTGGCCTGCTTGATGCTCAGTGGCGAGAAGCAGCTCCCACTTTGGGTCAGCAGCATCAATAAAGCTTGCTCCATCAATGAAGAAAAGTAGAAATGGTTGCAGCCGCTCATGCAGGTCCTGCAAGGCTATATAGCTTTACCACAGCAGCGCAACTGAAAGTTAACTGAATTGCCTTGCAAATCCAGTAAGCATGCGTCAACCAGGGTTATGACCTTCAATTCTTGACTGCCCCCAGCCAAATTAGCCTGAGTGACTGACAGGCCCTTTCTGACTCCTGGGATGGACAGAGGGCTCCCCAAATTTTGAAGTGGAGCCCCTGCTTGCTGTGTGGCAACAGTCAAAATCTGCTGCTTGTCCGTTGTCAGGCCGCCAGGGAAGTGCTCTTGAAGAGTGCTGAGTATGTCTGTGGCTCCATAAGCCTTGTCCTCGAATGCGATCTCTACGCAGGCCTGAAAGTCTGCCTGACTAAAGTAAATATCGACAGCCAAGCCTTTATAGCCAACAATCTCTTCGTCATCTCCAAAGATCTGGTGTGTGAACTCGGGTTTGAAGCTGCAAGTCACACCGCTTGGTGGCCAGGAGGAGGAGGTCGACGGATCAAACAGGTGCAGCGTTATGCACTCGTTTGCGCAAGCTTTGTAATCCTCCGAGTCCGTTTTCAGTCGCTTAGCAGTAGCCTGCCCGTTGGACAAACGAAACATGTTTTCCATGTGATGCGAAGTATTGTGCGCTGATCGAGCTTCAAACGCAGACCTGATACCTCCTCAACGGAACTTCAAACTTTCCTAAGTTGCGAAAACCTACCGAAACCCTTTGAGCAGGTCTGCGATTCTTGGCACCTCTCTCTGAGAGAGACAGTCTCTCTTGCTGTGCGGTCCACGAGGCTATCCTTGTTACGAGCCGTCCCTGTTGTTACAAGTCCCAGATCGTCGGCAAGCGCGACAGGGCTTGTTGGCAACTTATTGCTTTATGGTGAGCCTTCACAGCTGCACACCTCAGGCTGTCTCAGTCAGTCACCACATGTGCATGCTTGATGTGAAGGCCGTATCTTGCAGGTGAAAAAGAAACTTGGAGGCTCAAAGAACCGCAAGCCTGTCAAGCCTGCTGCGGTGAGCTCCTTATTTCTTCTTGTACAGCTAAAGCTGAGTAATATGTGGATTACAGCTTGTCTCATCAAGTACCATGCTGGCACAGGACACCACAGCTGCAGCCACAGACCGAGATGGAGATGGTCCAGAGCCACCTGGTCATGTCAAGAAGAGGCTTACCAAAAAGCTGCACTTTTTGGAAAGAGTTGCAGACAGCAAGCGTCAAGCTCTATCTGCCACCGCCGGCATCCGCAAGAAGGCTCACAAGTCAAAGCATAAGCAGCAAAAGCCGCTGCCAGACTTGAGCAGCCTTGCTGACCTTCTAGCTGAGGTTGGCCAGAAGCAACAGCAACAGGCACCTGAGGCAGGTCAGGGAGCTGATGGACAGCCAAACAAGCAGAAGGGCCGGACAGAACAGATCAATGGCTCAAAGGCCAGGCGTGCTGTCACGTATGTCATCTCCTCCTTTGTGTGCATATGGTGCTTTTCAAATGCATGGATCAAGCTGCTTCCCTGCAGCAAGCACCACACAAAGACACTATGCAAGCACTGGTTGTCCTTCTCTGGCATCTTCAGTCATTTACTATGTGGAAGTGCTGTATGTATGAGCTATGCATGTGGCATGCCATTACTGCCTCTGCATGTACAAGGCATTTAGGGAGTTTTCACGTGCTTGCTCTTTTGCCACTGGCATATGCAGGAGCCACCACACAACTGCTTCTGCATTTCTTTGGCAAGTCTGCTGTGGTGGCCTCGTTCAAGTATGCCTGCCTTGTGTGGTGCAGTCAGGTGGAGACAACACGAATGCAGCAAGTCCTGGCACATCCAGACTTTCAGGCCAATCCCCTTGCAGCCATCAGGAATCATTTGGCAGCCACTCTTCCAGAACCTGCACCTGTGAAGCCACAGAGCAAACCCAAGCAGCAGCCACGCCGCCCAAAGCAGAAAAAGTCAAAATCAAAGGCAGCGATGATGCAAAGCTAAGGTGTGGTGTGCTCAGTACGAGGGCCACCCCTTTCACCTTCACCTTTCTGGCACACAGGTGATTGCCAGCTGATAAATGTATGCATAGCTGCATGTAAGTGTGTTTGTAGAGCTGACCTTCAGGGCTGCCTGCTTGTTGCAGATTCTGTGCCTTGCATGTTGTGGGTGATGCGCTTGGACAGTAGGATCAGCTTGATTTTGATTAGACTAAGTCAAGGCTGTGACCCGGCTGCATGACAAACATTGCTGATTTGGTTGTTGAAACTTTAGTTGGTGGTACATTTGGCAACCCCCATTTTGTACTTTGTTGCAGGTAATGGGTGGGTCACTGCAGCCCATGAGGTGTCCCATCACATGAAGCATGCAACACATCCTCCACAGAACAAGCTTCTTAAGTTTGGAACCCTGCACTTTTCGTGATTTCTTCAGACACTTTGGCATACATGTTGCAATACACCAAAGTACTTAGCAGCTGATGTGATTACATCACACGTTGCGGATAAGTACAGTTGTGCCAGAGATGTCCGGCCTGCATGAAGTGCACATTGAGAGTGCTAGAGCGAATTGTGTTAGCATAGAGAAGAATAGGCATGGCAAACGTCGACACCTGACAGATATGTTGGTCATATGCACCTTAATCTGAACATTCGATATACGACACAAATGCGCACAACGATGCATGCTTATATCGCCCAGGGCAAATCACTGTGGCAGAGCATATCAAGTGTTCTAGTATAGTTGAAGTATTCTACACACTGTCATATCCTGCCGAGCTGCTCTGACACACTTGTGTTCTGGCCAATATGACACCAACAACGAGACTTCTGTGGAAGCATGAGCAGGCATACGCCTAACCATTTACAATGCTGTATTTGGTAGTCTTGCTAGCAACGACTGATGAGCACAAAACACAGCCAACAGCAGATGTCAAATGACCAAAACATGCTTCAACTTACGCCACAGACTGGTGCGATCCCTCGAAATTTGAACCACGCAACTCTGAGTCCGTGCCTTCTCATTTTCAAACTCCTTGAGCTCGTCCATGCAAATGCCAAGCATGCCTGCATTCACTTTGTTCAGGACTTGGAAATCAAGGCACAGGAAACGAAGCGAAGGCCAATCTCCAGTTGTCAGATCCTCTACTGCATGGACATCAAACGTGTTGTGGTTCAGACTCAAGTTGGTCATAGACGTCCATCGTGGCTTGAGGAGGTGCTTGATAGCTTCAGAGTCCAGCTGGTTGTATGACAGATCTATGTCTTCAAGCAGAGGCCAGTCTCCCTGAATCAGGCATTGCATGGATGCAGCATCCATCTTGCAGTTGGACAGATCTAGCAGTCTCAGAGCCGGGAAGCGCCCCCGAATCAGTTGTGACACAGCCTCAGCTGGCAGCCTGTTCTCCGTCAGCCTGAGGGAACGCAGCGCCGGCCAATTTGCTCTTGCAAGCACTGACACAGCTGCGACGTCCAGCCCACAGCCACTCAGCGACAGCGTCTTCAGCCTGGGTAGGGGAAGCTTGACAAGCTCTTCCATCATGTCAGCAGTGACAGACGTGTATGACAGAGACAAGTCATGCAGCTGACCCCACTTGGCGTGGGACAGCTGCTTGATGCCCTCAGCGTTGAGCAGGGGGTTGATGCTCAGCCACAGGTACTTGAGTGTTGGCCAGTCTCCTTTGACCAGCTGCCGCATGGCTTCAACATCTAGCTTGTTGCTGGAGACGTCAAGAGACTCCAGCGCTGGGAACTTCCCCTTGACGATGTCTGACATGCTGTCAGCGCCTAGCTTGTTGTCACTGAGGTCTAAGCTGGTCAGCAGAGGCCAATCCCCTTGGCTGAGCTGTGCCATGACGGCCAACCCCATGCTGCTTGACTTAACCTCGCTGAGGTCCAACCTCCTCAGCCCTGACCAGTCCTTGCCAAGCAGGTGTCTGAGCGGCTGTGCGTAAAAACGATTCTTGTTATGTCCCATAAGCTGTGGGTGCTGTAAGGGCTGAAGGAGGAAGACTACATCCACAGAGCCAAAACAGCGGGTGGACAAGTCGATGCGCGCCAGGAGCCGCCATTTGGTTGTCAGCAGCTGTGAGTAGCTGCTGTAGCCATACTCTTGGTTGCGCATGATGACTAGGCCGAGATGTGGCCAGTCGCCTTTGAGCAAGCAGCCGATGTCAGCTTCATGCTCGATGGTGAGGACTGTTGTCATGTCGTGTACAGCTGCTCTGAGGTTCCTGCTGGTAGCTGAGAGGGCTTTGAGGGAATCTTGAGGGAGCATTTCCAGCAGTCTGGGTGCCTGATGAATGATGTCTAGGAAGGCTGAAGCTGTAGCTTTGGCGCTGGATGTGAAGCTGACTGGGGGGTTTGTGACACTGCAGCATCGCATGACTGTCAGGACATGACACGCTACAATGATGGTGAATGGCAGAGCTGCATCACAAGGAGGACTACAATCATTCTGCAACCAGACAGACAATGCATCATGTCCAGCACTGTCGTTATGTGTAAACCGTGGCACAAGCAAATGTCAGCAAGGTAGGGAGGCTGCACAATTATCAGCATGAAATGCACACCTTGGGCATCTGGGTGTGTGTTTTGCGCTTTGCACATGCTGCTGCGCTTGCTGTGCAGGCTGCTTGACCGTTGTCTTAGGTCTGTGACTGGAGGGCCAATGCTGCAGCATGATGTTGCCATCTACTTGTCTGTGAGCCTTTGGATGCGCGGGTCGGACTGTCAGGCGTATGCCTGAAGCACTGTATCCACATCCCGCTTGTATGGCGTGTTGAGCTGAAAGTGCATCCATAAAGGTCACAAAGCTGCAACACAAGTCAATGCACAGCAAGTGTCAGCAAGTCAGCAGTTTACTGATATGCAAGAACGCATCGCAGCAAGCAAAATCCCTTGCTGGCTTACGAAAAACAGCCCTAGAAGACTTACCCAAAGCCTCTAGGTCCACCGGTGTAATGATCAGTAACTATTTTCACATTTGCTATTGGCCCAAACCAACAGAATCCGTCATACAGATCTGCAAACCAAGCGTCATTGATGCCGACTGGTGCCAAGAAACGCTACCTTGCCTCACAAGGGCCGCGGGTGCCGTTGTCTCATACCTCTGTGTGTAATACCAGCCAGACCACCAACGAATACTTTGTTGCCAGCAGATGGCGAATCAAAGTGCATTTCAGTAACAGGCGGCCACACAGGAGCACCGGGCTAAACGAGAAGAGCCGTAAGCTGTTCGAGTGATCTGCTCGCTACCTACTGTGAGGTGCTAAGAGTTGTGCAAGTTGACGCTCATCTGAACAGGAGAAGTGCAGCACTCAGGCGCAGGCTGACCAGGCACAACATGATCGGTCGCGCATTATGTCGGAAGATTGTGACATTCGAGGCAGGTGTTATGTGTCGGGGTCGCAGTGACTAATGCAGGTGACAGAATGGTAGAAACTTTATCTGCAGTGTGCGTGTCTGACCTGGCTCAAATGGTGTATCAAGCCTACCGTGTTTGGAGGTGCAGCAGCATTACCAGCAGGTGCAGCACAGCACCGCCTCTATTCCTGCACACCCTGTCTGCTCTGCTGCACTGTGAAATTGTGTCTGCTGCAGTATGCTAGCCAGCTTGCACTGGCATAATGGCTTAAGTGTTACAAATGTTGCAGCGCATGACGGAAGACACTGCAGCATGTGCACAGGACCAGACACACCCTGTTCTGTTTCCTGCACTGCTGCTCGTTTACCAGCGCAATTTGAAACCCTGCAGCCTGCTCTCAGCACAGGAGTCAAGCTTGCTGCTGAAGGGAGGACAGAGCGTCAGCACCTCCATGTACTTCCACAAAGGATGTGTGGGAAGGGTCCCCCGTGCTGACTTGGGTTGGTCTATGTCTCAAAGACTGCCCCCAGAATGCCATCAGTAATCTCATTTCAGCTGGACCATTTATCATGCCATGTCCCTTGCCAGGAATGGAGTGAAACTGAAGAATGCTGCCTGCACAACAGCGCAAGTTGCATCATTATGCAGCTGTAATGCTGAAGTGCTGCATTCCACACTTGTGTCAGTGGAGTCATAAGCTGTGCTGCTGGGCATGCCACTGTCAATGCGCGCCTCCACGACTGTCCTGTTTGTCAGATCGGCCAGAGGTGCTGAAAGACCAAGTCAGGAGTTGCACACAAAGCTGCAGAAATCTGTTCAGTTGCGCACAGAAACAGCACCTGCAACAGGACTTGCAAAACCACCTGCATGCACATAAAACATGTGAGTACAATAAAGACAGGCAGGCATACCTGCATGTTCAGCAGCAGCAACAGTTGCCTCAACTCTGGACAGCGACACTTCTGTGTCTTTGCTTCTATGTGTGACAAGGACTGGTGTTGCACTGCCAGCAGCCTGCTGCTGCTGCTGTAGCTCTATTAGACCCTTCAACTGCTGTGGTAACAAGGCTGCGGCCACAGCAACACAGCTGCCCAACTTGGCCTTGCCCCTACAGACACAATAGGAGAACCAACATCAGTTGCCAGTTGTTTTGCAACCTTTGCATTGTTAGCAGGTAGCTGCTGCGCTGTCACACCATGTCAGCAGATGCAGTGCTGAGGAGCATTCAAATTCAACCTCGGATTAGGTCTGATGTGCAAACCCTTGGGTACATTGTGTACAAAATCTGCACATGGCAATCAAACACTTCAAAACACTTGTTTGATAAATCCACACATGTACTATGTGTTGCAGCAGCACATGTATGCATGGCCAAGGATGCAACACACAAGGGCTGCCAGATGCAAGCTTCGGCCAAACAGTGCATGTGCAGTAGCTGACCTGCAATGTAAGGCCAGATGTAGGGCGGCTGAGCCGCCTTGACTGAAGCCAAACAGATGAGTGTGTGATGCTCGCCAGCCATTGCTGCCTTGTAGACCTGCCAATACTTGCTGCAGCCATTGGAAGGTGCTGGTCACACTGTTACTGCTGCTGTTGTTGCCCTGCATGCAATCAGCAGCTGCAAAGTCAAGCAATGCCTCAACAAAGTCAGGGCAGCTTGTGCTCTTGACACTGTGCTCAACGCAACATCTCAAATGTGCAATACTAATGCAGGACAGATGGCCAAGGCTTCACAATGTATGTTTCATGCATATGGTTGCATACATATGAGGGTTAAGGCGATCTGCCTGACAGCAACTGCATGACTCATACAGACCCAAAAGGATGGGGAGGGAAAGTGGTCATGCTTACTGTAGGAGACTCGTCTTCATCTTCTTCACTATACCATGCTCTGCCACTTAGGGTGCCTGGCACAGGCCCAATTGGGCCGGGCAGGGCTAGGCATGCTGTCTGGGGAAGTGCCATCTGGCGGGCCAGCTTTGCATATGGCTCTGCACTTTCAACGAGTCATACTCAGAGCATGTTGCTGACTGAGACCAGTTTTGCTGACACCTGTTTATGCCGCTTACCATGCATGAACAAGAGGACAACCGCTGATGAACTCCGAGAGTTTGCTAGTCGGGGGCATAGAAGTATCCTCCAGCTGGCAGAGAGGACCTGGCTGAAAATGAGTGTATCATACCATGGTGCAGAGTTACACGCAGAACATGGCAGAGACTGCACTTGAGAGTCGAACAACCTGACGAAGCATTTGGTTCTGCAGTGAAGACAGAGACATGGCTAGCATTGATCATGAGAATCATCTCCAGTATTGCATTGCCTTATGCCCTGATATGCTTGTGGCATGCATGCACTGCATCATCAAGCATGATTCACCTGGTGTGTCGCCGTAGCCATGTAACAAGATCAGCAGGTTTTCATCAACACCATCTGGTGATGCATGGTACAGCCAGCCTGGCTGCAGCTTGATGCGCTTTCTACGATGCACATCCTCTGGGGCTTCTGTTGTCATCAATGGTACAGGCTGCTGCAGGCTGGTTACTGCACCTGATGTCTTGCCAGGATTGGCCTTTCTCAGGCGATGAATGGCCTTTTGAATCTGGATTGCAGAGCACACAGCATGTCACACACGCTCAAATTCTATGCATTTTTTGATACAGATCAAAGGTTTGAGGTTGTTACATGGAGATCAGCGCATCTGCAGGCCACAAGGAGGCTTAGGCATGCAAACCTGTCCCCAAGAGCTGAGAAGTGATGCTGACCTCTTTGTCTTGGGGCTCTTGGTGCTGTGCCAGCAGCATCACCTGTAGCGCTTGCTGCGTCTGTAATAAAGCCTCCAGAGCAAGGGCTTTTCTGAACAGTGCTTTTGTGAATCTGTATGGAAAAAATAGGTCTCCTGAGAGACAGGGTGTTCTTTCAAAAACCGGCACAGAGCAGATGGCACAACTCACCTGGGAGCAATCTGCAGAGCTGCCTCTGCATCTTCCAAAGCATCAGTATACGCAGAAAGCTGCAGATGAGCGGCGGACCTGAGCTGCAGACATGCATGCTGGCGTTATGACCCAAGCTACATGGGGCAAAGTGCTGGCGACAGAAGGTCTCCGGGAAGAGATGCAGGCACACCTGTTGCTGAAAAGCTTTTGTCGATCGCTGGCTTTATCGCCTTCAGCAAGAGCCAAAGTGTACTGAGTGATCGCCGAGGCGTAGTCACTCCTTGCAAACGCAGCGTTGCCTTCCTGACGACAAGCGTCGGCTGACGACATGGCACCTGTGAACTTAACGATTTCCAGATGGATTTGCCCACAAGATCATCGTGCGCTTTCTGAAGTGGTCAAGCTGAATCCAAGCATGCGAGTCAGCATCCGGCATATGATGACTACCTCCACTGCCCCTCTGCGCTATTCCACTCCTTTCCAGTCGGCTCACAGACCTCCCGGAGGTTCGGCTGGCGCGACTTTGAGCGCGTCAAAGGACTACCGAATCCGGCATAGCGCCACGAGCGGAAGTCGGGACTCGTGAAGGCCGGTGTCCCGGTCGCTTCACCCTTAAGGTTGCTTCCGGTGCGCCTTCCAAGTTTGTTGAAGAGGTCCTGTCAGGTACAGCATACCGTTGCGGCTTGAATTAGCCTGATATTGCCTGATCAGATCCTGCGGTACTATGTGAGAAGTCCTAAGAGCAAAATCTGCTGGGCGTGCTGCGCATGACATGGGAGATGCTAGTCGTCTGTGTCGCTTCGTTTTGCATCGGTATTTTAAAGCTTGCATAGACTTTGTCTCTGTGACTCATGCAAGTTCGAAAGCAATAGCAGAGCCTGCAAGCAGTTTCTGGTAGTTTAGGTATTTGGTACTTTTGGTCTGGCGTGCAGTGCTTGGACTTGTGCCTTCCTGATAACTCTGGCTGTTATTGCAGGCCTCCAGCGTGCCTCTGCTATGGCTTCAAGCGACCAAGCTCCCTGGCATGGCATGAGAGGAGTAAAGCGTGTCACATCTGAGTTCAAGGTATGCATCCTCAACCAGTACAAGTTGTCGGCATTTTGCTTGATGGCCAAGCAATTTGCATCAGTTCAAATGCTGTGTGGCAAACACAATTGCACCTGCAGCTGCATTTTCTTTATGACTTGATACAATGGACATGACTGCAGTACCTGAGCAACAAAATCAAGAAAAGCGAGTGGCCTCAAGTGAAAGACCTGACCATTGTCGGCGATGACATGTCCAGATGGAGATTCAAGCTATGCAACTTTGACAATGACATGGAGGGCGGAAAGAATTTGAATGATGACCTGAACGTAAGAAAGCTGCTACAGGATGTCGAGCAGTTTGTGACATGCGCAAGGAGCTGACAAGCCCTGCAGCAAACTGCAAGCTGCAACTCCTGTTGACGTCTTTGGCATGTCCGATTATCATCAGCCTACATTGTTGTCTTCAGGCTGCACTGCTCACCCTGTGGCTGTTGTCTAGCCACATACAAGCATAATACAACATAGCAAGCAACTGAATGTTGCTTCTTGAGCTCACCATGTTACACTCTATCTGATATTTGTTGACATGGTTGTGCCATGCATTGCAGCTAGTCAGTATCAATTTGTCTTGTCTATATTGGCTGCATGAACGCCAACAGATGTCTTACCAGGGTGAGTGTCTTGACAATAGTTGTGCAACGCGGGCGTGATGCAGATTCTGGCTGCCCTTCATAATCAGGACCACATTTTGATGGAGTGCTCCTTCCCAGCAGATTACCCCAACAAGCCATTCTTCCTGCGCATCGTCTCCCCTCGCATGTGCTGGTACACAGGTACAACTCATCAGCGCTCAGCTGGTTATGGCATAGCAAAGCTGGTCTGCAGGATCACAACATGCTGTTTGCTGTGTGCTCTGTGCCAAATTGAGAAAATGTTGTGTTGGGTTTAGCCCAAAACGCTCTGTCCTGTTGAGGCTCACTTTCGGCTGATGCACTGATGTCACCCACATTGCTGTGAACTGTGCACTGCATTGTGCATGCTGAGTCTAACACTGCTGCTAGGCAACATGCAGTAGGCACGACTGTATGTTGCAGGGCATGTGACAGCTGGCGGTTCCATCTGCATTGAAGCTCTCACCTTGAGTGGAACAGCGGGCTCCTGGACAAGCCAATACAACGTGGAAGCTATCCTCAATATCGTCATCCTCAACATGATAGGCAAGCTTCTGTTCCAGCAACACCTTGCCTGACATGCTGCTACTGTTGCATGGTTTGCACTGTGCCAGCATGGTCTTCCATTGCTGATGTTGTGGGCCATCAAGTTATCAGCTGTAGCAGTTGCTGTCATCTCAAACATTAGTTGCACTGCAGACTGTGACGTGTACTGGATACAAACGCCAACAGGGCCTGGAGGACTTTCAGGGCCCCTCAGAATAGATCTTGAAGGCAAGTGGACAGGCAGTAGTAGAAGTGTCATGAGGGAGTATAGCTGGCATGAAGCACAGGCAGCATTTGAAAGAACTGCAGCCAACCATAGACAATCTGGCTGGGGCCCTCCTGGCAGATAGACACCCCTGCTGTGCAATGCATGATACAGGATTAAAGCCTTTGCAGCTTGGTGCTGCAAGGGTTGTACAACAGACATGTGCATAATTGCTTGACAGTGTGATAGTGCTTTTTGTTACTAGGGTCCACAGCATTGTCACAGCTGCTCGGAAGACATGTGTAGTGTTTGCAATTGGAGCATTCGTAATTCATAATGATAGCAGCGAATGTCACAGCTTGTAATCTTCTTCATCTTCTTCAGTGAGACTTGCAGGATGACATAACGGCGTCACGCTTGTCAAGACCGTACGGGAAATGCACGCGTTGCGTCTTCGTGGCTTCGTGCAACAGAGAGGTTTCTACACCAGCTTTGCTGTGCCTGTGATTGCAGTGCACTGATTAGACGCCCTCCACATCATCGCATTTACAACG
>JAABUO010006036.1_pt1 | contig 14015 bp, 11 predicted proteins | sample 5559291 | NCBI WGS metagenome assembly JAABUO01 (sample SAMN10711878, study PRJNA513372) | rock metagenome | isolation source: Antarctica rocks | place: Antarctica: Victoria Land, Finger Mt sud | reverse complement strand
CGGCCAGCAGCATCAGCGCACCGACCTGGGCCTACCTCACGTCCCTGGAATGGGTCGACGCCAAAGAGAACCTGACCCTGATCGGACCGGCCGGCACCGGCAAGAGCCACACCCTGATCGCCCTCGGGCACGCTGCAGTCCAAACCGGCCTGCGGGTCCGGTACTTCACCGCCGCCGAACTCGTCGAGAACCTCTACCGCGGCCTGGCCGACAACAGCGTCGGCCGACTCATCGAAACCGTCCTACGCAACGACCTGATCATCTGCGACGAGGTCGGGTTCGCACCCCTTGACCCCACCGGCAGCCAACTGCTGTTCCGGTTCGTCGCCGCCGCCTACGAACGGCGCAGCCTCGCCATCGCCAGCCACTGGCCCTTCGAGCAATGGGGCCGGTTCCTACCCGAGCACAGCACCGCCGTCAGCCTGCTCGACCGGCTGCTGCACCACAACAACCTCATCGCCACCGACGGCGAGAGCTACCGGATGCGTGAAGCCCGAACCCGCCAAGGAGGCCGCCCCACCAAGCGCTAACCCCCCCGCGAGGGTGGGGACTTTCCTGGCCACCAGCGGGGACCGCAACCTGGCCATTGACAGCCGGCACCTGCCTAGGCGTTCGAGATCCCAGTCCTATTCTGAACAGAATTTGACCACTCTCAGGATGATGGACGTCTCGATGCCAGTGACGCCTCCAGGTCCCAACCGTACGGTCACGAAGCCGAGCAGGTGTTCGTGTGGTGCAGAGTGCCTCGACGATGGCCCCCGTAGCTGTCAGTAGCGGCAGGACGTATGCCCCGTAGCCCACTTTCAGGCAGCTGCGCAGCGCTCGCTGACCTCACGTTGGGCAGGCAGGCTCATCGAAAGCCCGATGATCGCTGACTGGTTGCCTCGCGCGCTGCTGGTGACGGGATAGCTACCACCTTCAGGCAGCCCCTGTCGAGCAACCGTCTGATGCGCTCACGGATCGTGGTCTCGGCGACCCGGTGTTGTCGGGCGACGTCAGTGTTGCTCCTGCGGCCTTCTTGCCGCAGCACCACGACGGTGCGACGGTCAAGGGTGTCCAGAACGGCCTCCGGGCGCGTCAGGTCGCCGGCGTGGGGTGCTCAAGCGACCGACCACGGCCGACCCGGCGCGGCCGGTTGCGCCGCTGCGGGCGGGCTGGAGTGGTGGATGGCACGCCGACCCCTTAGGTCTCGGACGACTGACGGAGACGACAGATGACCAGCATCAGCTTAGGCTTCCCGATTTCGACTCTGCAGAACCGCCGACGTCGATTCTCGATGTCGGGACGCAGGATTCGACGCGGGTTCGATCGAGCGTTAACCTCGCTGGCGGGGGCGCGGTACGCCGCGGTCGCAGCGTCAGTGCTGTTCCGCCAGCGTCCGCCGGAACCCGAAACATGACTGCTGGCTCCCACCTCGACAACCGATAGCTGACCCCTGGTACGCACCGCGAAGGGACGCCATGGAGTGGAGTTCCGCCGCCTCGCCTGAGCTCAGTTTCAGGGAGCGCTTCGGCGGCCGTGACGTGGGCCTGGTTCCAGTCGGAGCCGTCGAGCAGCACGGCCCGCATCTGCCGGTCGGCACGGACGCGATCGTGGCGGATGCCGTGTGCGCGGCTGCGGCCCGGCTATGTGGCGCCGTTGTGCTTCCCGCTATACCCGTCGGCGTCAGCTACGGCCATGGCACCGCCCTGCCTGGCACGCTCTCGCTCAGCCCGGAGCTGCTGGCCGCGACGATCCGCCAGTACGCCGCGTGGGCTGCCACCTCGGGGCTATGCCGGCTGTTGTTCGTTAACGCCCACTTCGGCAATGTTGCTGCGATCTCGACGGCCACCGATCACTTGCGCCTCTTTCGGCCGGATCTGCGCGTCGGTGTCGTCTCGTGGTGGGAGGCGTCGCCCGAGGTCACCGTTGAGGTACTCGCGGACGGCGCGGACATTCACGCCAATCGCGCCGAGACGTCCATGGTTCTTGCCGTTGCTCCCGACCTCGTTCACCTCGATCGTCTCATGGACGCCGACGACCCGGATCGCTCCGCGGGGCTCGTCTTTCGCTACACGGCTCCCTCGCTGTCGACCAACGGCACAACCGGGCGTCCCTCGGAGGCGACGGCCGAGCTCGGACATCACCTGTTGAGGCTCGCGGCCTCAGCGGTGGCAGAACTTGTCACCCGCGGCCGGCTCGAGGAGCCGCCCTTCGGTCCCCCGCCTTCTCCTGCTCTGTGAAGCCGTATTTCCCACTTGAAAGGACACCATGGACACTGTCCATCCCCTTGCTGATGAGCACACCGCCCTCGCCAGCTCGCTGGCGGGGAAGGGGGTCGAGTACGCCCTGGGTGGGTGGATCGATGTACTGGGCCGGAGCAAGTCCAAGATTGTCCCGATCGATCATCTTCCCAACTTGCTGGCCGGGTCCGAGCGGTACACCCCCCGCGGTATGGGAGGTCTCGGCCCAATGACCTCCGACGAGGACGAGTGCGTCGCGATGCCGGACGTGAGCACGCTGACCGTCCTGCCCTGGGACCCGCGCTTCGCCTGGATGGCGGCCGACCTGCTCTTTGGAGGAACGCAGCCGTGGGCGCTGTGTCCCCGCTCACTGCTGAAGCGTCAGCTGACGAGGGCAGCCGACGCCGGCTACGTCTTCAACCTGGGCGTGGAGACCGAGTTTTTCGCCTTTCGGCCCGAGTCGCTGGATCGCGCTGACGGGCATCTCGTTCCCGTCGCCCCCAGCGGCGGTCTCTACCCGACGCCGGCCTACGACGTCGAGAGCTCGCTCGACGCGATGCCCTTCCTGCACGCAATGGTGAAGGCTATGAAGGCCGCCGACTTCGGGCTCTACAGCTTCGACCACGAAGGAGGCGACGCGCAGTTCGAGTTCGACTTCGCCTACGCGCCGGCCCTGCAAACGGCCGACCGCATCAGCCTGTTCCGGTTGATGGCGCGGCAGGTCGCCAAGCAGTGCGGCCTCATCGCTAGCTTCATGCCCAAGCCGTTCACTGGCAGCTGGGGGTCGGGTCACCACTTCAACATGAGCCTGGAGTCGGCCGAGAACGGCGCCAACCTGTTCCGGTCAGAGAGCGATCCGCGGGGCATGGGGTGGAGCCGGACCGCGTACGCGTTCACCGCCGGAGTGCTCCGCCATGCCGGCTCGATCACCGCGCTCGGGAACCCGACCGTCAACTCGTACAAGCGCCTAAGCGGCCGGCTGGCCGACGGTTCGATCTCTTGGGCACCCAGCTACGCCGCATACGGGGACAACAACAGGTCCTGCATGATGCGGCTGCCAAGGAATCGCCCGGCGCTTGAGAACCGTTCGGTTGACTCCTCGGCGAACACCTACCTGACGGCAGCGCTCATGCTTGCAGCCGGGCTGGAAGGAATCGAGAAGGGGCTGGAACCCGGAGATCCGGTGACCACGGAGACTTTCTCGTGGGCTCCGGGCGGTCACCGCACAGACCGGCTGCCAAGGAATTTACTTGAGGCCGTCGACGCCTTTGCCGATGATCCGCTTGCCCACGAGGTGTTTCCTCCGCAGTTTGTGCATAACTACGTTGAGATGAAGAATCAGGAGTGGGACGACTATCATTCTCAGGTGACGCCTTGGGAGCGCCAGCGGTATCTGGTGGACCTGTAAGGCAGCAGGCCGCTCAGCTGTCCGGAGGAGGTTGGTTGGGTCGCGGGCTGGCGCTGTGGCGCTCCGTTTCCAGCCCCCGTCCGTCGAACGGTGCGTGCGATCCCCCCGCAGACGGCTCACCGACGTCCTTCACCGGCGGTTTTCGACCGGAGCCCGCTATGGCCGGTTTGGCCGGGGGCGATGATGGCACCGTCGAGGTCGATCAGGCCGAACGCATCGCGTCACCGGTCGCCGTGGGCGGATCCCCAAGCCCGGCCGCGCTTGTGCTGCTTCGCGAGGAACAAGGCGAGACTCATCTCCGCGTACTCCCCTTGTGCAAGGCTTGGACCGAGTTGCCGTACCGAAAGAAGCCAACCGAGCCGCACAGGGAGTTATTGATCTCCTGCACGACCTGTTCACCCGCGCAGCAAGCCGCGCGCGCATCGTCATGAATCGGGTGCCGTCCCGGCCACAACTACTACAAAGCACCGCCGCTAGGGCGAGAGAGCAGCCGCAATCCGTCGGACTCGACCAGGAAGTTGTCCTCGATCTTGACGAGGACGTACTCGCCGTCGAGCTCCACTCCGGTCTCTGGCTCGAGAGCGATGACGGCCCCTTCCTGGATGATCTGGTCTCGCTCCGTGCGGTCCGCCCGGCAGATTGTCGGCAATTCGCACGCTCTGATGCCGACGCCGTGTCCCATCGCGTAGGGGGTGCGCGGGTAACCGTTGCCCACGAGGAACGCGTTGACCGCGTCGTGCACAGTCGAAGCGCGAACGCCGGGCTTTGCCGCCTGCTGGCCCACAAGATGAGCCTCTTGCAGCACCTCGTATGCCGCCTTGAGGGATGGGTGCGGGTCACCGACGAATCCTGTTCGGGCAATATCCGACGCGTATCCGCCGGCGCCGTAGCAGCCGATATCAAAGAAGTAGGGGTCGCCTTCGCGCAGCACGGTGCCGGCCGCGAACCAGGTGCCGGAACCTCTGCGGTGATTGCACAACGAATGGCTTAGGAACTCCACGCCCGCGCGCTGCAGGTGACCCATCATTACGGCGAGGATGTCGAAGTCCGTCATCCCTGGCCGGGCTGCTGCGAGGCCGGCCTGCGCCGCCGATGCGTTAACAAGACTGGCAGCTTCGAGCAATTTGACTTCGATCGGATGCTTGACCTGCCGTAGGTCGAATAGAGCAGTTCCCAATGGCTTGAACTCTGTGTCCGGCAACTGCTCCTGTAAGGCTTCGAGCACTTCCGGGTAGATTAGCTCATAGCCAACTCGGCGGGCTCCGTCAAGGCGCGACGCGATGGTCCTAGCCCAATAGCCCGCCTGGGGGACGGCGGGGGTCCATGATGGCAGCGGGTGCACGGCGCGGATGTTCGGTAGGTCGTGAAGAGGCTCGTCTTGGCGCTCGTCGACCCATGGGACGAACAGTTCCGCCCCGCCATCAGCGTTGACGACAGCGGCGAACCAATCGAAGGACTCGCCAATAATTTGAGTTCGGTAGTCAGTGGCGTAGCGGATGTTGTCGAACCCCGACATCAGCAAGTGATCGACCTTCTGCTCGGCCATTAGCTGACACACCCCGCCAACACGCCAGGCGCGAAGTGCAGGCATGTCAACTTCGGGCCAGGCGTACAAGAGAGTCCTTCCCTTCGAGATTACGTCAATCCTATTGCATGGCGCGATGGTAGGGACTTCCAGGTGGAACGCGTCGTCCTTCGGGTCGGGACGCTCAGCGGAAGTCCTCCTCCCGGAACTCGTTTTCTCGGCGGACGTCGCCCCGCTCCCGCTCGGCGGTGCGAAGTTGAACCCTGCGGATCTTTCCCGAGATCGTCTTAGGTAGGTCGGCGAACTCCAGACGTCGGATCCGCTTGTACGGTGCCAGGTTCTCGCGGGCGTGGGCAAGGATCTCACCCGCCAGATCCTTCGAAGGTCCGTAGCCATCGACCAGTGCGATGTACGCCTTAGGTACCGCGAGGCGCAGCTCGTCCGGTGCCGGTACGATCGCAGCTTCAGCCACGGCCGGATGCTCGATCAGCACGCTTTCGAGTTCGAAGGGGCTGATGCGGTAGTCCGCAGCCTTGAATACGTCGTCGGCTCTTCCCACGTAGGTGATGTAGCCGTCCGAGTCCCGGCTCGCGACGTCGCCAGTGTGATACACACCGTCCTTAGTCGCCATGCGTGTCGCGTCGACGTCAGCATGTTCGCCCGAGCTGCGGTATCCGGTCATCAGGCCTACCGGGCGGCCAGCGGGCCCTTCGAGGTCGAGGCAGATCTCGCCCTCCCCCTCGACGACTCTTTCGCCGCTTATCGGGTCGACCATCACGACGTCGAACCCGGGCATTGGCCGGCCCATCGAGCCGAGTCGAAGCGCAGCACCGGGCGCATTGCCGATCTGCAGCGACGACTCGGTCTGCCCGAACCCGTCACGAATAGTTTTGTCCCAAGCTCGTTGCACCTGCTCGATCACCTCGGGATTCAACGGCTCGCCCGCCCCCACGAGTTCGCGTAATTCGGGCAGTTCCCAAGCCGCGAGATCGGCCTGTACGAGCATTCGCCACACGGTGGGCGGAGCGCAGAAGGTGTTGACGCGCTGCTCGCGCAAGACGTCGAGCATCGTCGAGGCGTCGAATCGGGAGTAGTTGAAGGCAGCAACCGTTGCACCAGCCAACCAAGGCGCGAACACGCAGGACCAAGCGTGTTTCGCCCACCCCGGACTAGAGACATTGAGGTGCACGTCACCGGGCCGCAGTCCGACCCAAAACATGGTGCTCAGGTGGCCGATGGGATAACTGCTGTGCGTGTGCTGCACCAGCTTGGGCAGCGCGGTGGTGCCGGAGGTGAAGTACAAGAGCAGCGGGTCGTCGGCGCCGGTCGGACCGTCGGGAAAGAACGGGGCGAGTGACTCAAGTGTGTCGGAGTACCGCAACCATCCCTCGACTTGCTCGCCGACCGCGATGCGCAGGAAGGCGCCGTGGACCTCCGCAAATCCCGGCGTGACGTCGGACCGCGCCACCACTGCGCCGACCGCACCCCGGTCGACGCGGTCTCGCAAGTCCTCGGGGGTGAGCAGAGTGGCGGCCGGTATAACGACCGCTCCCAGTTTGGCTGCGGCCAGCATCGTCTCCCACAGCTCGATCTGGTTGCCGAGCAGGAGCAGGAGACGCATGCCTCGGCCGACGCCCTGCGCCCGCAGCCAGTGGGCAACCTGATCGGACCGGGCAGACAACCCGGCGAAGGTGTAGCTCGCGCTGCGGCCGTCAGCCTCGATGACAGTGATGGCCTTGCGGTCGGGGTGCTCGGCGGTCAACACACCGTCGAACCAGTCCAGTGCCCAGTTGAAGTGTCCGGGGCGGGGCCAACGGAACGAGGCGACCGCGGCCTCATGGTCAGTGCGGTGCCGCAGCAGGAAGTCTCGGGCGCCGCGGACGGCGGCCGAGCCGTCGGCTTCGAGTGCACTCACGGGCTGACCTTGGCACGGGAGCTTGCCGGTGTCATCAACCGAACCCGAACGACCACGTCGCGTCGTCTGCCGCGAACCTCAAACGAACCAAGCTCGAATTCAGCCCGCAGACCTGCTTTCAGCAGTGTTCAGCTTAGGCGTCCGCCACTGTTCGCTCGCGGCACCTATTAGATCTCCCACTCGTACGAGAACTTCTCGATCTGCAAGATAACCGATGTTTCAACGGCGGTCACCCCTTCCAATGGGCCAAGCACCTTAGTGAGGAAGGTGACAAGGTGTTCATGGTCCAGGAAGAAGGCCTCTACGATGAGGTCGTAGCGACCGGTCGATACGCCACAGTAGCGGACTTCTGGGCATCGGGTGAGAGCCTCTGCTACCGCTCGGAGCGCTCTGAGGTGCACAGATATTCCGAGTATGGCCGACACTGTTGAGCCAGTAAGCTTAGGCGTTGGGACGGCAACGACCTGCACGTACTTGCCCTCGAGCAGTGCCGCGAGCCGTTTACGGATCGTGGTTTCCGTGACACCGACCTGTCGCGCTATTTCGATGTTGCTCGCCCGACCGTTTATCTGTAGAACCCTGACGATTGCACGGTCGGTTTCGTCCATAACTGCTCTCCTTCGCTCGGTGTCTTGACGAGCTCAAACCATTTTCAGTATAGACGTATTATCGCGATCGGGCCTCCCGGGCGATGAGCACTTATCTTTACTTAGCGGTCCCGTCCGAGGCAAGGCTTGGCGCAGAAGATGCCGCCGGCGGTGTCTGGGATTGTGATGTTTGGGCGATGGTGAGCACAGCTTCTGGTTCGAGAATTCCCGCTGATCGCGCAACACCTCTGCTAAGAGCCCCGGCAGTGGGGGTGGGGGTGTGGGTAGGGAATTCGGCGACTCCCTCGGCGGCCGCAATCAGCCTGGCAGATGGCAGAGATCGACATACACCCCCTCTCGTCGTAGACGAGCTCGCGTCAGTCAAGCGACGCGCGTGGGTCGAGCTGCTCGCTGGCTGCGGCACCAACCCGCGACACCGTCGACTTGAGGAATCCCCGCCCCTCCCCCGGTTGGCCGGGTCGAGGGAATTCGGTGACTGGACGCCTGGCGGATGCGAGGATGCCCGGGCCCACTCGACTGAGGTAGCCAGTTCGAATCTCAGCCCTGGGTCCGCCGTCTAGCTGTTGACTTTCGTTGCGGCCATGCCCTAACGTACGGCGAACCCGCAGCCCGAGGGAGATGCATGCTTGACGCAACTGCAGTTCGTGACGAGCTGGCCGCGAAGGGCGTGAAGTACGTATTCGGCTACTACGTGGACATCCACGGGGTTCCAAAGAGCAAGTGCGTACCGGTGGAGTCGTTGCCATCGATGGCCAAGGGCTCCGAGCTTTACACCGTCGGCGCGTTGGAGGGCATGGGCGACCTGGGTCCCCACGAGGACGAGTGCGCAGGCTTCCCCGACCTCGAGCGCCTCATCGTCTTGCCCTGGGACCACCGCTTCGCAATGGTGCCGTCCCGGTTATTCCTCGGCGGACAGCCGTACGGCCAAGACCCGCGCAACGTCTTGCTCCGCCAAGTCGAGGCAGCGGCGGCCGACGGCTTCGTCGCCAACGTCGGTATCGAACCGGAGTTCTACGTTGTCCGTGAGACGCCGGCAGGCTGGGAGCCTCTTGTACCGGGTGACCGCGTCAACGGCCCCACGCGTGGCTACGACCTCGAGGCGACCTTCCTCGCCGAGCCGTTTCTGGGCCCTATGGCCGACTACATGAGCGTCCTGGGCTGGGGGCTTTATTCCTTCGATCACGAGGGGGGGGACGGGCAGTACGAGTTCAACTTCGACTACACCGACGCGCTGACGATGGCCGACCGCATGACCATGTTCCGGCTCATGGCCAAGCACGTCGCCCGGGAACAGGGGTGCATTGCCACCTTTATGCCGAAGCCATTTCAGGACGACTTCGGCTCCGCGGCCCATATAAATATGAGCCTGGCCGATAGGGCGACGGGCGCGAACGTTTTCGCCGTCGGGGGAGGAGAGACCTCGAGTTACAGCGAACTCTCTCGCCACTTCGTTGCGGGGGTGCTTGAGCATGCGGGCGCCATTAGTGCTGTGGTATCTCCGACTGTTAACTCCTACAAGCGCTTCACGAGCCAAGGTTTCATGGACGAGATATCTTGGGCGCCAGTCCACCGGGCCTGGGGAGAGAATAACCGTACGTTGATGTGCCGCATGCCGGTCAACCGCCACTGCCTGGAACTGCGCACCGCAGACAGCTCGGTCAACTACTACCTAGGCATCGCCATGGTGCTTGCTGCGGGCTTGGACGGGATCAAGCGAAGCCTGGACCCCGGTGAGCCACTCAACCGCGACACGTACAAGCTGACTGAGGATGAGCTGTCCACCTACGGCGACATCTCATTGCCGGCCACCCTGAGCGAAGCGCTCGACTGCTTCGGGGATAGCAAGTTCGCGATGGAGACATTCGGAGACGACTTCCATCGGACCTACCTCCGCTACAAGCGTCAGGAGGTCCGCGAGTTCAACGCTGTGGTCACCGACTGGGAGACGCGCACATACCTGCAGAGGATCTGATATGACGACCACGCTTCCTGCCTCCAGGGGAGACGCCCTGCCGGCTGCTGCTCAGCGCCTGCGACAGGAGGCCAACCAGGTTGCTTTCGACCGATTGGCGAAGGCCGAACCTGTCCTTGTAGACGTCGCGCCCGCCCTGTCCGTCGTCCCCTCGATGGACGAGACGACGATCCTCACTTCGGGCGCACCCCTTCCATGGGAGCGCTACACAGGAGGCCAGCGCCGGGCAATCCTGTACGCGGCCGTTTACGAAGGCTTGGCAGCGGATGCTGAGGCGGCGGAACAGGCAATCGATGCCGGTCGTATCAGGGTTCAGTCCACTCAGGAGCACGACTGCATTGGTTCGGTCGCCGGCATCTACACAGCCTCGATGCCTGTCCTGGTGGTACGGAATGAGACGGCCGGTAACGTCGCCTTCTGCAACCTTTATGAGGGCGAGAGCCGCCGTCGGCTGAATTACGGCTCCTACGGTGAGGACGTTAGACGTGAACTGCAGTGGCTTGAGAACACGATGGGACCTCTGCTGGCAGAGGCCCTGAGGCGCCACGGCCCGCTTCCGCTGAAGCCGATCATGGCGCGGGCGCTCCGGCTGGGCGATGAGCTGCACAGCCGTAACACAGCCGCCACCATGCTGCTCGCGCGCGAGCTGAGTACGACTTTCATGGATCTCGACAAGGGTCCGTTCGCCGCCGCCACCCGCGAGGTGGTGGCTTTCCTCGCTCGCAACGAGTACGCCTTTCTGCGACTCAGCATGGCAGCCGCGAAGGCGACCGCCGACGCTGCTCACGGAGTCGAGCACAGCAGCCTGCTGACCGGCATGGCCATCAACTGCCAGGACTTCGCGGTGCGGGTAAGCGGCTTGGGGAACGAGTGGTTCCGCGGGCAACACCCCGAGCTCGAGGGCCAGCTCTTTGACGGTTTCGCGAAGGACGACGTCGAGTGGATCGGCGGCGAGAGTTGCGTAACCGAGACAGTCGGACTTGGTGGCTTTGCACAGGCCTGCGCGCCGACTCTGCAGCTGTACCAGGGCGGAAGCGCGGAGGCGATGCGCCGGAACAATGAGGCGATGTTCGACATCACCTTTGGTGAGCATCCGGACTTCAGGCTGCCGCCGTTGGATTTTCGTGGCGCACCGCTAGGGATCGACGTCTTCGCGGTGCTCGATAAGGGCATCGTGCCAGTAATCGACGGCGGTCTGGCTGGTAAGGACGGCGGTCAGATCGGGGCCGGCGTCCTGCGCCCTTCCTTCGACTGCTTCGAGTCGGGCAGCGCGGGCCTACCACGACCGCTATGCGCCAGGCGGCGCATTCTGATTCACCAGCATATCGCTGGGTCAACTACTTGAGGGGGAGTCAATCATCGCTCTCGGATGAACCGAGATGGCGCGGAGTACGTCCATCGTGGTCGAGTAATTGCATGCCAGGCAGGACAACCGGTGTCGGAGGCTCGAATGAGTAGTCTGAGCGGCCAGAAGAATGACTTGGCCGATGAACAGTTCAGCTTCGGGGGCAGCCCTGTTCCAACGGGGGGCCGTCCCGATGCGGTGGGCACCATCGAGGTTCACGGTATCGACGTAATCCCTCTAGATGAGCGTCATGGGCGACCGAGCGAGATGTTCGGGTTGTGGTTCGGCTCGAACCTCATCTTCACGTACCTGCTATCCGGTGCCATCCTCATCCAACTCGGCATATCCCTTATCACCTCTTTTGTCATCGTCCTGGTTTGCGATCTCGCGTGGGTCCTGGTTGGGGTGATGTCGATTCCTGGGCCTAAGACCGGTACGTCGACCTTGGTCATCAGTCGCGCCCAGTACGGGATACAGGGGAACAAGCTCTCGTGCGCACTGAGTTGGCTTCTCAATGTTGCGTACGAAGGAGTGGACTTTGCGATCGCGGCCTTCGCGGCCTACTCGCTAGCCGCCTATTTCGGTTGGCACCCGGGCACTGCTGGGAAGACGGTGCTACTTCTCGCCATCATCGCCGGCTCTTTTGCCCTGGGTCTATTCGGCCACGCTACCATTATGTACTTCCAGAAGGTGTTCGCCTGGGTACTGGGTGGAGCATCGCTCCTCTTTCTGATCTTCGTGGTCCCACATGTTCACTGGTCCTACGTGCCGGCTAAGCCATCCCATGGTTCCGCACTGACTGCGGCAGTTCTGATCGGTATTACCGTCATTCTAAGCGGTCCGCTCTCCTACACGGTTGGCTCCGACTATTCGCGATACCTGCCGCCCGACAGCTCCTCGAGGAAAATTGTTGCGTTCACCGCACTCGGTGGGTACATCCCGTCGGTAGCTCTCACCCTTATTGGAGTGCTCGCTGCGACCGTGGTCGACGCAACTGATCTCACAACTTCGATTCGCCCAGTCGTGCCGAATTGGTTCTACCCGATCTTCCTCCTCGTCGTAATATTCGGGCTGATGGCGAATAGTGTGTTGTCGGTCTATTCCTCCGGCTTCTCCCTCCAGTCGATGGGCGTGCGGATCCGGAGATCGCGGACCATTTGGATCGACGTCGTCCTCGGCACTGCTATAGCGGTCTATGGCGTTCTCATCGCTACGAACTTCCTTACACAGCTGGAGAACTTTCTCGTGTGGTCCGTGTATTGGTACGCGCCCTTCTTCGGGATCTTCATGGTAGAGATGTGGCTCTCGCGAGGGAGGTATGACGGCGAGGAACTCTTTCGAATCGGGGGGCGTTACTGGTTCAGGAATGGGTTCCGTTGGGGCGGCGTTGTCGCTCTCTTGGGGGGGATGGTCGTGAGTATTCTCGCGTCACAGACTCCTTATTTGAAGGGCGCTATCTCTACCCATCTGCTTAGCAGCGGCGACTTGAGCGCCGTCGGGGGATTCATGGTTGGCGCGGCGCTCTATTGGGTCTTGTGCGCGGCCCCCGACCGACGTCGCTTCGCGCGCAGCAGATCGCGCTCCGACTCCACTCTGGGGGCCGATGCGACGCCACAGTCTGGGAACCCCGTCTAACGACTCCGAGCCGCTCCATCGCGGATCCCTGACACGGCGGAGCGGTTCGGGCCCCTAGCAACAGTCTAGAGAGAAGGCACCAATGTCGGCTGAAAGCAACTGGTACTCAGTTCAGCGCATCGACCAAGGAACTATTCTGGTCGCAGAACCGCCGCATGTAAACTCTTACCTCTTGACCGGCACAGAGCGGGCCGTCCTGTTCGACACTGGGATGGGGATGGCCAACATCAAGCGGATTGTTGACGATCTGACCGACCTCGACGTGATGGTCGTGAACTCGCATTACCACTTTGACCACAGTGGTGGTAATTCGTTGTTCGATAACATCGCTATTCATGAGTTGGGAGCAGAACCGCTGGCAGCCGGTGTCCCGGCTGAGTGGTTGGATATGTATACCGAGTTCACGCATGACATGCTAGAAGCTTTCAAGGTGTACAAGGACCTTGATGACCGCTACTTCCACCTCCTCACTGCGGATCTGTTGGCCCGCCCGTTGCCGGAGCGCTTCGACGGGAAGGAGTGGAGGATCCCCCCGACGATTCCGACTCGGCTGTTATCCGAGGGGGATGTGCTGGAGCTAGGAGGAAGGTCCTTGCGGGTACTCCATACCCCGGGACACACGCCTGACTGCATCTGTCTATACGACGGTGCATCTGGGATGCTCTTCGCTGGGGACACCCTGACGACCGGGCCTCACTACGCTCATATGCCTGACTCTGACCTCAGTGCGTTTGCGCAGTCCACTCGACGCCTCGACGTGGAGCTAAGGAAACAGGTAACGGCGATCTACCCGGCACACATTCTTCGGAATGGCGTAGATGCCGTATTCATGACTGAAGTGGCTGACGGCTTCGAAGCAGTGTTGAATGACAAGATCAAGGCGAAGGCCGGGAAGGACATCTTTGGAGACCGGGTTCTGGAGTTCTGGTTCGACCGGTTCTCCATTGTCCTCCCTGGAGACGGCGCGGCAACTCTATAAGGCTGGGTAGGGATAGGCGAGCAGCCACGGGTGGGGAGGAGCCTTAGTGGGTGACTTGTCGCAGCGCCAGGGGGTCGCTCAAAGTCCACCGCGTCCCTCCATCCCGCTCCTGTCGGCGACGAGCAGCTCGGCGAGTCGGGGTCTTATCTCCTTTGACTCTGCGGCCGCGGCCAGACTGCGTCCGAAAGGAGCATCAATCACCTCTGACGGAGGTGGCCGCGGCCACTCGACGTTGCGGATAAGGATCCGTCGACTTCCTTCTGGCCGTGCTGGGCAGACTCTTCAGAACGGCGTCGGTTCAGCGTCCCAAAGCGGCTCTTCAAAGTTGAGGGGGAATCGGCCCCTTGGCACTGATCGTCCGGCGTGGTTGCCGGGTGCAGTGGAACCGTACCCGGCGGCGTTGGTT
>JAABUO010006035.1_pt1 | contig 14016 bp, 30 predicted proteins | sample 5559291 | NCBI WGS metagenome assembly JAABUO01 (sample SAMN10711878, study PRJNA513372) | rock metagenome | isolation source: Antarctica rocks | place: Antarctica: Victoria Land, Finger Mt sud | reverse complement strand
GGTAGAGCCACGCTGAAGAGCGATGCGACGTGCTGCTTGACCACCAGATGGCGCCACATATCGGCCACATGAGTAGTACTATGTCGACCCTGGACCATAGTACTAGTTTGACATGGAGCTAGTGAAGCTACCACCACTGTCACCATATTGTTTAATTACTCCATTTGACCACTTGCGTGAGTTCAAACTGGCAAAATGAACATCATGTGTGTTTGTATTATATGCTTCACCCTACAAATTACAGATCAGGCGCTCAAATTCATATAACGATTATGGCATTCTGTGATCAAGCCATAGGTTGCATGTGCAATCAAAGCAGCCATCATGGCACATCATGAGCAAATGAAATTTATATTGCTGGCTAGCTTAACTGTCCATGTGCCATCACAGTGCGAATCCGCCTAAGGGCGCAAATGCTTGCTTTTGTTTGGGCTGGCTGCTGTCTTCATATTGTTTATGGGGCAGCCGTATGGGCTGCTGCTATATTGCTATCAAGTTGAGCTGCAAGGTGTATCGTATGAGTGTATATCATCATTTTACACAGCCCTCATGTGCCTTATGATTTTGGGACAGAGGGCAGCAACTCAGGGCTGCTTTGCGAGTCCAGGCCTTTGCCCCCCCGCAAGTCAACGAAAGCTCTAGCAGGTACCTGCCGAAACAATAAAAGAACTGCTTTTTGTGCATCTTTCAGCCATATATCCTGAAGTCGAGTGCATTAAGCTTTGCAATAACCTCGCGCTGTTGTGCCGTCGCCGATCTGTGACGTTAGGTCATCAGACGCTCACTTAGCAATAAGCCAGATCAGTGTTAGTTTCGACACTGCCTGTTGCCCTTCATGTCAGCTACCGCTCAACAGGAAGTAGACAGTCTTGATCGAGTCCTCACAAGACTAGCCACAACCGAGGAGACCAACTTGGAGAAGGTGGGTGTGGAAGTAATGCAAACAAGACTGCCAGACCACACAGTACTGAAGATGAGCCAGCTAAATTGCCTCTTCTTTATAAGTGGTCACCTGCACACAGACCTGCTCGTTAGCATGACTGCAGGTGCTGAGCAGATTATTACCTGTTGTGCTTGGGCAGTTGAAGTCCCCTCACGAAGTCACCAAGAAGAAAGTGAGTCTGATGTCATTACAACCTGTGCGATCTTAGCAGCTCTAGTATCATGCCTTTGTTCCGCACAGGTACTGGAGATGCTGTCACATGTCAACAAGAGAGTACGAGGTCATGATCAAATTAAACTGCCGCTAGACGCTTTGCTGGATCTGTACCTGACCGATGCTTCAGCGCCATTGGTCAAGAACTTTGCTATTGTTTATATTGAAATGGCCATGGAACGGAGCACAGAGGACCAGCAAGCAGCTGCAGTAAGCATGGACAGCTGCTCTTGTTTTCTCTTGCGTCGTTGCCTTGCATAGTCGATCACAACTTGTCACCTGCACATGCTGACACTGCTGTGGCTAAGCTTTGAAGAGACAACAGCACCAGGCAGCATCAGTTAGAGGACAGGTTGTAAATGTGTATCTAGTATATGACGGTACGGTGTAAGAGACAACCATTTGAGCCTTGGCCTCACAAGGGCTTTCAAAAGGGCAGGAGGTTGAGCGTGGTTTGGACAAGCAATGGACCTCCACAGTCCTTGTCATCTAGCATGAGCTCTGCCTGCACCAGCTGGGCATCTACGTAGTTGGGCGCAACATCTAACACTGCTGCTAGTGCGGCTCTTGTTTTGGAAGCTGCCACTGAAGCCCTGCAAGGTCAAAGTCTCCATGACTCATTCTTATTATCTCAGTCTCTGATTGTCTGGGTTGCTACACGAGCTCTAAAGGGGTCCTGGCATGGGTTGCAGGTGGCCAAGCTTCTGCTCAACATTTCCAAACAGTCAGGTCAGCACCAGCACACGTTGCTACGTTTGGCTATAGTTGGCCTGGAAAGCCTGGCTCAAGCCACCCCCAAGCACCAACAGAGTACAGAGGAGGAGTTTGCTGCCAAATATGCATTCCTGCAGAGCACTGCTGACCGTGCCAAGTTTCTGGATTTTGCTACAACAGTGATGCTGTATCAGCCAGCAGCTTTGCTGCCTCGTGTCATGCCCACTGCAAATCAGAGTCCAGCAGAGGCAAGTCTGTTGCTGAAGACACACATGCTGCATTGCGCTGTGCCAAAATGGTACCAGCTCAGCCAACAGAAGGAACATTCATGCTTGTGGCACATGCTAGTAGATTGCACAACACTGTTACATGGCATAGAAACAGCTCCTCATGAACTGTGAGAATGCTTGCATGCTAGACCTGCTTACACGCTTTCACAGCCGTTGCTGAGTGGGAGTGATGATGCAGGCTCTTGGTCAGCTGATACAGTCCAGCATTACGGGTGGGCCACTGGCAAGAGGTCCAAGCGGTGGCTCCTTGTCCCGGGGATCCAGTGGCAGTGCTGCAGGGCCCCTACCCACTCCACCAGGTCTGGCCAGGCAGGATGTGTCTCTGGTGGAAGGCAAAGCAGCACCTTCAGGTGGGTAAGTTCATGGCGTCCACTGTCTGCGTGACATGCTCTGTGCTGTATTGTGCTCTCCCAGCTGCATCAGTGTTCACAAGACTGTCTTGCTGCTGTCTATGTACAAGAGCATGCTGCGGTGTCATGCTGTATGTGGTGAAACTGCTGCAAATTGTACTGCATAGTGCCCAGTGTTCTGCAGCCAATGCCAGGTATATGCAAGAAGCATCTGAGTGCTCTCTGTCCAGTCCTAGCAATGTATGTTAGCTGTGAGTATTGTGCAGTGAATGTGCTTCAGAAGCGCAAGCTTGGTATCTTGAATTTCACGGCAGCGGCTGGACTTGAGCCAGGCGCGGCTTTACTGCTGTACCTGATTGCTGCAGCTGACCCCCAGGACTCTGTCAGCAGGTACTGCTTACAAATGCTTCCATGTTCACCTGAATTGCCACTGGCTTAGACTCTGCCCAGCTGAATTTGATGCATGGTATGGACGACGCAAAGAAAACAAATATCTTGCTTACAATTGCAGCCATTTGTTCCTCATTTGATCATTGTTCAGATTGAACATCTGAACTAACGGCATCTTGATTGCTTTGATGCACTCTGTCTGCAACATTGATAGCATCAGCTCAGCCTGCAGCCTGCAATGCCCTCGATAGCTTGACGCTGGTGTTGCAGACGAGGGGAGGAGTTGCTGCGGAAGCGGTGTGGGCTGGACTCACCCAAGCCTTCTGTCAATCTGGAAGACTCTGCCCTCATGGCCAAGCTGTTTCACCTCTTTCAGGGTTCTGTGCAGCCCAACATGGGCAGTGCAAGTCAGGAAGCAGCAGCTGTACCTGATGACCATACATTGCCAGCTGGAGTGCCGCTGCAAAGCCGCCTCATGAACTTGTTCACCAAGAGCACTGCTGCTGCCAATTTTTTTCCTGGGACGGTTCAGGTGTGAGCGGACAGCTGTGTGTCATGTGATGTACATGCAGCTATACTTCAGCTGGCAACATGCACGTGGACGCTGAAAGTATAAAACGTACTTTGTGTGTGTCTGTTGTTTGCACTTGGCATTGTGCAAAGCATCTGTTTAAAGATCAATCTGGACATCATGCTGTTTGACAAGGCAAGACATGGATGATTGACAGCAGCTGACACACGGCTGCATAACTGCAGGTCATCTTGAGCTGTGTTTATGGAACCACTACAACAGCACGCCTTAAGCAGCAAGGCATGGAGTTTGCTGTCTGGGTTTTCAAGCATGCTGATGATGCACAGCTGCAACCACATTCCAATGTCATTCTGCAAAAGCTGCTGCAGCTTCTCAATGAAGGTACAAGTCAGTCATGTGTCCATCATTAGCATTGTTGCCCTGGTATGCCTTCCAGCATGAAGTTACGCATATTCATATAGGATAACATTACTGCAGACTTAGCAACCCTGGCACATATCTGGAAGTGGGTCTCAATATCAGCACGTTTCTACCTACAAATACCTGACTATTTAGTGAGGTTGCACTAAGCTGTACTCACATTTCCTAAGTCTCTGCAGAGGGTGCATCGTCTGACACTCCCACACTGACGCTGCGCGGCTTCACGTACCAGGCTGTGGGGCAGCTGGCAAAGAGAGCACCACAGCTGTTTCAGAAAGATACTGACATTGCAGCTCAGTTCTTCTCAGCTCTTTCTGTGGAGCCGCCTGGTGTTAGAGCTGCCTTACAAGAAGCAGTCAGCACCCTAGCTGTAGCGTACAAGGGGTGTTCAGGTGTGTCCACCTAAGGCGCATATGCCTTGCCTATGGGTTTCTTGGGTATGTCCACTCAAGACATATATGTCTCCCCCTTGAATCTCTCTGGTGTTGCAATACATGACTGCATCAGCAACAACAGCAACATGTTGCTGATCTTGTCTGCACACCTACGCTATCGTGGAACCAGATCTGCAAAGAATCATGGAAAGAATGCTGGTGTGCAGGTGATGCTGCTGCTCGCATAGAGCAGCTGCTGTTAGGGAGTATCACCAGTCCACAAGAGGCTTCCCGGCTGTGTGCTGTGCAATGGGCCAACAGGCTGTTCCCCTTTCAGCATGTGCCAGCACGCTACATATGTGCACTGGCAGCCGGCGACATCAAGCTGGAGATCAGAGAGGAAGGCCAGAGTGGCCTCAAGCCTCCTAAGCCCCAGCCAGGTAACGTCTCTGCAATTGTTCAACACAAGTCTCTCATCAATGAAGCACATGAGCAACGTTCTGGGTGAGTGCAAAGTGCGATCTGCCCACTCACAAGACTTTGAAAGACTGGTGACTTCCATACACATCTCAAGTCACAGGTTCAAGTTGTGGAGCTCATTTGCAGCATTGTCAGCATTTGTGTTTGAAGTGCAGCGCCGTCAATGCCGATGTGTGTTCGTACTGCTATGGCTCTGGTGGTTGCAGGTGCAGCACAGATAAAAGTAACATACCCACAGCTGGGAGCAATGGTGTCATACACTCAGAGCAGGCAGCCAGCCCTGAAGCAGGCAGCAGCAACAGCCAGAGGCTCCCTGGACATGAGCAAGCCATTGCCATTGCAGCCTAAAGCCTACCTGGCTCTCATCACCTTCCTCAGGGAGTGCAGGAAGCAGCACACAGATGACCCCAAATCTGTCTCACAGGACTATTTAGGTAATGACTTGTCACGCCTTGTGTGCAAATAACAGGTCATGCTGACTATGGTCAGACCTGCAAGTAACAGGTCACCAGGGTGGTTTCAACTTGTCGCTCCCAACCTTCACCTTTGCAAGTATGAGCTCTACGAAGGAGCTTCGTGGTATGATCATCATGCACTCCAGTAGCTGTCAGGATGTATGCAGGTATTCTGGAGCATGCCTTGGTGAAAGACGCCACTGGTGAACTGCATGTGACCGCCATTCAGGCCATGCTGGGGGTGGCATCAGACTCACCTGAGCAGTGCGCTGGACTATACAGGGGTCAGCTCTCCTGGCTCAGGTCCTTTCTCACTCACACAGATGCTACAGGTAAGTCCGCAATCATGCTGTAAGGCCTCCTGACTGCGTGCTCGGTCAGCATAAAGATCAACAAGACCAGTGGCTCAACAACAATAATGCAAGCGCAGGGTTTTCTTCATTTGCCTACCTCTGTGTTCAGCACGACATTCGTCTAAGCATTGTGTCTGTATATTCTGCCAGCTTGGTACAGTCATACAAATGAGCTTGGTTGTCTGCAGCCCGTGACACTGCTGGCAAGCTATGCGGCATTGTCATGCTAGCAGTCAAGCCAGAAAGCGCTGAAGCTTTCCTGACAGACCTTATAGCTGGCTTTGGTGGTCATGACGTCAAGAAACATAAGTTTGAGATGCAAGATGGCTATCTTGGAGGCACAGGATATGTGCTGGCACAAGCCATGACAGGTAATCCTTCCTTCCATTGAGACACATGAGGGTCATGGTGCTTCAGACATTGAACGCTGGCTGCCATATGCAGCAGGGTCTCTTGTCTACATACCCTCTTGATGACTGTGTGCCCAGCTTGTTGCTTCCCATGCCCTGCTTCGGTACACAGCGCATTTGGTTGCTTGTTGTTTGAGACAATGGTTGCCTAGCAGTCAGGTAGGTGAAATCAGTGCGCATGTGGCCAGGGCTATCACATCATGTGTTGCCTGCAGGTCAGCCAGCCCTCTCTAAGGAAGCTCAGCACCAAGCCGCTGAAGCGCTGTGTGATGCCTTGAAGCACTCACAGCATGCCTTGGCAGCCACAGCAGCAGCAGCCCTGGGATGTGCTGGCCTCAGAGGCCCTCTTCCTCTCCCAGATGCACCTACCCCTGCTGCAGCATCATCACCTGAGAAGCCGCAATCATCAAGTGAAGTTGCATCTGAAGCCAAGCGGTCAAGCTTGCCTCCTCAAGAGCCCTTATCAGCTTCGTCGTCCAGTACATCTACAGTAAAGTGGACAGGAGCTGAGTCAAGCAGCCCAGCATGTGATGACATAGCTTCCAGGCAGAGTGCAATGCAGCGCATTGTTGCCCTTACCAAGGACAAGGATGTCAAGGTTGTTCAGAAGGCAGCCATTGCAGCGGGGCACTGTTGTGCTGGTCACCCTGTCAAAGCTGTTTTGGATCCTGCTTTGGAGGCTCTGTTTGCACTAGGATTCAACAAGAATGAAGATGTGCTATTCACTGTTGGGGAAGCCCTGTGCTTTGCTTTTGGAGGTACAGTGTCTCATCTGCCGTGGGTCCATGATTGCCAGCACTGCGCATCAGAGCTTGACAGAAAGGTCATGCAAACCTTGCTGACACACTACCAGATAAGGCAATGGCACTGTGACCTAGCTGCATTGGGGGACAACATGCCGCCCAGATGCACAAGCATACGGACAGCAATGTCCCTGCCTTTATAAGCTTGCGACCTTCTAAGCAGCAACAGCGTCAAGGAGATTGCCATTTACACCTGTCACTGCAACTGCAGGGGTCCCTGTGTCTGCTGACATTGTGTTACGCACCTCCTTCCACTCCATTGCCACTTGGCTCAACTCCAAGGAAGCTGGCACCACGTCAGAGGCTGTTGAGGGTGTGCAGGACATGGACACAGACTCTGCTGCCACCTCACCACGCTTGAATGGCCACAACGAGAGCAGCTCTGACAGTGCTGACCAGATAGCAGCACAGGACCAGATCATCAAGAAGGTCATGCAGGAGCTTGTCTTTCACTCTCGTGCTGAGGTAAGCCAGCCAGCGCAACATGGCCATGCATGGAAACCCAAAAATCTGACTAAGCATCTACAATCGCTTCACGGTGCATAAACACACCAGCAAATCTTGCTGCAAATCTAGCTTTGCATGTGTTGTCATCACATCAGCCATAGCCATAGTGGTGTGACAGTCTTGAGTCATGGTGAGGTGGGGTGTGAGTGCGCAGGTGCGCTGCGCTGGCTGTGTCTGGCTGCTGTCACTGGTCAGCTACACTGGCAAGCACCCCAAGCTTATGCCATTGCTGCCAGACATTCAAGAAGCTTTCAGTCATCTGCTGGGTGACCAGAACGAGCTGACTCAAGAGATGGCTTCTCGGGGGATGAGTGTGGTGTACAGCTTGGGAGACGAGACAGCACAGAAGCAGCTCCTAGATGGCCTTATGGGGGTCCTGCAAGGTACTATCCCCCTGCTCTGTCTTGTGTGCCAGTTGACAGCATGCGCGCTGCAGAACTCGTCAGCTTACAGAAGGGTCAGCAGCCGAATGTGATGGTCTTGAATAATCTCTGCGATACTTATCCATTCTTTTTGCTGGCAGACAAAGAGTTGACCAGACTGGTGAAAATCGTTACAGTGTCACAAGCTACACAGTACAAGCAATGGTTCAGGATATGAGTTGAATGCAGGTGGCGCCAGGAAGCGCAGAGCAGTGAAGTTGACAGGGGAGACCCAGGTATTTGAGGAGGGGTTGATGGGGGAGGCCCCAGGGGGTGGTAGTCTGTCCACCTACAAGGAGTTGTGTGCATTGGCCACAGATATGGGCCAGCCGGACCTGGTATACCGCTTCATGGACCTTGCCAACCATCATGCCTCTATCAACTCCTCGCGTGGCGCAGCCTTTGGGTAGGTCACCTCAAGTGCAACCTGTGTCTGTGCAATACACTTCATCTACATAAATGCTAGTATATAGTTGCGCAAGGTTTCAGCTTGCAATGCACAGCACACCTTTTGGCAGCTCCCAAAACCCCAAACAAAACATGCTTGGTGAGATCTAGATAAAATAACCAGATTCTTTTGTGTGAACTGTTGTGAACTTATTGTGCAGATTTGCTTCCATTGCTAAGCTGGCTGGAGAACAGCTTGGGCCGTACATTGCAAAGCTGGTGCCCAAGCTGTACCGGTATCAGTACGATCCCAATGCGCGTGTCAGGGACTCCATGTCTCACATCTGGAGGGCTCTGGTGGCTGAGCCAAAGAAGACTGTGGATGAGCACTTTGGTGCTATTCTGCAGGAACTGCTCAAGGTACCTTCTTTCATTAGCGTCTCAATGCTGTCATGCGTACCCTGTGAGACAGACATGCACGCAAAGATGCTCTCTGATGTTGAGTCTAGTGTGAACGGAAGTCTGCTGTCTGCTGTTCTGAGACACTCTGTACAGCTCAGATATGTTGCCATTCGTGTACTATGCCCCTCAGAACTCTAAAGTGAGCATCGCACTATTTCTGCATACCCTTACAATCAAGATCAACTTTGCGCATTTCCAATATTGTCATCAGACCAAGCCGTGTATGCCAAAAATGATGAAGCATTTTAAAAGCCAGTGACATGGGCCGGCACTTGGATGCCAGGCATCTGCCTACTGCTTCCAGACACAGACTTCATGTAGCATGCGTCAACACAACATGCTGTTGCAGGAAATGGGTGGCAGGTTGTGGCGCAACAGAGAGGCCAGCTGTAATGCTCTGTCAGACCTGCTGCAAGGCAGAAGATGGCCAGAGCTGAAAGAGAAGCTGCGTGACATATGGACCATGACACTGCGTGCCGCAGACGACATCAAGGAGAGCGTGCGTGGTGCTGCCACCATTCTTGGCAAGACACTGCGCAACCTCACGCTGAGACTGTGCGACCCACAGGTCACGCCGACCAAGGAAGCCCAAGAGGCTGTTGGTCTGGCTCTGCCACTATTGCTTGAGCAAGGTAAGATCATGGCACCTCTGCTTTTCAGAAGCTCCAACAGTGGCTCTGTGTACTTGTTCCAGCTGTCTTCTGGCATACTTCAGTCAACGCATGAGGAAGCCAGGTTGGCCCATCGTCATGCTTACACAGCATGACAATGCAGCAGTATCTTTCTTTGTCCTGTGCCCATTGTAGGTGTTGTGTTGATGCAGGCGTGACCAGTCAGGTGGCAGAGGTGAGGGCTATGGGGCTGGACATGATAGCCAAGATGGTGAAGGCCTCAGGGCCTGCTCAGATCCAGCCCCACCTGGCTGACCTATCAGTCACAATGCTAGAAAGCCTGTCAGGCATGGAGGTATGCTCCTCTCAAACTGGCTAAAACATGCTGCGGATGCAATCGTGACAGATATCCTGACATTTGTCAAGCTACGCTCATGCCTGTGCATCCATCACAAAGGCATATCAGCAACTGACATGGGTGCACTCATACACATTTGGGCTGCCCATGACGTATGCATGACATGCAGGGAAGCTAACTGCCACTGCGTGCAGGACTCCCGGCTGAACTACATTGAGCAGAATGCTGACCGTTTTGGGGTAGATTCAGACAAGCTGGAGAATGCAAGAGTGAATGCGTCAAAGGTTTCACCAATGAATGATACCCTGGATCTGTGTGCTCGCTATGCCAATGGCAAAACCCTTGATGACATGGTGAGCCACTGCTGCTGCTTTCAGCTTGGCTTGGCTGCATCTGCTTGACTTCAATGCATGTACCATGTGCTGAGCTAGACTGATGACACTCACATGCTCCTGGTGCCATGTCAGCATGCGCATGCAAGCTATGCCTGCTTGCTTGCCTGCCTGCCTGTATGCGGGCTTATCATGGCAGTGCCAGTGTGTATTACAAGTGGCTGCAGTGTTGACGTATGTGTGTAAAGCACAGGTACCAAAGCTGTGCGGTCTGGTGAAGAGAGGTATTGGATTGAACACCAGGACAGGCTGCGCTCGCTTCATCATCTCCCTCACCACCCGCCAGGGCGCTGACATCAAGCCACACACAGCAGCCTTCATCAAGGTCACCAACCTACCCCAAAGAGGCGCTGCCCAGCAAGTGCAGCTGCAGTGCAATCATTAAGTCAAACATAGCAAGCCATGACCAACCAGCTCATGTGCCCTGGTTGTGACCCTCTCTACAGAGTTTGTTGACAGCATGCTGCTCAAATCTTGAGATTCCATGAGTGCATTCACGCTTTTCAGCATGAAAGGTCTGTAGCAGGGATGAGAGGAAACTTACTATTGTGACAACTGTCTGGTGTTGTGTGCAGGCTCTGGTGACAGCTGCAAGGGCAGAGAAGAGCAGCACAGTGCAGAGGGCATATGCACAGGCTGCAGGCAGTGTGGCCAGGTACACTTCAGAGGCACGAGTGGCCAAGCTTGTGGAAGAGGCTGTTGCCATGTACACAGCTCCAGGTCAGTTCAGATCATCAGTCACAAGGATCATGGTCATCATTTGACGCAGTGTCTTGCATGTCCATTGCATGCCAATGCTCAGCAATTAGTTGCATGCCAAAGGCTCCTGCACAGGCATGCTGTCTGCTGTACATGATGCATAAGAGTCGTGATGGTCGTGCAGGTGACAGAGAATCTCGCCTGTTGTCTGGCATGTTGATCAGAGAACTGCAGAAGCAGGCAGCGGAGGCTTTCTCCGGTCAAGCGTCGCAGGTCATCTCTGCTTCAAGCTGCGATTGTCTGCACCTACATCACATACTGTGTTTGTCAGTAGCACCTGATACACAGCACACTTTGAGTCGATACACTCTGTATTGATGCATTGTTGTCAGACTTGCACTTACAAGCTGTACTGATTCAGTGCTGTTGTCATGTGTTTTGAGGTTGTTTGATGAATGTGAATCTGGTGCAGGTGCTTCCGTTGGCTTTCATTGCCAAGTCTGACGAGGACAGTGCAGTCGCGGCCCTGTGGGGTGAGATCTGGGAGGAGGGCACCACCAGCATCTCTGCAGCCCTGCGCATGTACATGGCAGACCTTGTCCCCCTCATCACAGCTGGTACTGCCTTCGCTCTTCACGCTCCCTCTGTGCATACCAAAGTATTGTGCTTTCTGCTTCTACTTTGCCTTGTCTAAGTCGTTGTATCTTTCTGAACGTGTGTCTGCAAAGTGTTCATCAATCATTCATAAATGCTTGCATTGATGAGCAGCAAAATCTTAGTTGTACTACGTAGGCAGTCCTTGATTTTCAGGCATTGCCTGCAGAGTCTGATTTTGCATCTGAGTGTTTCAGACTGTCATTGTGGCAACAGCGACTGTGTTGCAGGGCTGTCCAGTCAGCAATGGGGTCAGAAAAAAGCTGCAGCAAAAGCTTTGGCAGACCTTGCTGAGGCTGGGGGCGATGCCCTTCCACCCCACGCCCCTGCCCTCATGGCTACACTCCTTCAGGTGACCAAGCCTGCTGCTGCTGCTACCTGCCAATCATTGTCACTCACATATATCTTGATGATCTTGCATGCACGACACTGCTGTGCTGTGACCCTCTCTTTGTATGTCACCGCAACAAGAAGTTGTGTCTGCTGAGCACAACTGAGGTGGTGCAAAAGCTTTTGCAGGAGCTGCCTGGCAGGTTATGGGATGGCAAGGAGGCTATGCTATCTGCAGTAGCCGCCGTCAGCAAAGCTGCAGCCAAGGCAGTCATGTCAAGTACACAGCCAACCTCCAACAGCAAGGCTGTTGTAGAGGCCCTCATGGCCGCCCTGGCACGTAAGAAACAGACATACAGGTGAACAGCTTTCTCTGTTGTGTTGTGCCTTTCCCTTTGCAGCTTTGTTGCAGCTAGGTGTACTTGAAGAGGCTGTGACGCAAGTGTCCATCATGCATCAGCAGGCATGCACAAAACAACAAGATTGGGTTGAGGCTTCTAGGCGTGTGTCAAGTGTTTTGTGTATTTTGTGGCACAGGCAAGCAGCTTTGGAAGCTCTGCAAACAGCCCTGGAATCTTTCTCCAGTGAGGACCATTTTGAGAGTGTGGCTGGTCCCTTACTGGCAACCCCACTGCAGCACACTCAGGCGGCCACCTCAACCTCAGGCCAGGTCAGCCCTACCTCCAGTCTGCCTGCCATCTTCTTTGCATAACCTTTCTGCAGCTGTGTGATGCAATGCTTGCACCAGCTTGTGCCAGTCACAGCCAATGCACCTGTCTCACCTGCTGTATCTCTTCTGCACCCCTACCTGTGGACTTTGACGCACAGACCTTTGGGCGTCAAAACAGCAATCTGCCTATGATGATTGCAATGCAGGGCCCTGCTGAGGAAGAGCAGGATGAGGACAAGGAGCGACCTCTGCCTCTGCTGCCCACCCTGAAGGCTTTGCAGGCAGCCTGGCAGGCAGCATCCAAGCAGACAGCGCTGAAGCAGGCACCCAGTATGGCCAAAGCATTGCAGGAATCTTTGCAGCCAGGTGCATAAGCTGAGATGCTGGCAACATACACGCAGCTTAGTATGCCCTTGCAAAGTTCACAGTCTTGCATTGTGATCAAACAGATCTTCAATTTCAGCCTGTTTAGGCCTCACAGCAACCCCCTTTGCACCTGTGCTTCAGCATGCACTCTGTGTTTGGGCCACAGCTACCATGTTTGCACTGCTTGTTGCATCAACTGTTGATCATTCGGCACGTCAAGGCTAGAACAGATCAGTGGTCTGTGCAATTGCAGGTTTCTCATGGCAGATACATGCTGCAGCCCTGAAGATTACGCAGGCCTTTGTTGCCAAGCTGCAGGAGGCTGAGTCTGCCAGTGTGCCGCAGGAGCAGGCTGCACTTTTCATGGATCTGATTCCAGGTACTCTGGCACAATCCAGCTACTTTGGACTCCAAACGGTGCTGGTTGCACATCTGGATATTTTCTGTCCTATGCACATGCATATGCACACTGGTGGGCCAACTGAATGTTGAGATTGCAGCTCAGAGGTGTGTGGTGATGCAGGGGTGGTAAGGGCAACGCAGGATGTAAAGATTGCGCAGCTGCAGACTGCTGCCCTTGATACCTTGGCAGTTGTACTGAAAGCAACAGGAGGAGGGCACCATTTGCCTGCTGAAAAGCAAGCAGCAATTAGAGAGCAGCTCAATGCTATGATTGCAGACAACAGAAGTTCTGCTGTCAAAGCACATGCTACAGATGTTTTGGCACTGCTGACAGTTGGTTCTGGAGGAGATGCTGAGATGCATGATGCCCTGCCTCAGTAGTCCTGCTAATTGCAACTCCTGCAACCAAGCAAAAGTTTTGTTTGCATTGAATCAAATCGAATATTGCTATGCCTGTATGTTCAGGTTGCAGTTTTATATTTATTGTTTTTAAAATACTATGTGTAGTGCATAAGCAATACTGACATAATCCAGCCATCCAACGAACAGAGTTAACGTAGCAGGCAAAGATCAGCCTGCGTGATACCACCACATTCAAAATACTTAAACGTCCAACTGCATGAACTTGGCGTCTACAGCAACTTCCTCAAGCACTCTCTACAGCTGGGGACTTCATGACAGTACTCATTGCTGCAATGCATTGCAAACGGATGTATGGTATACAACAATCAAGGCATCTACGTGCAAAGTAAGCTGACAATTGTGCACGTGTCATGGCCTTTGTTGTGCAAACATGCACAACTAGGTCTGGCAGCAGCACCAAACTCAGGACTGACATATCTGCTGACAATAACAGCTTATTCATAAAGATGCACAGGCAATGATGACAAAACAGCCGTAATGGTTGACCATATTGGCTGATGAGTCATGACACAATCTTGGTCAACACTGCATTTGTCCCCCGTTTGCCTTTCACCTCATAGTTGCCTCTGAAGCCTGAGCTGCTGCCTCCCACTGTCTATAGTTGGC
>JAABUO010006034.1_pt1 | contig 14016 bp, 16 predicted proteins | sample 5559291 | NCBI WGS metagenome assembly JAABUO01 (sample SAMN10711878, study PRJNA513372) | rock metagenome | isolation source: Antarctica rocks | place: Antarctica: Victoria Land, Finger Mt sud | reverse complement strand
GCAGCTGGGCGGCGTCGACGTTCACCGGTGCACGGCTCGCCGCTGGCCCTCAACGACTTCTGGTGGCAGTCGCTACCAGCCGACGAGCATCTCGCGCGGGTCGCCGCCAGCGGCGCCGACGTGATCCTGTGCACCCACAGCGGACTGCCCTGGCAGGCCCAGGTCGAGGGCAGCCTGGTGGTCAACGTCGGTGTGCTGGGCAAGCCCGCCAACGACGGGCAGCGCGAGGTCCGCTACGCCGTGCTCGACCTGGTTCCCGGCGCCCCCCGGGCCGAGATCATCACCCTCGCCTACGACTGGACGGCCCAAGCCGGCTCGATGCGCACCGCCGGCCTGCCGGAGGCGTTCGTGGAGACGATCGAGACCGGCTGGTGGACCACCTGCCTGGAGGCACTGCCGCCAGCCGAACGAGCCGCCGGCCGGTTCCACCTCTACCGCAGCACCCTGCCGACCGCCTTCACCCCGGCTGGTGGCGGCTGGGCCGAGACCGGGCCCGCACCCGCCGACGGCCGCCCGGTGATCCCGCTGTTCGGGTCAACCTGGCTGCCGAGCAGGTTGTGGCTCTACACCAACTTCCACTGCAACCTGCGCTGCGACTACTGCGCCGTCGCCTCCTCCCCGAAGGCGGCGCCCCGCACCCTGGCACCGCACCGGTTCGGGGAACTGGTCGACGAGGCCGTTACCGAAGGGTTCACCGAGCTCTACGTCACCGGCGGCGAGCCGTTCCTGCACCCGGACATCGTCGAGCTGCTCGAGCGTGCCACCAGCGCGCTGCCGACCGTCGTGCTGACCAACGCGATGCTGCTGCGCGGCGCCCGGTCCGACGGCCTGGCCGCCCTGGCCGGCCGGCGCCTGGTGGTCCAGACCTCCCTCGACGGGGCACGCCCCGAGACCCACGACCAGCACCGCGGCGCCGGCTCCTTCGCCCGGACCGTCGAGGGCATCCGCCGGCTCGTCGAGCTGGGCCTGCCACCGCGGGTCGCGCTAACCGAAACCGCCGAGAACAGCGGTGAGGTTGCCGAGGTCGCCGCCCTGCTCGATGAGCTCGGCGTGCCCGCGGCCAACTTCGCGGTCCGGCCGCTGCTGCTGCGCGGCGTGTCCGAACATGGCATGGCGATCGGTGAGGACAGCAGCATCCCCGAACTCACCGTCACCGCCGACGGCCTGCACTGGCACCCCGCCGGCGCCGACCTTTCCACCAGCCCCGACATGCACCTCGCCGGCCCCGGCACCTCACTGGCCGAGGGCAAGCGACTGGTCACCGAGCGGTTCTTCCGCGCCCGGCTCGGGGACGGCAGCCTGCCCCAACCGGTGCACTGCGCGATCTGAGCACACCCACAGATCCCCTGACCGAAACCAGCAGGAGCCGCACATGAGCCATATGCAGACCACCGAGATCGGCGTCGGCGACATCGGACTCATCGACCCGGACGGGCAGAAGATCCGGCTGGCCCAGCTGCCCCCGGTCCAGCTTCTGGTACTTATGCGCCATCGCCATTGACTGCCCTGCCAGCAGCACCTGGTCCAGGTGCACCAGCAGCACACCGACCCGCGGGTCGGCCTGGTCCTCGTCGGATTCGGCGACCCTGCCCGGCTCGCACCCATCGCCAGCAAGCTCGGCTGGCGAGGACTGGTGCTATCCGACCCGACCCGCACCCTCTACACCCGGCTCGGCATCGGCCGCGCCCCACTCTGGAGGATCTACACCCCCACGACGTTGCTCACCTACGCCAGGGGGGCGCGCCGCCCCGGCACCGTCACCGGCCGGCCCGATGAGGACACCCGCCAGCTCGGCGGCGACGCGATCCTCGCCGACGGTTTCATCATCCGGCTCTGGCGGCCCCGTTCACCCGACGACCGGCCGCCGGCCGGCGAAGTCCTCAACGAAGCCTCCCGGCTGTTCGCCTGAGCCAGCACCAAGCCGCCGGAGCGGTTGCGAGTGGCACCGGTCGTTCGGCCACGCCAGGCCTGACGAGCTCGACCTGATCAGTTGGCACGCCCGACCGTGCCGGACCCGGCACGCTGCCCGTTCCGGGACGTCAGGCAGCAGGAACGCCAGTCAGATCGCCCATCTGCTGCCGTCCCACAGGGCCCAGAGCTTGCCGCGGCGCTCGACAAGACCGAGCTCGCGGGGCCAGCGGTCTGCCACCTGTTACAAGCGGCCGAATCCCGTGAGCCGCTCTCCCCTGGAGGAAGCTGATGCGCCGCCCACGCCTTCGTCGACAGGTCCGCGATCGGCACCGAGACCGCTGCGGAGAGACCACCCCATCGACATCGCACGAGCTGGCGCGCCCGACGCACGGCAGCCACCGGCCTGACCCGTGGAGCGGCCTGGTCAGCCACAGGAGCGGACCGCCAGGACATCGACCCCCCTGCTCGGGGTGGCCGCTGCGCCCCCGGGCAGCGGCTCGCGCGACCGGCACTTTCACGACGCGTCCCCGTCTGCCGGACCCGCTCCCCTGCGCGGGCAGCTCTGCTTGGTCCGCTCGGGTGGAGACATGTAGGCCGACATCGCATCCTGAGCTGCCGTACGCGGTGACATGCGGGAGCGCCTGCGGGGGCCTACGCATGGGTAAGACGTGGCCGAACGGACGCATGGGCGAGACGTGGCCGAATGGGCGAGACATCGCCGAATGGACTACTGGGGCAGGGAGTGAGCATGGTCGACGAGCCGATGAGCTTCGAGCGTTTCCGCAGGTCCTTTTACTACGGCGAGCACAGCGACATGCAGGCCAAGTTCCTCGCCGCGATGACCGACGAGCAGGCCGCTGGGGCGCTCGCTGACGTCTTGGCCGGCCTCGGTGAGGCCTTCGACACCGGCAACCTCGAGCCGGTGCGCAACGCGGTCTACCACCGGCCCAGGTCGCTGCCTACGTCGAGGACGACGCGCCGAGAGTGCAGGACGCCCCGTTCACGCCACTCACGGGCGACCTGGCGGACCGACGGCTCGCGCTGGTCTCCGCCGGCGGCGTGTTCCGGGTCGGCGACGATCCGATGGGCCCGAACGGGCCCACCCAGCAGGAGTCCCTGCAGATGATCAAAGACTTCCTGCGCGGTGCGCCGACGCTGTCGGAGATCCCGCGCGACACACCTGACGAGATGCTCACGGCGCGCCACCCCGGGTACGACGCGCGGACAGCGCAGCGCGACCCCGGGACCGTCTTTCCCCTCGCCGTACTGAGGGACCTGGCAGCGCAGGGAGCGGTCGGACTCGCCGACACGCACTACAGCTTCACCGGAGCCACCTCGCAGGTACGGCTGCGTGAGCAGGCAGCGCCGCAGTGGGCGCAGCGGTTGCGCGCCGAAGGAGTCGACGCCTGCTTGCTCGTCGCCATCTGACCGGTCTGCCACGGGTCGGTCGGCCTCCTCAGCAGGGCTTTGGAAGAGCAGGGTGTCCCCACGGTCTCGGTCTTCATCCGGGCCTTCGCCCATGTCGCTCGGCGGCTGCAAGTGCCCCGGGTGCTCGTCACGCCGCACCTGATGGGCCGTACCGTCGGTCCCGTCGGGAACCGGATGCAGCAGCGCAAGGTCGTTGAAGCTGCGACTCCTCGTCGAGGCGCGGGCCCCGGCCACGCGCGCCGACCTGTGCACGTGACCTGTGCGGGTTCGGCGGCACGACGCACAGGGAGGGATCCTGACATGCCAGCACCGAGTGTGATCGTGTTCGACGTCCACGAGGGTTGTCGGACCTGCAGCCGATGACGCAGCGGTTCACCGACGTCAGGCTGCCGGCTCAGCTCGCTCAGACGCGGTTCGCCCAGGTGCTTCGCGACAGCTTCGCGCTCGCTGCCGCCGGCGGCTCGGCGACGTTCTCGGCCATCGCCGACGGCGTGCTGCGCAGCCTGTTCCCGCAGCACGCTCCCGACCGGGACCCCAGCGAGGCCGTGCAGCACGTGTTGGACGGCTTCTTGTCACTGCACGTCCATCCCGACGTGCCCGTAGGCGTCCGTGTGCTCGCGGGCCGCGGCCTGCGCCTGCTCACGCTGACCAACGGCGCCACGCGCGTCGCCGAAACGCTGCTCATCGGCGCCGGTGTGCGCGAGCAGTTCGAGACTCTGTTGAGCGTCGAGGCCGCCGGCCGCAGGCCGCCGGAAGCCGGCCCCGAGTCGTACGCCTACGCCGCCCGGGAGTGCGGAGTGCCGCCCGCAGAGCTCCTGCTCGTCGCGGTTCACCCCTGGGAAATCGACGGCGCTGCTCGTGCCGGCTCGCAGACCGTGTGGGTCGACCGCTCCGGTGGAACTCGGTACCCGCCGTACCGCACGACGGCGGATCTTACGACGGCGGACCTGACGGTGTCGGGCGACCATGACCTGGCGCGCAAGGCCATAGGCCACGCGAAGGCGGGTACCTGACTCGGGCGCGTGACGCCGTCGCCGTGATGCGGGTCGGCAGCGACGTCCGCCACGTCCCCAGGGTCTTTGGGGCAGGACCAGTCAGACGATCATGAAGCGAAGGGAAAACATATGATTTCCGAGCACACCGCGGACGTTGCTGGGACGCCGGTCCGCTGGCTCGAGCAGGGCACGGGGCTGCCGGTGGTGCTGGTGCACGGCATCCCGACCTCGCCGGCGCTGTAGCGACATGTCCTGCCGCGGCTGACCGGGATGCGGGTCTTGGCGTTTGAGATGACCGGGTACGGCCAGAGCATCCCGGCCGGACGCGATCGGGACATCTCGGTCAGTGCGCAAGCCGATCGGCTGAACGCCTGGCTCGCCGAGCTCGGGATCGAGCGGGCCGTCCTCGTGGGGCACGACCTGGGCGGCGGCGTCGTACACATCTCCGCCGTACGCGAGCCTCAGCGTTGCGCCGGGCTGCTGATCACCAACGGCATCGGCTACGACTCCTGGCCGATTCCCTCCGTCAAGCTGATGCGGGCGGCAGCACCGCTGCTGGCCACACTGCCGGCCGCCGCGCTGAAGCCGGCTTTGGGGGTGTTGCTAGCTCGCGGCCACGGCACCCGAGCACAGGCGCGGGAGGCCCTCGGCGTCCACGGGAGGCCCTACGCGCAGAGCATGGCGGCGGGGCGGCGGCGATGGCCCGGCAGGTCGCCGCCCTGGACGTCCGCGACACCCTTGCGGTGCAGGACGCCCTGCCGAGCCTTGGCGTGCCGGCGCGCGTCGTGTGGGGGGTCGCCGACCCGTTCCAGAAGATCGAGTACGGCGAGCGCTTCGCCCGCGACCTCGGGACGACGGTGCAGCGCATCGAAGGCGGCAGGCACTTCACCCCGGAGGATCATCCTGACGTGGTCGCTGCCGCTGTGCAGGACCTGGTCGCCGAGGTGCGTGCTCGCTCGTGAGCTCAGGCCGCCGGACAGCAAGCTCACTCGACCCGGACGCGCCCCGTTGGTGCGCACAGCCGCCGGGCACACGGCAACCCGGGCTGCCGGAGTGCTGCGTGCCTCCTCGCAGGAGGGGAGGGGATTCTCGTGCCTGTCCCGAAGCGATGTGAGCAGGAGGCTTCGTGCCCCTAGCCCGGCTGCAACCCTGGGCTGAGCCACGCCAGGCCTTCCGGCAGCTGTCGCGGGGAGCGACGCTGCGGTGCTGCGTTCCCGTCGCCGTCGTCGTGGGCTCGTTGCTGAGCGCGGTGAACGAGGGGGACGTGCTCATGTCAGGCAGGTCAACGCGCTTGTCGTGGTCAAGCTCGCCGCGAACCTGCTGATCCCGTTCCTGACGTCCAGTACCGGCGCGCTGCTGGCCGGCCGGGAGCGGTCTGGGGCCGGCTCGAGCGCGGGGTCCAACCGGTGAGCAGTCCCGCGCTGGGGGACCTGGCTACCGCTCAGGATCTGCCGCCGGACGTGGACGTGTTGATCATCGGTGCCGGCCAAGCCGGGCTCGGCGTCGCCCAGCGGCTGCGGCGCCACCCGCAGCTGAGCGTCCTGGTCGTGGACGCGCTTCCGGTCGGTGCGAGCTGGCGGGAGCGCTGGGACAGCCCGCAGCTGTTCACACCCCGCCGCTTCAGCGGACTGCCGGGGTTGAGCTTCCCGGTCGGGCCGGCGCGGTGTCCTTCGCGGACGGAGATGGCGCAGTACCTGCAGCAGTACGCCGCCTATTTCGCACTCCCGGTTCGTACGGGGGAACGCGTCCTGCGGCTGACACCAGCCCGTCGGGCTTCTGCGCCGAGACGAGTCTCGGCTCGATCCGCGCGTAGCAGGTTGTGGCGACGACCGGCCCGTTCCGCCGGCCCGACGTCCCGGTCGTCGGTCTGGGGACGGCGTCCGGCGCCGATGACGATGACGTCGACCCGCACCTCGCTGTCGTCGGCGAGGTAACGACGGTGTCCTCGCCCTCGCGACGGGCGCGCAGGGCTCGGGTACCGGTGCACACGCCGCCGCCGGCGTCGCGCAGGCGGGCAGCTGCGAGCTCACCGACCCGGGGACTCCGCCTATGGGACCGGCGGCATGCTCGACGAGCTGACCCGGGCCGGGCTGGTTCCGCTGGTCAAACCGTGGCCGGTCAACACCGGGGTGGCCGGCGGGTTCACCGTCGATGACTTCTGCGTTGACGAGCAGGCGGGCACCGCGACCTGCCCCAACGGCATCACCCGGCCGATCAGCACCAGCCGACAGGTCACCTTCGGCGTCGCCTGCCGCGCTTGTCCCTTGCGCGCGCGCTGCACGCGGAGCCGTACCGGCAAGACGATGCGGCTGCGTGAGCATGACGCGCTCGCCCGCGCCGCCGATCCTGGCTTTCAAACTGTCAAACTGTCTACCGGCAGCACCGGCCGATGGTCGAACGCAGCATCGCCTGGGTCGTCGCCGGCGGCAACAGACGGCTCCGCAACCGCGGAGCGATCAAGAACAACGTCTGGCTGCACTACCGCACCGCCGCCCTGAACCTGCGCCGCATGCTCATCCTCGGACTGCACCGCCAGAACGGAACGTGGGCCATCGCGTGAGGCGGCCACGCTGGCCAAGCCGGGCACTTGACGGCCAGAAACCACCAGCGGCGACTCTCTACACCGCCGGGGAGGGCGAGCCCGTTGTCCTACCCGCAAGGGCATGCGACCGCCGCGCCACGGCCCAAAGACCCCTTCCGGCATCACCCACCACCCGGAACCGGCCTTGTTCAGCAGGCTCCTAGTTCGGTCCGTCGCGGCGCACCAGGTCGGTCGGCGTCGCCAGCGGGCTGCCGGACCGCTTCCCGCGGGGCTGGCGAGGCAGCCCTGCAAGTCCTGCCCGGCGCATGAGCAGACCCACGGTGTTGTGGCCGACGACGGCCCCGTGAGCGTTGATGAGCTCGGCGTGGACCCGCAGCCGACCGTAGGTGCCACGGGAGGCCTCGTGGACGGTCTCGATGAGGTCGGTCAGCCAGGCGTGGCGAATCGAGCACCGCGACGGGGCCCGCGAGCCCCCCTCGTAGAAGCCCGACCGCGCACCGACAACGCGACGCATGCCCGCGCCACCCGCACTCCGTCAGTGTGGAGCTCGGCCACCAGGCGGAACCGATCTTTTGGGGCACCACCGCCTCGACCGCCGCGGCCGCCTTCGTCAGGATCTTGACCTGCTCCTCGAGATCCCGGATCCGCGCCCGCGCGGCAGCCAGCTCGGCCTGTTCTGCCAGCGCCACGCCGGGCTTGACCCCGCGGTCGGCCAGCTCGCGGCGGCGCCACCGGTACAGGCACGACTCGGCGATCCAGAGTGACTGAGCAACGGCGGCCACGGTGCGTCCGGCCGCGACCATGTTCAGCGCCTTGCGTCGGAACGCCGGCGGATAGGGCTTGGGCATACGTGATCCTCTCGGCTGATCACGCAGACCCCCTGCTCCTTGCAGGCGTGTCAGGGCAACCGGGTCAGGATCAAGGTGTCCGGGAAAGCGGGTGAGGCTCCGCGGCGTCCTCGCGCGTGAACCCCCGAGCGATCTCATGCCAGCAGAACCGGCGCTCCACCTCCCGCCGCAGTGAGGGTGCTCCTGGGCGACTTATCGTCGACCTTTCCGTCAGCTCCTTCATTCACCCCGCCGACCTGCCCGTCCCCGCCTACACGCTTGAGGTGCTCCGACAACCGACTGCATCCGCCTAAAGCAGGTCCGCGCGCTACGGCGATCGCCTGGTCGAGATCGGCGCCGTTTCCCTACATTGAGTCAGTCCCTGCGCCTTAAACCCGGCGCAGGTTCCTCAGCAGCCGGCGCGTAGCCCAGACTGTGACAGGGCACACATGCCTCCAGCGGTAAAACGTTCACGGTTCGACCGGCAAGGAGTAACCGCCAGGGGGCGGCAGATGCGCAGGCGTTCAAGAATCGACCCTCGCCACCCCGTGAAGCAGGGGGTCGCGACGACTGGTTGATGGCGAGCTCCATCCTGCGCTTGCGGTGACCAACACCAGCGACATGCTCGAGGCGGCCGGCTCAGGGGAGGGACGCGGGCATGATCAGTACGTTGCCTCGGCGGTGCGGGGCCGAGCTTGTCGGAACCGCCCTGCTGATCGTCTTCGGCCCAGGATCGGTGGTGGCCGCCAAGACTGTCGACAGGACCTTGAGCTATGCCGCTCTGGGAGTGATCGGCTTGTCGTTCGGCTTGGTCGTCGCCATCGTGATCTATGCATTCGGCACCACCTCCGGCGCGCACATCAACCCCGCCGTGACGATTTCATTGGCCGTGACGAGGCGCTTCCCGTGGCGCGATGTCGGCCCTTACGTCGCGGCCCAGCTGGTCGGATCGGTCCTGGGAGGCGTGTTGGTGGTCGGTGCGTTCGGCCGGGTCGCCGTCGACAGGGGCCACGTCGGAGGTGTGGCCTTCGATGCGGGTCTGCACTACCCGCAGGCAATCCTGGTGGAAGCTGTCGCCACCTACCTGCTAGTCCTGGCCATCATGGGCGCCGCTGTTGATCGCCGCGCGCCCAGCGGCTGGGCCGGTCTGATCATCGGGTTGTCAGTGACGTCCCTGGTCGTCGTGTTCGGTCCGCTGACCGGCGCCGCCGTCAACCCGGCGCGGGCCCTGGGTCCTAACGCCGCTGCCAGCGCGTTCGGCGGGTCAGTCGCCTGGAGCCAGTACCCGGCCTACGTCGTCGGGTCACTGTTTGGCGCTCTCGCCGCCTCGTACAGCTATGACCTGAGCGCTCGTCCACGAGCCGCAGAAGTCGAGGAGCAGGCGCAAGGCACGCAAGGTGATGTCACGGGCTCCCGTGTGTGATCGGCGCCGACGCGCTGATGCTGTCGTGGGAGCCAGACACCGACAACGACTAGTGCAGTCCTGACAAACCCGAGCTGCCGGCTGCGGCAGCAGACAGAAAGGTAGAAGTCATGGCAGGCAACCGAGGTGTGGCGTACATGGGCCCGAACACGGTCGAGGTCCACGAGATCGACTACCCGAAGCTCGAGCTCCACGACGGGCCGGGCGTCAACCCGGCCAACGTCGGCCGCAAGTGCAACCACGGCGTGATCCTGAAGGTCGTCAGCAGCAACATCTGCGGCAGCGACCAGCACATGGTCCGCGGCCGCACCACCGCCCCCGAGAACCTCGTGCTGGGCCACGAGATTCTCGGCGAGGTCGTCGAGGCGGGCCCCGACGTCGAGTTCATCAAGGTTGGAGACCTGTGCTCGGTCCCGTTCAACATCGCCTGCGGCCGGTGCCGCAATTGCAAGGAGGGCAAGACCGGCATCTGCCTCAACGTGAACCCGGCCCGTCCCGGCGCTGCCTACGGCTACGTCGACATGGGCGGCTGGGTCGGCGGGCAGGCGGAGTTCGTCATGGTTCCCTATGCCGACTGGAACCTGCTGCGCTTCCCCGACCGCGACCAGGCGATGGCCAAGATCAAGGACCTGGCGATGTTGTCCGATATCTTCCCGACCGGCTTCCACGGTGCGGTCACCGCCGGGTCCAACCCGGTTCCACCGTCTACGTCGCCGGCGCCGGTCCGGTAGGGCTAGCGGCCGCAGCAGGTGCCCAGCTGCTGGGCGCCGCAGTCGTCATCGTGGCGGACATGTCAGCGGACCGCCTGCGCCAGGCCCAGAGCTTCGGTTGCGAGACCGTTGACGTCTCTCAGGGCGCCCCGCAAGACCAGATCGAGCAGCTGCTCGGAGTCCCTGAGGTCGACGCGGCCGTCGATGCCGTCGGCTTTGAGGCGCGCGGGCACGGCCCAGACAGCCAGGAGGCTCCCGCGACCGTGCTCAATTCGTTGATGGAGATCACCGCTGCCGGTGGTGGCATCGGCATCCCCGGCCTGTACGTCACCGGCGACCCCGGTGGCGTGGACGGGGCCGCGAAAGTCGGCGCTTTGTCGCTGAGCTTCGGCACTGGCTGGGCCAAGTCTCTGTCCTTCGCTACCGGACAGTGCCCGGTGATGCGGTACAACTACCGCCTCATGCAGGCGATCCTGCATGACAAGGTGCAGATCGCGAAGGCGGTTAACGCCACCGTCATCACCCTCGACGACGCACCCCAGGGTTACGCGGACTTTGACAAGGGCGTCGCCAAGAAGTTCATCCTCGACCCGCACGGGATGCTCGACAAGCGCAACTGATGCTCACGTTCATGACGGTTGCTACATCCATGCCACCTGACCCGTCATGACTGTGCTTTGCAGTAGCTCGGCGCGCTTAGGAGGCCGTGGCACGCTGGGCCATCGCGGGACGGCTGGCCACCCACGGCCTGAGCAAGTCCGGTGTGGTCTTCACGTCGACGAAGGTTGTCGCCTTTTCCCGGAATTCGGCTGTCCAGCATGGCCCGTCATAGCCATGGACCGCTGTCCTGCTACGGGCCAGGGTCGCCGTGTCAGTGCCGCGGCTGCCGTATCTGAGGCGGATAGGGGTCGACGAGGCGCGGGTCGCGGCTGGGCTGGGCTGGCTTGGTTGGGCTGGGCTGGCTCGGTCAGCACGTGACGAGGAGGACGGCTATGTCGGACCTGGACAAGACGACGATCAACGTTATGTGGACCGTGGCCGCTGAGAACGTCGAGGAAGGGGACCGGATCTTTGACAGTCACGTCAAGTGGATGACTGGCCACGCACGCGACGGCCAGGCGGCGTTGCTGTCCTACGGCATCTCCAAGGGTCGGCAGCTGGCGGACCCGATGGACCCGAACTCGGCCGAGACCGGCAATACCGTCTTCGTGCTCACCGAGGTCTACCAGTCGCCCGCTGACGTCCCCGAGCACTGGAAGCAGGCCATCGAGACCCGGCGGGACCTTCCGGCCTTCCTCGCCTGGGGCGCGAAGGGCAAGGTCACTACGCTGCACAGCGGCACCGTCGTCCAGGCCCTCTGGTAGCCGAAGGCTCGTCGCCCCCGAGGGGTCCTTCGAGCTCATCTGCCAGCGAGAGTGCGGGCTGTGTCTGTTCGAGCGAAGGGCTCGACTCGACGTGCGGCCTCCAGTCGGTACGTTCCCCGACCTCATTCCGATGGGTCTCGTGGCAGTACGGGCGTGGGGATTGCCGTGCTTGGCGTAGACGGCCACAGCGCGGGACAGGCAGCAGGTCGGCGGCGCCGGCCGTGCGGAGGGTGCTGGCCGAGGCCCGCGGGGACGAGCTGCCGTCCGACCGTGCCTTGAAGCGGCTTTGTGTAGTCGTGGACGGACCGGCTGGTGCGGATGGGAATTCGTTGCCCACGAGGGACCCGGGGTGGTCCAGCTTTTGCGGCTGCTCATGATGGCGGTTTCGGGGGCAGCGTTGAGGGTTTGCGGTTGACACTGATCCTGCGGTTGATACTGATCGGGCCGTCGACACCGGGGCGGCTGGTCTGCTGCTCGAGCAGCCGGCAGGCCCGTCGGGCGACGGTCAGCCGGGTGACGGGTTCGCTGTCGGCGGCGAGCTGCTGGCGGGCCTGTCGTTGAAGAGTGGCGCGGTCGTCGGCGTCGGCGAGCGTGGCTTCGAGGCCGTCGAGCTCGTCCTGCTCCTGTCGGGTGCGGGTGAGCCCGAGTCGTTCGGCGCGGTCCCACCAGGGCCCTGCTTCGCCCAGGCGCATGGGGCTTCTGGTGTGCGGGTCGGCGGCCACGAGGAGCAGGGCGTCCCGGACGTGCGCTGCTGGCCAGCCCCGGACCCTGACGGCGAACTGGATCGCGGTGGCGAGGCAGGGTGCGGACCAGCGGACCGAGGGCTGGCCAAGGTCGTGGCGCAGGCCTTGGACGGTGCGCGCGAAGGCGTCGAGGTCGGGGATGCGGCAGCCGGTGAGCAGGTCCGCGTGACCGCCCCTGGCGGCTTGTTTCGCTTTGCTGCCTCGGCCTCGCTGCCGGCCGTCGCGGCGGCACCGGCCGGGCGGTCGGGTGCGGTGGGTGGAGGTGGTGTGTCGGTAGGGTCCGGGCGTACCGGACCGCGTTGTCGATCACGTTCCCCAGCAGGCGCCGCTGGTGGTCGAGGTCGCCGGTGACGATCGCGTCCGGGCTGGTCGTGATGTCGAGGTGCAATGGATGGGCCGGCAGGCCGCTCCGGAGGTCGTGGGTTCGGGGACGCGACGGAACAGGTCGGCGGCCGTGATGGCGGTGGCGGTCATGCGGAGGCGCTCGACCGGGCGCAGGGAGCGGCCGACGACGAGCCACACGGCCAGCGCCGCGAGCAGCAGGGTGATCAGGAGTCCGACGAGCAGGTGGTGGACGAACTCCTCGTCGACGGCGCTGAGCAGCCCGGTTCCGCCTTCAAGCTTCCACTGCGGATGCCCGTGTGGTGCGGCGCTAGCGTTCTTGTGGTGAGCGTGCCGGGTTCGGTGATCGACGACGGGCGCTCCACCGCCGGCCAGGCCGGCGCGGCCCAGGCGGCTCAACGTCGGCGCGGTCGCCGGCGGTGGCGGATCGGGTTGGCGGCGCTACTCGTGGTCGTCGGAGCAGCCGCGCTGGGAGAGCCGGTCGCTGACGAGCTCGACGTCGACGAGTTGACGCGTTCGCTGATCGCGGCCGCGTCGATCCGAGGACTGGGCCGCGTTGCCCAGTCCGTGCGGCCGGGCTTGCTTCCGGCTCTGGGTGCGCTCGCGGCGCTGCACTACCTCGCGGCAGCAATCGCCGTCCGGGCTGCCGGCGACCTACGGGGACGACTCGGCGAGACCTGCCTTGTGCAGCTCGCCGCCGCCGCGGCGAACCGGCTCACCCCCGTCGGGCTGGGCTCGGCGGCGGTGAACGTCCGGTACCTGTCCCGACGAGGGCGGGCGGTGAGCGAGGCGATCGGCGCGATGGCAGTACTCAGCCTTCTCGGTGGCCTCGCCGATCTCCTGTCGACGTTGGGGGTCTGGTTGGCGGATCGCGGCGGACCGACCAGTGACTCCGCGGCAGGTCTGCTGGGAAGAAGGCTCTCCCGTTCCGTCGCCGGCTTCGCGCCGTCGCCGGTCCTTCGTCTGGTCGTGCTCGTGGTGCTGCTCGTTCTCGCTGGTGTGCTGTGGCAGGTGAGCAGCCGCCGCCGAGCGAGTTCGCTGCGCTTTGCGGACGCTATCCGGACGGCGCTGTCGGCTGCCCTGGCCATCCGTCGGCGGCCATGGGCAGGTGCGATCTTGATGGCGGCGTCGGCATCGACGGCGCTGATCATGGGAGCTGCCTTCCTCGTCAGCCTGTCAGCGATTACGGGAAACAGGGGCACGGCAGGTGCCACAACGCTGCTCCTGCTTTTCCTCGTCAGCTCCGCAGCTGCGTCGTCCGTCCCGACCCCGGCGGGTGTCGGCGCCACGGAGGGAGCGCTCGTCGCCGTCCTGCTGCTCGCTCACGACAGCGCTGCCCACGCACTGACGTCGGTGTTGCTGTTCCGTCTGGTGACCTTCTGGCTACCCGTCCCATTCGGCGTGTTCGCAGCCCGGCGGCTTCGTCGGCGCGGCGTGTTGTAGGCGCCCAGCGCCCAGCCGGGCGCGGAGACCGCGGGCGCCCCCTCTACCGGCCACTGATGCCGTGCTCGAGGAGGCGTGCGGCGCGTCGGGCGACGGTCAGTCGGGTGACGGGTTCGCCTGCGGCGGCGAGCTGCTGACGTGCTTGGTGTTGGAGGTGGGCTCGGTCGTCGGCGTCGGCGAGGGTGGCTTCGAGGCCGTCGAGTTCGGCCTGCTCCTGCCGGGTGCGGGTGAGGCCGGGTTGTTGGGCGTGGTCCCACCAGGGTCCTGCTTCGGCCAGGCGCATGGGGC
>JAABUO010006033.1_pt1 | contig 14017 bp, 22 predicted proteins | sample 5559291 | NCBI WGS metagenome assembly JAABUO01 (sample SAMN10711878, study PRJNA513372) | rock metagenome | isolation source: Antarctica rocks | place: Antarctica: Victoria Land, Finger Mt sud | reverse complement strand
GACACGAGACAGGCTTGGTACTCCTTGGCTGCAATCGGAACGTGTAGTCGTTCAGTCTTTGCCATTCGCATAGCTGGGCCGGCTTTGAATTTAAGCGGGAGCACCTAGCCTAGGGTGTACTACATCACCCCCCCCCTCCCGCGGAGCTGACATGCGCAAGTCTGGAGGCGCAAGCACCACATTCCTGCGAACAACATGCATCAAGACTGATCGGGCCGCGTTAAACCAACATTGAACGCCTTCTTATTTTCCAACTGACATATCATAGGCTGGATGTATGAGCGCGCGTTTACCTGCGTGACTGTATGGCTGCAGCAGGACTCTCGCAAAGTTGCACTTCATCCTGACACAGCTGAGCTATGATAGATCGGTTTTACTTCTGACTAACTGGCATTGCCTGAAGGCCTACCTGCTCCTCTAAGTAAGTAGACTTTTACTGGTGCTTGTCAAGTCATATTGCCCACATTTCAAAGGTGTGCCTGTATTGGCTAGAGACATGTAAACTGTCAGAAAGAACAGAACGCTCCAACAGAACGCACACAGGCGGAGCTCGGAGGAGCGCACGCCTGAGCAGCCCGTGGGTGACTGACCAACCCAGGCTGCACAAGCAGCCCACAAACACACTTGAAGCTTGACTACGCTGTTCTGGCCTGCAACAGGTGGCGTGTTGTCTGGCCACAGAGGATAAGCGCCGCCTGTAGCCCCTCCAGCGTTTTCCGCCGCAGCGCATGACGAGAACGCGCTCGTCCATCGCCAGTGTAGCACCTCGGCCAAGGGCCATCCGCCTGGATGAGCTCCCTGCAGAGGTATGGGCACTCTGTAGGACTGCAGTGCAGGACCACCTCAAGTACAAACGCACGGCAACGACTGCACTCCTTGCTTATCGCTGGCCGGCCTGTGCAGGTCCTGCAGGCATGCGCGGTCCAAGTCATCGAGCAGTCTGCGCGCTTGCGCGAGCCCTGGACACAGGCCTTTGCGCTGCAGACAGTCTGCAGGTGCGCACCGCAGCTCGACGAAAGATTGACCTCTCCAGAGCGCCGGTGAGCTGAGCTGGGAGCGTGCCCGGAGCGACAGGCGGTTCAAGCAGGCGCTCCAGGCGCCGTTCTGGACCACGCTGCACCCTCTTGTCACATTCAGGCTGTTACAGGCGCTGAGACACCCCAGTGCGTTCCGTGCCCCGCTCGCGTCCCAGTGTCTCTGTGATGTGCAGTGCTCGGCATGAGTGCGCTTCAGGCCTCCACTCTTGACGTACAGACAGGCCCTCTGCGGGGCGTGGCGTCCTCTATACTGACACCCCTGGCTGCCCCAGGCACGCCTGCCGGCGATCGCGCCTGGCGGTGGCTCCAGAAACAAGGCGCCACCGTGACGCACGTCTGCGGCCTGGCCGTGGATGACGCAGACGTCGAGCAGCTCTCGACCTTGCTGACTAGCCTGCCTGTGCTGGTGTCGATCGGCGCGCTCGGTGCAACGGGCGGGCTCATACTGCAAGCGCGTTCCGGCGCTACTGCGGCAGCTGTCCCGGACTTCCTGGCTGGGGCCGCACGCGCCATAGGGCGCTGCTCGTGCCTGCGGCACCTAGATCTAAGCATCGGACTGTCTGACGAGCGGGCAGATCGGGTGCCTGGGACTGTCTGGCTGTACTTGGCTGAAGTGTGCGCGCTCGAGCACCTCAAGCTGAATATCTGGTCGGGCAGGTGGTACAAGAGCAACGCATCAGCTAAAGCAAACGCGCCACATGTGCTCACAGGCTTGGCTGGCCTGCTGCAGCTGCGCACGCTGAGCCTGACTTTGAGCAATGTCTGCGGGGGCGCTACGCTGCCTGCCTGCATGTCGCGCCTGGTTCAGCTGACCTCCCTCTATCTGTCTGGCCTTTGTGGCCTCCGCTGTGCGCCTGGCTGGGCGCGCCTGCCGGCGCTCGTGTGCCTGCAGTTTGCGTCCTGTGAGTTTGCGGCAGACGGCGAGGAGGCGCTGCCGGGCATGGACGCGCTGGCCGCCCTGACCAGCCTGGAGCTGTGGAACTGCAATGGCCTGCCTGTGCTTCCCACGTCCCTTTGGCGCCTCACGCAGCTGCGCCGCCTCGCCCACTGCCTGTGGTGTGAGGCGCCGCGCGACGAGCTGCCATTCTGGGGACTTCCCGCGTGCGCATCAGCCTGCGCGGCCTCCTTGACCGGCCTCTCCCTGATGGGGCACAACATGCCGACCTGGCCTGCAGGCGTCCTGGCCGCGACGCGCCTGACGCAGCTCGACCTGTCCGCCAACAGCTTTGAGCAGCTGCCGGAGGGCGTGAGCGTGCTGACTGCACTCCAAGAGCTGTCTCTCGGGCGGCGAACCGCGGATGACATGGAGATTGGGGGCGCCCTGGACGCCCGGGCCCTGGGCAGCTTAGCTGGTTTCCCAGCCCTGCGCCACCTAAGCTTTTCCAACTGCAGCGTGCTGTTCGGTCCGAGCTTTCAGGCTGCCGCCGCGCACCCCCGCCTGGTACGTCTGGAGCTGGAAACCTCGTACCCTGCCTGTGGCCCGTCGTGCCAGGCATTCCTGGGCTTTGCGATCGCCCTGCTGCAGCAGGGCCGCGCAGGCGTGCTGCGTGTGGACAACAGCATTGTCATGGGCGCGGGAGAGCATGACAGCCACAGGTTCTGGGGCGCCTTGCAGGCCGTGGGCTTTGCGCTGCATGATGTATGGTGACTTTGGTGATGGTGGGAGACGGTGGGCCCGATGAGCCGGAGGAGGACATGCGCGCGCGGGGATGCTTGAGCCAGGCAAGGGGTCGTGTCGGCTGTGTAAATGGCCGGTGGCCAATGCGCTCTGTCCGGGCCCATTCCCTGCATCCAGGGGACATACCCGGCGTCCAAGGAACAGTCACTCATGCACTTCCAAAAGCTGCTTTTGAAAAGCAAATGTTGTTATCACGACAGGCATGGTCAAATTGTACCCACATAATGCCTGCATCCTGGAGAAGCAAGCTTGGTGTGGTAGACATAGCTGTGTCGCATCAACGTATCTCAGAAAGGAAGCTCACAAACAGTCGGTGCCTATCCTTCAGGCCATGCGCTCTGCTCAGACACCAGTGCTGCTGATTCTGCAATGAAACAACCCGGTCACGATCCAAATGCCAGCATGCTTGCGCAAGCGGACAAAGCCTGCAGATGAGAACAATCCGATAACTGTCTAGAAATTTTTTTGCGTGACAGTTTGTGCTGGGTGATGTGGCTCGTGCATCACAACCCGCGCCCGGGGTGCGGCACTCGCTGGGGTCCTCTGACGGCAGCAGGCTGCGCTGAGCATCATAACATTGGCACGAGGAGCTCTGCCCAGAGACCTACCGCACCCTCTGGGCGTACGCTGTCATCGCCTCCATGGCAGGCAGGGTGTCGTGGCCTCCGAACACCCGCGCGCGCTCGCGCATGGCCGCCCAGTCCACTGCGCGCAGCTCGGGGATGCTGAACAGCAGCAGGTGCTTGTCCAGGTCCACCTTGTTCTTCAGCAGGTGGTGCCTGCGCCGGGTTGCAGGAGGTTTAGGGTGTGTCGCCATATACCCCATGCATGGGTCAGGGTGGGGCGCCTGTCCAGGTCTGCCTCTGCCTGCGCCGGTGTCGGCCTGCCGCCTCAGCTGCCTCCCTTGCGGTGCATGCCCGACTGACTCTGTGTGCCGTGCTGCTGCTGGAGCCATGCGCCCGGACTGGGGCACGGCGGGCGGCACTGCCAGAGCTGAGTGAAGACGCGAGTGAGGCGCGGCGGGCAAGCAGCGCCTGTGGCCAGAGCTGTGCTGTTTGCAGGGCAGGCGCCAGCTCCATGTGTCCCACCCGGGTGACCAGCTCAGTCACACACCGCAAAAGCTGTAGTGCTGCGCATATGTCATTGAGCAGGCTTAAAGCTTTACACGCGCGTGTGGGGGCGCGTCTGACTTGAAGGCCGCCAACGTCACACGTGGCATGGGTAGGCCCTCCCGTATTGCATGGAGGAGGGCAGCGCCGGGCGCACGTGAGCTCGTTGTACGCCATCAGTGGTGCGTCCAGCCCGAAGGGCGCCTGCATCAGGTCGATGCTGAACACGCCGCCAGCCTGGATGTTGTGGTTGGCGCCGCCGCACGCCGCCATGTAGGATCCCACCTGCACGTCGCGCCAGGTGAGCGGCATTGACACATGCATCCAGGCTCAGGACGCGTCGCCTGAGAGCGCCCAATGTGCGCGCTGCCGCCGCGCGCGTCTGGATCGGCGGCAGAGCCGACTGCGGTGCCACTGTCGGGGCCGCCGCTGGCGGCCGCTCGGCCTGTTGGGCGATCGCGCCGCGTGCGCACACTGAGGGCCTCGCTGCCGCCGGAGGGGCGACTCACTTGTGCGCCCTTGGTGCGGCACAGCGCACTGCCAGGCGCGCGCTGTGGTTCCGGCTGCCCGCTGTGCGCAGCCCTGCGGCGGGCGCGCGGCGGCCCGCTCGAGGCGCCGGCGCGCGGGCACGCACCAGGAGGTAGCGCGCGTCGCTGCGCGCAAAGTTCTCCAGCGCGTCCACGACCGACAGCAGCGGCAGGTGCTGCAGCGCGTCGCGGCACAGGATGAGGTCGTAGCCGCTGGGTACCGGCACCTGCGTGTGCACGTAATCACTCAGCACCAGCACATTCCCGTGCGGCCAACCTGGGAGGTCTGATTTTTGGGTGCACTTGCCACGTTAGAGCTGCACCATTGCTGCACAGTGTGAGCCGTGCTTTTCATGCAAGCGTTCTGCGAAGCGCAAACCATTGCAGCTAGTATGAAGCACTGGCTTGGCAGAGTGCAGGATATGACTGTCCGGTGCCTCTGCACATACGCTACCAAGTTCCACAAGTGTGTGCACAGCGAGCCTTCTGTACAGTCAGAAAAACAGGCAGAGCCCAGCTTGCCTGCGTAATGTCCCCCAGCGCGAACGACCAGCTCGGCTGGTGCGCAAGCCGCCGCTGGTTCTCCGCCACGACGGTGCGCACAACGTCCAGGCCGAGATACCTGCGCGCGACAGCGCTCCTAGGTCGCACCTGTGCCTGCGTTAGACAGCGGCGCACGCCTCGGCAATGCGGGAGCGTGCCTGAACCCCGGGCGCTGGCGCCCAAGCTCCTCCAGCAGCGCCGGCTGCCAGGCCACCGCGCCGCAGGGCGCGTCTACCATCGAGTCGATCTGGTACAAGACGGCCACCTGCACGCCCCCGGGCGTGCTTGGCTGCGGTGCAGGGCGCAGGGTCGAGGCAGGGGCGCACAGCTATGCCTGGAGCTAGCGCCTGCGCGCCTAGGCGCACCTGCAGGATGGTGCGCTGCGCGTAGACGGTGTTGGGCGGGTGGCTGCCCAGGCCGGAGCCGCCGCCATAGTCTCCCCACTTCTTTGCCGCATACACCGACTCAAACTCTGCCTGGATGCTGGAGTCCGCCGCGATGGTGGACTCCACCGCGCCAGGGCCCGGATCGGTCTGAGACTGGCCACGCGCGGCCCTTCGCTCATAGAGGGTGCCTTCACGCACAGTGTGCAGGCTGTGTGCGGCGTTTCCTGCCGCAAGCCGCAGGCACAGGGTGCAGATGGCCACACGCAGCGCGAGGCTGCCCACGGTGCTCATCATGGGGACGTGCTGCAGCCCTGCATTTCAAGATGCAGACCCATCGTGTCAGCCGGCGGCGTCTTGCAAATGACCATCGACTACTTCGCAGGCACTTCTCTTTGTGCCTGTTCCATCTGCGCAACTGTTTTAAAATTGAACAAGCGCTGCTTAATTAATTTAGTTACTGAACTTGGCGATAGGTGCCTGAGTGCATGTAATGCGCGGGCACAACTACTTCGTAATGCAATGAGCATGCTGAGCTGCGCTCCACGATGCTCAGCCATACGCACTGAAACAGGTCCTCTGAGGCAACTCGCGGAGTTGCCCCCGCCAGGTGCTCCAGGGCAGGCGCGCTCGTGGGGCTGTCAGGCCTCGGCCTCCTGGCGCCCGGAGTGGAGGCTGCCCTCCGCAGCTGTGCACTCTGCGGCGATGGCGGACGCGGTGGAGAGCATCCGGCAGGAGCGCGGCGAGGGCGTTGCCTCGTCGCAGGCTCTGGCAGACGACGCGGTCATATGGGCCAGCCAGCACGGTCTGGTGCCGCCTGTCGCATAGCAGCTTGTATGTTGGTCTGATGCAACCATCTGCTTCTTATTGCCTGCACGCAAGTGCTTGCCTTTTCCTGTGAAGTGCTGCACCGGTTGTCTGCCGCTATTTGAGTGCAACTATACACAACCAGGTGCCTAGTAAACACCTCCAGGACGCTCTGTCATCACTGCCTCACGCTGCCTACAGGTGGTGGGCTTGGGGGACCCCAATGAGCCCGCGGCGCTGGTGCACGCGCCGCTGACCATTGCGCCCGTCCCCTTCCCCAAGGAGGCCTTCCAGCGCGCCAAGGACGCCGCCACGGCGCGCGCCCGCGCCGCTGCAGCGCTGCCTCTTGCGAGAGCCTGCTCGACTCGCTCAGCCCTGCCCCGTCCAGCGCCACACTGACTGCCGCGGCGCAGCCGGATGGAGCGGCGCTGCTGCCTAGCTACGCGCAAACCTGCTTAACCTGCACGTAAACCTACCTGCATAACCCTACCCCTACATTACCGCGCCGGGGCGCAGGTGTTCAACACGCTCATCGACCGCGTGGCCGCAGACGGCGAGTACCTTCGCAGCACGCTCGCGCCCGCCGCGCGCCACGACGATTTCACCGTGCGCCCCCGCACCCGGTCCTGCCACCTTTGCTGCGCCCTGCTCGGGAGCGCTTCCCGACTCCCTATTCGGTGTCAACTTGCCTGCTGCTGAGCACGCTGTGCAGGGGCATCAGCAGGGCGCACGGGCTGTGGGAGGCTGAGCGCCGTCGCAAGTCGAGGGGCGCTGAGCTCTGGGATGCATGCTGAGAGGCGAGGGAGGAGCTGTACGACGAACAGCAGCAGGCATGCCGCGGTCTGCGTGCGGCCGGCAGGCGCTGCATCCCAGCTGTTTTTCAGAGGCCATGCGGGCGACGTGCGAGGGGCGATCGGTGCGCGCAGGCGCGGCTGCTGGGCGTGTTCGAGGCCACGCGCGATGCGCGGGAGGCGCGCGCGGGGCGCGAGCTCGTGCTCGCCGTCAACCGCTCCGACTACATGCTGGACGAGCCCTCCGGCAAGCTGCTGCAGGTGCCGCGCCGCCCGCTCCGGCCCCCCGTCCCGGCGGCGCCCGCTGCTGCAGTGTGCTAGTATCCGCCTGGGTACCCCCTCTTGCCTTCTTTCACCTCAGGCAACACTGTTGTCTCGTGCCCACAGCGGCGCAGGGCTCTTTGCAGCGCGCGGCTGCTGCGCGGCTCTTTGCCTGGCCCCGTTGCACCATGCGTGGAGTGAGCCACTTTAAATCCAGGCTCTCAGGACGCCTACGGCAGTTGCTCCGGGCGAGGCGGGCGGGGCTGGCCGCCATGGCACCATTGTGCGGTGCCGCGGCGCCGTGTGTGCACCTGGCACAGCGCGCGCGATGCTCGGCGGCCGGGCTGGTGCACCCAGCCCTTCATCATACAACCCTTATTGATTGGGTAGGGTTAGGGTCGCCTCATACAGCAGGCGTCTGGTGCGCAGGTGGAGCTCAACACCATCGCGTCGTCCTTCGGCTGCCTGAGCACGCTGGTGAGCCAGCTGCACGCGCACCTGCTGCAGCGCGCGGCGCGGCCCGCGGCCGAGCTGGCGCGGCTGCCGCCGAACGATGCGCGCAGCGCGATCGCCGACGCGGTCGCGGCCGCCGCGCGGGAGCATGGCGCGGCCGGCGGCGCGGTGTTGATGGTGGTGCAGCCCGGCGAGCGCAACGCCTACGACCAGCATGCGCGCCGCCCGCCCCGCCAGCGCCCGACGCCCTGCCCTCCTTGCGCCCTTGCTGAGTGGTGACACATCACCAGTCGCGGCTGGCGAGCCTGTCAAGTTCAACGTGGGTCTGACAACTTAATAGGCATGGCTATCCATGTCAACATAAACACTGTGTCTCTCAGATAGTGCAGACGCGTCATCAAGGCCGGGGCCTGCGCGGCGCCGCGGCCGATGCGCCGCCCTGCCGCGCGCGCAGTGGGTGGCGACCGCGCTCTGGGAGCGGCACGGCATCCGCACGCTGCGGCGCAGCCTGGCCGAGCTGGCCGGCGGCGCCGAGCTGGGCGCCGGGGGCGACCTGCGCGTCGGCGGCGCGCGCATCGCGGTCGTCTACTTCCGCGCGGGCTACTCGCCGGATGACTACCCGACCGAGGCGGAGTGGCGCGCCAGGTCCGTCCCTTATACGCTGCAGCAAGCCACCCCTACCCTATTCCGAGCAGTGGACATGTCTGAAATGTATCGAACGCTCAGCTCCGCCTTGCTCCTGCTGTGAGTATGCAATTGCATGGGCGCCGTGGCGACTTGGATGCACAATCGCCCATGGCGCCTTCTCTGAAGCGCGCCACTGTCGGTGGCTCGGCGGTCACCGGTTAGGCCGGCCGCAGGGAGCTGCTGGAGCGCAGCGACGCGGCGCTGTGCCCCTCGGTCGCATACCAGCTGGCCGGCGCAAAGAAGGTGCAGCAGGACCTGGCCGCGCCGGGCGTCCTGTCGCGCTTCCTGCCCGAGCCGGCCGATGCGGTCGCGGCCGCCGCCTGCTTCGCCGGCGCGCGCCCGCCTTGTGCCATGGGCGACTGTGATGGCACCGGCACCGGCACACGTGCCGGTACCCGGCGTCGCCGGCTCCGGGAACGACGCGCCAGGGACGTCCGGCGCGTGTGCTGGCCGGACAGCGTTGTACAGCGTTGCACGCGATGCTGGCGGAGAGCACGCAGGCGCTGCTGTGAGTCTGAATCGCCGTGCGTGCTGTGCCGGGGCGGGCGCCCTGACCGCAGGCGCTCAGGGCGCATGCAGGGCGTGTGCACTGCCGCCCCACCCTAGCCCTGCCCTACCCAGCCAAGTGGCGCAGCGCAGTCGCTTGCCATTTCAGCAACCAGCGCATGTGCGCAGGCCTGTGGGGCCTGGACGACCCGGATGCGCCGGAGGTGGCCGCCGTGCTCGCGCGCGCGGCCGCCGCGCCGGACGACTTTGTGCTCAAGCCGCAGCGCGAGGGCGGCGGCAACAACCTGTACGGCGCGGAGCTGGCCGCGCGCCTGCGGTCGCGCGGCGGCCTGGCCGCCTTCATCCTCATGCAGCGCATCCGGCCGCCCGTGCACATGTGCGCCTGGCTGCCTGCGCGCCGGCTTGGCCTGAACCTTGCGCACCGCCGCTGTCTAGGCTCTGTAGCATCTTTGTTTGTGCGTGCGCTTCGTAATCTGTATGCGTGCGTGCGCTGCGTAAGCTGTATGTGTGCTCCGCCACCATGCGCTGTCCCGGTTGTTCTCATGAGCCACATGATGTCCCAAACGCATCATGTGCACCCGTGCGTGTGATAGGCACGCCCCTACTTGAGCTGGCACGCCCGCCGTCCTGCTGTAGCATGGAGGCGTCGCCAGGCTTGCTCCGCATGGCCGTGCCAACGAGCGGTCGTGGCCATCCGCCACGAGCAGCTGTCATGTGACGTCCGCCGCACACGTGGTCCTGCCCACCTTCAGGGGCACATGTATGTCGAGCGCTTACCGTACACGCAGTTTGAATGCTAAAAGTCTAAGCCTCCCTGGTTGATTAGTCCTGGTCGGGGCGCAGGGCGGCCATGGTGCGCAAGGGGCAGCTGGTGCAGGCGGACGCGCTGTCCGAGGTGGGCATCTACGGCACGCTCGTGCGGCGCGGGCCGCGCCTGCTGCTGAACCGCGAGGCGGGGCACCTCGTGCGTACCAAGGCCGCGACGTCCGACGAGGGCGGTGTCGCCGCTGGCTTTGCCGTGCTGGACAGCCCTTTCCTGGTCGACTAGGCGCCGGCGGCGGGCCGGAGCGGGCTGCTTCTGCGACTGTGCTTGCAAGCGGGGCGGGCCGACCGCTTTGCCAATGGGTCGCACGGATCGCATGTGGATTGCATGGCCTGCTGCTGTACCAATTATTTGTGAGCTTGTTATGTACTTGCAGCACTGTTCTGACCACTGTCTGCAGCTGGCTCTGACAGAAAGCAGCACAGGACTCCGCATGAGAATCGCTGTTCCAGAGCACAAGAGACCAGGAGACCCTTGCATAGCCCTACTTGCACTGCTCCTAAGCAAAAGCAGGAGCAGTGCAAGGAAAGCTCTCATCATTCTCACCCCTTGCCATGGGCGGAATGGTGGCAAGCAGCAGCGCAAGGTCGGAGCAGGACCAGGCAGAAGCGCAGGAGGGCGCACCGGAGCGCGCAGCGCACGGCGGCGAAATGAAGGATCAGCAGGGCCAAATTGAGACCCCACAGGTGCGCGGAGACGGTGTGCGCAGGGCGCAGGCTCGTGCTGTCTTGGCCTGGTCATCGGTCATGATTATGTAAGCAGCGGGCGTGGGGCGCCTGCACCGTCAGGGGCCTCTCCAAGGCCCCGCCAGTGGCCAGTGGCGCTGCTCATGTCACACGTGGCAGCGCCCAGCCTCCCCGCAGTGCGTGGGTGCGTTGTATCATATGTGCGCTCGCGGCGCTTTGCCACGCTTTGCTTAGTCGGCCACTGCTCAGGGGCGGCCTGGCAGGGCTGGCAATGACCTGCCGGTCCTAGAGAGCACCTGTGCCCCAAATACTCAAACAGCCAGGCAGCATGGCTCGTCATCCAGGCAAGTGCTGAGCGCCAGCAGGCTGATGCCGGCGCCGGTCCGTGCCCCGCTCGCACCTGCGGCTGCCCGGCTTGTCCACCTCTGCGGGAGGACAGCAGCATCCGTCGGGTTTCGGCCTGGCCTTGGCAGCTCCTAGCGCTTGGGTGCTGCTGGTTGACAGCTTCCCGCGTGTCGGGCACTCCTGGGAGGGCCGGCACGACCTTCAGGACAGCCACTGGTGCAGAGCCGAGCACACATGCTCACATACATGTACCAGGCTTGGCATACGGGCTTCGCGTCATGCACAAGAGCAGCAGGGCCGGTCGCAACCATGGGCCTACATCGCCAGGCCGCCGCGGCGACTATGGCGGCCCGGCCGTGCGACGCCTCTTCCTCAGGCGGCCTGGCCTGAGTGGCTCCGGTTGAGTAGCTCAGGCTGAGCGGCTGACGCTCGGTGGGCGCAGGCTGAGCCACCCGTGAAAGCCGTGCTGCAGGCGCCTGCATGCAGATGCCCGGACTCATGTGCGGGCTCCTGCCACAGCCCTGCCGGGGGGCGCGCGCGGCAGGGCGCCAGCACTATGAGCGCGGCGGCGCCGGGCGGGGAGGGCGGCAGCGGCGCCGCGGGGCCCTCTGGCAGCGGGTCGGCGGGCGCTGGAGCCCGCAACCACACCAGCGCGCCGGAGCCTGCCGCCCAGGCAGGCGCCGGCGGCAGCCGCGGCGCGGCGGCCGACCTCAAGGGCTGGGGCCAGGGCGGGGGCCCCGGCGCGCGCAAGCCCGGCAGCCGCTTCAGGCTGCCGAGCGAGCTGATGCCGGTCGCGCAGCCGGCCATCGTCGTCCCGGTGCCGCCCGAGATCCCCACGCAGGGCGGCACCAGCCGGTGCGGAGGCGGTGTCAGCGCGCATGCGCGCGCTCCAGTGCATGGCATGCGCTGCCCGGGGGTGAGCATGTAGGCGCGCGTGCCTGGCCAGGCGGTGAGCACAGGTCTCGTGGCGCACGGCCTGCGGCCCAGACCTTGCATGCGGGGCGCATGGAGGGAGCGAGAGCGATCTGCCAGAGTGCTGCCATGCCACAAGACCCTTGCCTGGAGTGCTCTGAGGCATCAGCCGCATGCACTGCTGAGCGCACTACGGATCCGGCGCTCCTCGAGAAGCCATGGTCGTGCGTCGGTATCTGGGCTCCTTTGCGCAGCGCTGCTTACGCATGCGACGGGGGGACCGGCGCGGTGCAGGCTGGCGTACGGGCTGGTGGCGGCCTACGCGCTGGAGCGCCGCCAGCGCGCGCGCCTGCGCGGCGTCACCATGCCGGCGTGAAGTCGAGCGAGCATGTCCTCAAGAGCTTGGAGTACGCCGGGCGGCCCCATGACATCCATCCACATGCACTTGGCTCGCTGGCTGCTGAGAGCATTGCTTTGCAGCTGCGTGCTGCGCGGCGGATCTGTGTCCCTTTTGCTTGCATGGGGCGCAAGTGGGCAAGAGTTCAAACCAGCAGCGCATGGGCGCTTGCCATGCATTGACATTGGGCGCGTGGTGGAGCCAGAGCCTGCTTTGTGTGGATACCAGGGCATTACCCCCTTGGCTGGCGGAGTGGCACGCACGCATGCGCCTCTCCAATCCGGCGCTAGCGAAGACCGCTGAGCGGCAGTCTAGGTGACTTGATAGCTGAACCTGCGTGCATATGACAGCACAGCCTGTCACTGGAGGAGGCATGCATGAGAGCACCAACTGCCAATGGGCATGCCGTAGGTTGGCTTGCCAGCCTGTATCTGTTTTTGGCTGGCTCAGGGCCATATGATGGAGGGTATGTGGAAGCGTCACCCAATGCTTGTCAGCCTTCAATACTTGGCCTGCCTCTGAGCGCTGCACCAGTGCCGCCACTCCCAGAACGACACACGGCCAAATACAGCTCCCCTGTCAACAGGCACCTCGTCTAACTAAGCCTAGCTGTGGACGCCGTCATAACTCACTATCATCCTACGCTCGCTCAGCCGCACCGGCTTTATGCATGTACAGCAGACGGAAGACGAAAAGCGGCACCTCGAGGCAGGTGCAGAGAGAGTGGAGGCAGAATGCAGTTCTTTGCGTCACTGCCAGAGGAACGGGGCCGTCACTGCTCTGTGAAGCACAAAATCAAGGTGCACACTGGTCATGCCTATGCCTAAGCCGAAGTGGTGCCCACCATGGCGTCTTTGCATGCTGATGTCAGCATCATCGCCTTGCCCCTGCCAGCCACAGCTTGCGCGGCGCTGGCACGAGCAGGTGATGCGCGCCGCGCCTGGCGCCAGCCAGGCGTGGCGAAGGCGGGCTGCCGGGGCGGGTGATGCGTTGGGTCGCCCGCATGCGCCCCGCATGAGGAGCGCGAAAGGCGCCGCAGGAGCCCAAGCTGAGCACGAGCAGTCGCTGGGCGCCGAAAGGGTGCGGCGCCGCACGCGCCGCTGCTCCAGGGAGCCGGGCGCGCTGCTGGGTCGTTGCCAAAACTGCGCGCGTGCCAGCCGATGCAGGTGTGTGTTGCCAAAAAGTGGGCGCTGCCGCAGCCAGCGGCGGTCTATGGGAGAACGGGCCATATACCCGGTCGTGTGCCGCCCCGAAAATGCCGAACACAACAACGTAAGGCGTTACGGAGATTTGGTCTCTAACACATGCCTAAGCCATGCTTGCCATACGCGCGCCTCCCGTACGCCCTAGTAAGCGATATGTCCCGCACAGAGCTCGCAGCTGGGTAAGCAGCCAATGCACCGCATCTAAAGCCTGCGGCTCGTTGCGCCTTCAGGCATAGCTGCCTCGCAGGTTCGGGGACATTCATGGGCTTCTGCAGACTTGGCAGACTCTGGGTGTGGCTGCCAACTCCCCCGCCACCCCGTCCCAGCAGCCGCCTGTACGCGGGCCCACGCAGGCTCAACCACGGGCCCATGCGGACCCTAACCATACCCTACCTACCCTAGTTAAGCTTCTTGCATGAGGGTTCATGCGCACTCGGCTACGGCCGCCCCGGGTCCCACTCAGGACACTGCCTAGGCCCGCGCCGCCGCTCGTCGCAGCAAGCGGGTGTGAAAAGACACCTGCTCGCCACGTCAGGCGCCCATCGGCGCGCGGCCGCCGGCGCCCATCTTGGTGCTGAAGGCGAGCGCGGCGGCCATGCTGCGCGCGAGCGCGAGCTCGCTGCCGGGCAGGCGCACGAGCGCGCCGGGCGGCGGCGAGGGCACGCACACCACGTTGTTCACGTTGCCCATGTCGTCGCACCTGCGCGCGCGCTCGCGCGCACAGTCATTCCTGCATTGCCAGGCTGGACTTCAGCCTTCCCCTACAAAGCTGCACACGCAGGAAGCGCTCTCTGCTTTAACACAAGTATCGCTTGAGGAACACGCGTAGTGCGGTGCGCAGGGTGCGCGCACTCTGCAGGCTGGGC
>JAABUO010006032.1_pt1 | contig 14019 bp, 8 predicted proteins | sample 5559291 | NCBI WGS metagenome assembly JAABUO01 (sample SAMN10711878, study PRJNA513372) | rock metagenome | isolation source: Antarctica rocks | place: Antarctica: Victoria Land, Finger Mt sud | reverse complement strand
AGTAGAAGAACCAACTATCTCATCGGTTTCCATGTTGTCCCGGTCATGGCGCACATCATCTACCGTGGCGTTTGACGCAAGCCTTTCCACATCGGCCAAGTCTTCATCGAGAGACAATATCCGGCTAAATCTATTACGATTGCTTAGTGATGATGCCCCTCGCTCTGGCGTCGGAGCATAGATCTCAGTGTGCACTGTAGTGTCCGATTTTCTGTCGAACGATGTACCACGCGGTACAGAAGTCACAGAAGATTGTACTTCTCGAGTAGGAGTAGTTGAATTTTTTGATTGGACTAATGGGATTTCCAAATATGCTGGGAAAGGAGACATGGGGTCACTGGGCTCTGTTGAGTCCGGAACCGGTGTTTGACGGTCCCTTCGAGACGAAGACTTCACCGAATACATCGACTCATCCGATGAAGACAACGGAATGGATTCCAAGGACGCATTAAAAGTACTGGGCCGCTGGTTTTGTTCTGGTGGAGAGGTTGTGTCGCTGTGAGATTTCTCGTTGAGGGCAGGATCGTTTTCCAGAGTTAATTGTTTCCCAAACACAAGAGGCCCAGGATGGTCCGTGCGAATTGTAAAGTTCCCTACTTCATGGTCCTCATTTGGATTAACCATCTGTGGGCTATGCTCTTTTTCCCCAACAGCTTTCACTTTAAAGTGTTTGGTATGCTTTGCCGGCGAACGAGAACCTGGCACTGCTTTACGAGCGATTTTGGTTGTTGAGAGCCGTTCTGGTAGGGCCTCTCCATGCTTCTGGGGTAATCCTTGGGAGAGATTGCTGTGAGCTTGTAGCTCAGCAACGTGTGGGATGGCGGTGGTCCCGTCTAATTCATGATAGACTTTGGGCATGTCTTCTGGAATGACCTGTTCAGCGATAGAGAGACTTGACCTACTCACACTGTGGTAGTGGCTCTCCACAAAGGATTCCGTGTAATCGTAGTATACGGGTGACGGAGAAGGGGATGGGCGGCGAGAGATGGATACTTCTGAGAATTGCGTAGGTGTTGAGGAGCGTGTCGATGGAAGCCCATTGGGAAGTTGAGATAATGGACCTCGCACTGAAGAGGGTAAGGGTTCGCCATAGTCCTCCGGCCTTGGCGAAGTTGCATAGTATCGAAGTATTGGATCTGAACGATTTATATCTCGCTGCCACATAGGAGGCACCCTTTTCGGTGGATAGATGGACAACGGGGAAGCAGTACGGAAACTAGGGGCTCGGTTGGATCCCGTGTATGTTCCGGTAATTGACTTATTGTAATCACTGAAGGCTGGCGACGATGGTCGATATCCAGGGCGTTTCAGTCTTGTGGGATAGGCAAAAGGTGAACGAGGTCTCATGCCATGAAAGTTCCCTTGATCCTGAAGTTGGAAGTCGTTAGGAGAAGGGCGATGAGAGAAGCTTTGGCTGGTGATAGAGCTCTGTGTCATCGAGTATGACCGTTCATCTTCTTCCTCACCTGCGCTCCTTCTTGGAGCATCTCGATAGGACCTCTGGTTGTGGCTGTGGTAAGAAGTGGCTACCGTGGATGCAGTATTGCTGCCAGGATGCATTGCCTGATGTCCACCATTACTCTGCTCATGATGAAGCCCGCCAACGTCCTGTCTTTTGGTGGGTATTGGTTGAGCTGTGCTAGGTGGCTTGGGCGTTCGATAGATTATGGAGGGTATTCGTGTCGGCTTGATCGAGAATTGGCCAACATCTCCGGTCTCAGTTGTGTTCTTGAGCATGCTTTGTATGGACGAAGGGGCCCCCGGGAAACCAGCTCGAGTCCCAGCATTTGGGATTTTGCTCGGGGGATTACCTTTTCCAGAACTCCCCGTAGGCTCTGCCATAAGCCCATTGCGTCCAACATGACCGGGAGGAAGCTCTGAGAGGGGCATGATGACCTATGTCCCTGCAGCCTTAAGCCATTGAAGAAGAACTGAAGTCTTGTGGTTACTGAAAAACTTGAGGTGCAGGGTTGAAGATAGGACAAAGAATGGGGGAACTACACTAAATCAAAAATTACAGACGGCGTGAAATCTAAAGACGGGAGGCTACTTCCTCGAGCGAACGAATACTGTCAATCTGATGTATGAAATATCGAGGATTTGAGATTACTTGAAATTGTGCGATATGGAAGGGCTGTAGAAGTCATATATGAAGATTGAGGCTTGAGACGTTTAAATAGCGGTTCAGAGCGCTTGCGATACTAGACCACCGTTGAATTACGTATAAGAAAGACTGCTAAAAGTAGTTCCAACAGGTGCTGTGGCCAAGCGATTGAGAAATGCAGTTCTTTTTGGGGGTATCCTAGTGGTAGACCTAATGTGATGGCAGTTCAGTATCAGGAGCGCAGTCTGATGTCCTGACCTCAGATGGAGTAATTAGGGTCTTGAAAGTGGTAATCTCTGAAAGAGTTGTCAGTTGGGTGTTAGTCTTTGGCGAAGAACCTCTCGCTCTTCCTATAGCATTACATGATTCGCCCAAGGACGACACTGCCGGAGGCTCATGCTGTAGATATCTTCGGAGGAGTGTAAGGAACAAAAAACTGTATGTAGCCTGTCTTCATCCAAACTGTACCTGAGATTCCGAACCACAAAACAAATGCTCTTGCAAACTGTAGGCCAAGTTAGGGAAACGGTTTTAATACAGTGCGCATCAATACATGAAACCTGGCATCAGAGGATCCCAGCACATAACCAAAGACTATATGGAATAGAAAAGCCTCTGATACTATAGAGAATACCTCAGCAAACAGGCATAAAACCTCGGAATGATTTATTGACCAAGAAAGGCATGAGCGGCTGTTCAGTCATTTTATCGCTGCAACGACTATCTGTCCAAGTGAGACACGTGTCAAACGCAAAGATTTAGCAGTGGACCACTCCGTTAAGCCGCGTGCGTCACCAAGAGTCAGGTTGCCAGGCGTTGAAGACGAAAGAGCACCAACCCAAGAGGCTAAGACTAATTGGAGTGAAATAGGGACTTATAAGTGCTCCTTTTCGCATGGGACAAGGGTGATCATTGACAGTCTGTGTAGCGGTAAACCAAGGCAGAAGAGAGGGCTAAGGATCTTGTGAAAATAAGACACTGAAAAGATACGGTTGAGGTATGGGAGAAATCGTAGGTGGTGGTGTTAAATATTGGAGCCATTACACCGTACGACGTACAGCGTACGACGTGGTTAGCTACCCCTATTAGGACTAGTGTCGGGTGTAGAGTTTTCTCCGTACCTTCGTACGTTGCAAACGGTACTTCTTACATACTTTAGTTGCTACATACTAGATACACAATACACACGCTGTATGCTAGCGACATCGTTTATCATTGCTGTGTTACATATACGACTGGATCCCCGCCGTATATTCAACAGGTGGGCGTTTTCGTTCGCTGATTTCGTGCGCAATCTAGACCCGACTGGGGCAAGTGTGATATTTAGCGCAATAGAAAAAGGGCTCGAGGTTCGCTACAATAAGACAGTCAAAACATCTGGCAAAAGCCACAAAAACAGTTAATCAATCAAAATAGCAAATCACATCATCACATGTTCAGCCCCGTTAGCAGAAACGTCGTCCTTGTCGAGACAAATTAATTTTTGGCTTAAGTATCGGACTTAGGGGCTTCCTGTTGAAGACAAAACACATAGGAACACGGGATCCACTCATGTTCACAGCAAGACGAACCAAGATTCTCTAGAAGATGATGCTAGCGTAGAAGCAGAAGCAAAAGCAAATATGCCGCCAGTGAGACAGTCCTATAAGCAGATCTAGGCCATTGACTTCCAGAAAACGCCATGCTCCGAGCATCCAAAGCATACATCCACGCCATTTAATCATAGAGGCATCATGCCAATCCCCCCACCGTCAAAACCTCCACCTCCATGGTTTTGCTTTGGCGCGCCTGCGTCATACCTATTGCTGCTTGTTTTGCAGTTCCCGGATGCTCTCTTCGCGCCACCAGAAGTGGCTTTGCCTTGTTCTGAGCCACCAGATATATTCCTGGCACCTTTCTTGTAACCGCGAGTGTGGCCATGGTATCCGCCACGCCCGCCTTTAGTACTACCGCGATGGTTGACGCTATCGCTCTGTGACTGCTCATGAACCGGTGGCGCTGCACGGTATGGTGGAAGCTGGGAGACTGACGGAATAATGAGATGGAAGAATATGATATGGTCCAAGGATAACTTACATCGAGCGTTGAAAGCATCCACCTCAGGAGGTGGATGGAAGTAGGAGCTTTGTTCCTCTTGAGAACCATTTTCATCTCCGAGATCATCAAAATCTTTATCGCCCCCAAATTCATCGTCACTACTAACGTAGATGACGTTCTGATGATTGGGATCACTGCAGATGAAATGTCACTAAGATTGATCCTGTTTAGAACAAACAGAAATTTGGGAGTCTTACCATGGGCGGTCTTCCTGTTGCTTCATCAAGTTCTCATAGCCTTCGTGGGAGGTCCGAATTAGCCTCAGAAATTGTCCACCGTAGCGCTCAACCTTGTCTGGGTCAATGCCTGGAATCTCAAGCATTTCCCTTTTATCTGTCGTTGAATTAGTATTCCGAGTGTATAGGACGTATATGCCGAGACCCACCCTTTGGAAAATTGATTGCCATTTCTCGAAGCATCGTCTCCGTGAACGGCTGAGCTCTGAGGTTTTTTCTTATCAGGATCTAGATGAAGGTCAGTGGCGATTCTCATACATCCATGATGTGATATCTGAAAGACCGACATCCTTGCTCGCTTTGTCTGCGTAGAACAGGAAGTCCTCAACTACCAACCGGTGCGTCGAATTCAACTTTCCAAGCTTTTCGTCAATAGTTATAGGAGGGCCAAGTTGCCTTTTCTTCGATCTCTGCGGTTTTCCTGCCTCCCGTATAGGCCCCAGTACATCATCACTCGAGTCGTCTTCTGTCTCCGAGGGCTCGTCGAAATTGTTGGGGTCGTAATCACTGATTATAGCATCGTCCCGAATAGAGCTTTTAGAATGTATACTAGGCTCCGCATTGGTTCTTTTGTTTTGCGCGGTTCTTCGTTTCGAACCTGCCTGAACGGGAGACGAAACGTTCGTAGATTGAGGAAATTCTTGGCGTGACGTTGCTGTGCGGGTACCTCGTTTTGGCGCTGGCCACTGACCGGCTTTACCTTTTCCATCCGGAGACATTCGTATCTGGATCTTGACTTTTCTTCGGCGCTTCGAGAAATCGCTCCAATTTTTGCCTAGCTGTAAAAGGTCAGCTAACATATTTTAGAAAAGTGGGCTGTCTGTTACTTACATGCACATATTGCAAAGCAAACCCTTTTTTGTTAGGAACATTGTGCTCTGCTAAAGCGTCTTCGCTCAGGAGTCGGTAGAATAAGCGTTCGATATCCCCTCTGTCCAGCCTCGAGGCGGATGCATACAGGTCTAATTCGTTGTGGCGCAGGTCCATTATCTTCTTATTTTTGGCCCCTCGCAGCACATCAACACAATGTAATAAGGTCACTCTATCTTCCTCTATCCTTTGGACTAGCTTGATTGCCGCAACAGCATAATCGGTAAAGTCCTGGCTCTCGAAGGAGCTCTCAGAATTGCAATTATCACAAGCGGCATTACAGTCTTCCTTCCGAAATGACTCGTTGAAATAGTTGAGGATTTGTACCCTTCGGCAATCGCTTTTGTTTTCGCAAAACTGTACCATATTCCTCAGCATCTTCCGCTGCCGCTCTTTCTGCTCATAACTGCCTTCTCCATCGTCGATCATGCGCTTGAGTGCACTTGTGTCTTGATATCCGTAGTATAGGTAACACCCTGATCGTTTTCCATCTCTCCCTGCGCGGCCAGTCTCTTGATAATAACCTTCGAGACTCTTTGGGATTGTATGATGAATGACAAAGCGCACATCAGGCTTGTCGATGCCCATGCCGAAGGCAATAGTGGCCACGATTACATGATGCTCCCCCGCCTGCCATTTTTTCTGTACTAACCTTTTCTCTTCTGGATCCATGCCAGCGTGATAATGGTGCGCTTTGATTCTGTACTCTTTTCGAAGCTTCTCGGCAATCTTCTCACAATTCTTACGAGAAAGACAATAGACTATACCAGACTGGGTTTTGTAAAAGGTGTTTATTGTCGTTGCCATGCTATCAAGAACATCTTTCCCCTTGCCTTTGCTACGAACCTCATAGGTCAGGTTCGGGCGATTAAAGCTCTGTGTGAAAACTTCACAGTTACTAATACCAAGGTTGTGAATGACATCTACTTTCACATTCTCTGTAGCAGTGGCCGTCAAAGCCATCACAGGGACGCCTTGAAACTGCTGGCGTACTTCCCCTAACATCTTGTAGTCCGGTCGGAAATCATGGCCCCATTGACTGACACAATGTGCTTCGTCTATTACAATGCGAGCCAGCTTGTTTCGCCTGTGAAGGTCGCGAAAGGAGTTAAGTATCTTTTGACTTTTATTTATCATCTCAGGTGTGATGTACAAGAGCTGGATATACTTTTCGGGCTGTGGGTCTTTTAGGCTATCAATGACCAGTTGCCGATGTTCAGCTGTGACTTCACTGTTTATGAGAAGGGCTTGGATCTTGAGCTTCTGTAAGTGGTCGACCTGGTCTTGCATTAGACTGAGAAGTGGTGAGATGACCACAGTCACACCGCTTGTATGTCCCGAATTAATGATAGCTGGCAACTGATAGCACAAAGACTTCCCTCCTCCAGTCGGCATAAGGACGAAGGTATCCTTAGCCCCCAGCGTGGCGTTGATAGCCTCCAATTGATTAGGCCGGAAGCCACGGAGTTGGAAACGTTCCTTCATTGCTATCTTCACATCCCGTGACCATCTATGTTGCATATGCGATGACTGAGTAGGCACTTGAGGCAATTGAGAGCGGCTTTTCTGTAAGTCACTTCGTAGTACATTTCCGCTAGTCTCGGCAAAGACACTCCGATGTTCGTAATTAGATACCACGGTGGATCTGTGATCGCGTTTCTCCAGCTCCTCAGCCACTTCGAGCATTTCTTCGTCGTCCTCGTCCTGCCCATAATCATCCTCGGCTTCTACTATTGAAGGACTGCCCATATGCCGCGTAAATAGGTCGTCTTTCTCAAGATCAAGATGAGGAATCGTGTTCGTTTCCGCTAATTGAAGATTGAAAGCCGGTCTGATTTCTGTACTGGACTTATCCTGCCCTAACTTTCGCTTGGAAGGAGAAAAATAAGAGTTCGCATCTTTTATGGTAGGCGAAGATGTGTAAGTACGAAAAGGAGTCCTCTGGGAATGTGGGGGGCTATTGAATGGCTTTGGTGTCCGGGATTTAGATTCAAAGACCTGTGTCTGCTGAACGTACTCTGTCGTCGAAGGCCCACTAGACACGGGCTGTAGGTATGGAATGATGGCTTCAGGAAATTGGTGAGATGCCTGTGTGGACTTGACTAATGTAGTCGGTCGCTCTACTGAAGCTTCGCCTGCAGAAACAACTGTCGTGCTTCTACCCTGAGATAATTGTTGTTCCTCAAATTTTGGTAGCGAAGCCTGCCCTAAGAATTTCAACATATCCTGCTCAACTTGAGAGAGTTCGTGAGTGGCACTTTTCTTCTCAGCTATATGCTGCGAGATGTCCTTGTCCTCTTGTATTGCAGTGATCATGCGACCTTTGATTTCCTCTTTCTGCTTGCTGGTTCGTATATAATCATCTCGAAGTCGCAGCAGGCTGGTCACGGCGTTGATACGGGCCTTCAATAAAGCAGGGCGCTGCTGCTGCTCAGCGGTTGGAGTCATCTTCTCAACATGACAAGTCCAGAAAGCTTCCAGGGCTGATTCCGAAGCACGGTGGAGCCCATCTAGAAAGACTTGAATTCGATCTGGATCAATTCCAAGGAACAAATGAACAGGGGCTAGGTTTGCGCTCTCAAGTCCTGAGGATGAATCATTCGAAGAACTAAAAGCAGGGTGTTGAAATGGCTCCGAAGGTAATTTGGTTGGCGAATCACGCTGGAAAGGAGATGCGGCATTAATAAGTCCTTCAAGCTGTGGTTTTTGAACGCTGCTGCTAGGCTCTATCAATGTAGTGTTTTGGCCATTGGTGGTTTTCTCAGTCCTTGTAATGTTCGGAGTACCAGGAGATTTCATGGAAAAATCTGTCAGGACAGGATAAATAGGCGCATCAACCTCATACTTTAGGGCTGGCGGAGAGTCTGTATCCTCTTCATCATCCTCTGAGTCCGCGATGGCATTCTTGCATAGACTCTGCACGTTTTTGAGATCGATTGCATTAGTATTAGCGTTTTTCTGGGAAGCTGGTAGTTGTTTGTGTTTGTTGCTACGCAATGCGTTGGCTGAGAATGGACTTCGTAGTTCATGCGGACGTATTTCAGCGAGTTGGCTATTCTTCATTTCCACTTCTTCATCAGAGATACCAAGATCTCCATAGCCACCTGGGTGGGTCTTATCAGCTCTGTATCTATGGATCGATTGTCGAGGGTCGTTAGCAAAGTTCTCGGACAACTCGTCAGGGAAAGAGTCGATAGCAGTAAAGCTACTTTGTGACATCCTCAACGGAACGCTGGCCCGTATTTCGTCCGAATCAAGCTCTTCACTTTTCCTCTTTTTGCCTCTCTTGACGGGCGGCTCCTTGCGAGTGGCGCTGTCTTCCCTCCATATAGCCCTAGATTCGCCAAAAGCTTCTATCGTGCTCGATGATGAGGTGTGAAGCTCGCAATCACGAATTAGATCGACCGAGGGTGGCTCGATGTAGGTCATCCGGCCTCTAGAGATAGATGTCGCTGGCGTCTCCAATTGGCGCCGTTTCTGGCCACTGTTCTTGGTGGCTACGGCAAAGTGAGCAGATGCTTGCACTATAAGATTTCTATTTGACTTACCATAGCTGCCATGCTCAAAAGCAGCAGTATACTGATCTTTCAGTGAGGCGCTGACTCTCCTACCAGAATACGGTGTGGGAGTTTGCAATGGGTCTGGAGAAGTGTGGCTCAACAGTCTTTTGGTATTCGATCGAGGGGCCGACTGCAATCGTGCCATTTCCTTGCTGCCTCCGGCGTTGAGAACACTCGCTGGAAGCAGAGGGCGTGCAAATTCGAAATCTCTTCGCACATTATCTATGTCACCTCCTGCAGTGTGACTCGGAGTTAGCAGAGATGTTGGTAGTTCACGTGCTTCCTCCTGTAAAGTATTATTCGGTGGAGCGTCTTGAGCAGTAGAGAAGTAACTGGCTGGTGGGGCGGGTCCTAGCGGTGGAGGAGCAAAGGGTTTCGAGGTAACCAGCCAAGATAGATGTTCCCGCAAATTATTCCTCGTCATGGAACCCTATCATTGCTACTTTCGAGAAAGCAGCCATGAACTCTTTTCACAGATCGCGAATTTGATGAACCTACGCCTTCATTGTCTGGTTTGACGTGTACATGGCAACGTTGGGTGACGCGACTTCAGGTGATGATTACCTTAGTCAGCAAGCGCGCCAAAAGGAATCTTGCATTAAGTAGCCGTCAAGTCGCTGGTTGTATGTTAAGCAGATTCCTTAGAGCAAGGGTATATCAGTTGATCATACACTTTGCTATAAGAAGAAGCCTCATGCAGAATGCCGAAGAATTCATTGTGCACATAAAATCCGAAAGTACAGTAGTGCCCTATAGAAACACAAATTTGACTTTTCGAGGACACCAAGGGGCACTCTTCATTACGTTCTATCTCTCAATTTTCATCTTGCTAGTGAAGGCAATTTCCCATTGATCAAACCATTTGTTGAATTTGAATACTCCAGGTTTTTCTGAACAATCATGGGGAAAAAAGATAAAAAGTCCAAAACTACTGAGCAGAAGGCTCGTGTTGCTGCTAAGCAAACTAAGAAGGCAGCACAGAAGGATAAAAAGGTGAAGTCAAAAGGACAAGAAGATAGTGACGCCGAAGATGTTGATCTAGAGTCTGTTCTGGAAGAATATGCAAAGAAGGTGAACTGCTATCCCTGCTGAATATATGGTCATGAATCAGGAGCGGAGACGAGGACAAGTCGCTGGAACCGTGACGAATCCTAATGATAGGTCCTATACTCATAACTAACAATCGGTTGCACAGCAAGCCCAATTCCTCAAAGTTACTGAGACGCCCTGCGAGCCACCGTCGCCGCGTTCCTCGGCAACCCTGATCGGTTCACCAGCAAGCAGCAAAGAGCTTTTCATTTTTGGGGGCGAGTTCTATAATGGAGCTCTTGCCACGTTCTTCAATGACCTCTTCATCTATCTCATAGATAAAGATGAATGGCGAAAGGTCACGAGCCCAAATAGCCCGCTCCCTCGGAGTGGGCATGCTTGGTGTCGAGGTGGCAATGCCGGCGGAGTTTATCTTTTTGGCGGTGAGCTCGGCGTTTCAGATTCAGATGTTCTAGAATTTACATCTCTGCATTGGTGTTGATCTGACCAGGGTAGGGGAGTTCTCATCTCCAAAGCAAGGAACGTTTTATCATTATAACGATTTTTGGAGGCTGGAACCTTCGACGAGAGAGTGGACAAGGATAGAGACTAAAGGCAAAGGACCACCTGCCAGGAGTGGACATCGCATGACATATTACAAAGTAAGTTGTGCATAATTGAATAATTTTGTGGATATATTGAACGTAAGTAGAATTACATATTGCTGTTTGGAGGGTTCCAGGATACATCCCAACAAACCAAATACCTACAAGATCTCTGGATATACGATACTCAAAACTTCGCCTGGTACAGTCCAATACTACCTCCCGTATCGCAGAAACCTGATGCGCGATCGTCCTTTAGCTTTCATCCGCATGAGACAGGGGCTGTCATATATGGGGGCTATTCGAGAGTAAAGGTAACTGTAGGGGCAGGAAAACAGTCGAAAGGAAGAGGCCAGGGTCTTCGAACTGTGCTAAAACCTACCATATACCAGGACACCTGGTTTCTACGAATATCCCCTTCGGCAACGGATGCACCCGCTAGCAATCCTCCAACGATACGCTGGGAACGTCGGAAAAAGCCTGCAAATCCACCCAATCCGCCTCGAGCTGGAGCAACTATGGCATATCACAAGGGGCGTGGGATCATGTTTGGCGGTGTACATGATGTTGAGGAAAGTGAAGACGGTATAGACAGTGAATTTTTCGATGTCTTATTCGCGTGGAACATCGACAGAAACAGATACTTCCAACTCACGTTAAGACGCCCTAGACCGGCTCTGAAGAAGCAAGCAGACGATCGTGGATATGCCAGGAGAGGTAGGGGAAAGGCTGATGAGGCAGAGCTTTTACGTAATTTAGCAGCCTTAGAGACAAAGGGGTCAGTTGCGGAGTACGACGATGCCCAGGCAACTCAAGACATGGACCTTGACGAGGCACCCGCAAAGCCGGTAAAGCCGGTGCTCTTTAATATGCCGCATCCGCGATTTAACGCTCAGCTGACTGTTCAGGATGATGTGTTGTATATCTTTGGCGGCACCTACGAGCAAGGAGATCGTGAGTTCACCTTTGATGAAATGTGGGCTATTGATCTTGGTAAGCTCGATGGGGTTCACGAGATTTATCGAAGGGAATTGGAGAATTGGCAGGGCAGTGATGACGAAGAGAGCGATTCTCAAAGCGGCGAGGAAGATGACTCGGAGGACGAGGACCTTGACGGGGATTCTTCCATGGGCGTTCCATTACCCCCGTCAGAGACTGCGGCGTCACCAAGGGTCAAAGAGCATGTAGCGCCAATCGAAACGGCCGATAGCGAGCTTGAACCTGCAGAGGCCGTCGTCGCTGATACAAGACCGCACCCCCGACCATTCGAAAGCTTGCGTGAATTCTTCACCAGGACCTCGGTGGCTTGGCAAGATATCGTCATCGAAAGCTTGCGAAACGAGGATGCCACGGTCCAGAAATCAATCAAGGAGCTTAGGAAAGTGGCTTTTGATTTAGCCGAAGGTAAGTGGTGGGACTGCAGAGAGGAGATTACTACGCTTGAGGACGAGCAGGAAGAAGCGGGCATTGGCGAGGTTATCAGCATGACTGAGCGGAATAGCGAGGCTGGGGGCGTAGGTAGAAGACGATGATGGGTTTATCAGTAAAATCACGTAACGATGAGACTGTCAAAATACATCTAGGCTAAAAAGCTTGCGCTACTAGAATGTAGCACATTCAGGTATGTATCGCATATTTCAACAGAGACGGTCAATATACTTCCTGTCTGTTGTGTTAAAGACCCGAATATTTGATATATGGTTACCTCAAAGGAGGTCGCAAGGGAATAAAGATTCGCATCAAATCCAACTCAGTGCTTTTCATCTGAGGTGTATCTATGATTATTTTTCATCGCTAATCGCTCAAAACGCATTCGAATACCGACTTTACCAATTTAAGATCTCGGGCTGGATCAACCTGCCAATTTGCCACTGCGATGCGACTCGCTGGCTGCCCACGCCACTTCGTACCTGAGACATATATTTTATTGCTCGCGTTAATCCTGCGCACCAGATCTATGTTCAAATCTGGATTCTTAGCCTTGAAGAGCACGACGATGAAGATGTCTTTGTCGATTTTGTCCTTGCAATCAATGCTTTCCGGCAAAAGCTCGAAATTTGGGTGTTCAAGAATAAATGCAGCTACAGCTCGGGCGGTATGGATCTGTCGCTGGAGCATGTCGGCGTATCCGTCTCGGCCGTACGCCATTAGGGTCGCGTAGACTGGAAGGCCTCTGAAGCGTCGCGAGTTCTCCATACCTATATTCAGGGGGGACTGGATTGTGTCGTTCCCTGTTGTAGCGGAATTCAAATAGGCAGCATTGGCGTTTTGGAATACTTGTTTTGCGAGGTCGCGATGGCGGCAGAAGAAGAACCCACAATCGTACGGGACATTGAGCAGTTTATGCCCATCGCTAGTAATGGAGTCTGCTAATTCCAGACCTTCGGCGCCGCGGCATACGCTCTTGAATTCTGGTAATCCATCGAGAACTCTAGCGAAAATCCCGAATGCTACATTACGAGGTGGTTAGTTAGAACATTACAATCAAAGGTATGGACTGTTCTACCTCCATCGACATGTATCCAAGCACCATATTCATCGCAGAGTGACCTTATGGTTCGAAACTCGTCGTAGCTGTGCGTCGCGAACATTCCCGTGTTTACTTCCGCACAAGAAATTGCGATAACGGAGACAGTGTTTTTGAGTTCCAGCTGGGATTTGAGCTTTGACATGTCGAAAACCATATGATCCTCAGCTTTACTGACATCTACAACGCAAGAGCGAGCTAAGCCAACAATGCTGGCAGCTTTCCCAAGAGACGAGTGGGGCATAGTCGTCAAGATCTGGATATTTTCAACGCCAGCAGCTCTGCAAGCCGCAAGCAAGCCATGTTCGCCAACAGAAACAAGGTCTTCGCCATTTTCAATCTTTTGCTGTCTTCTATACCTCATTACAGCTTCGTTGATGACATATTCTCGGCCGCAAGCCAGCCCGAGGATATTGCTAGCTGTTGCTCCTGTGGTCAAAGTTCTGCTAGGCCAGCTTTCAATATCAAAGTGGAAGAGATCCAGTAGAAATGCTAGCGCCTTGTCTTCGACTGCTGTAGCTATTGTTTCATCTGGGAGGTGGACGTGTACGTTTTGGTCATAGGTACCGACAATGTGGTCGGCGACCCGGGCTGCGGGAGTGATACCACCAATTACGAAGCCATAATAATTTGGCGATAGACTGCAGCCACTGAGACTCGGCGCAATGTTGCGTAGTAGATGATCGGTAGTGGTCTCTACGCCAAGTCCGTTGTCGGGAATTTTCTCGAGCAGATTGGCATTGCCTTCCCTTAGGGTTGAAGGTTCCGGTCGTGTAGGATGTATGCGTCCTGACAGAACATCCAGCGAATGTTGCTGCGCTTGACGCAGACTCGCCGCGTCTTTTACTGAATCTAACATGCCCATTCTTGATTTGATACGGGGGGTGATAGATATGCCACCCTTTGTCTATACACAAAATGAAGTTTATGATTTGGTTTCCCACACCTACCTTGACTAAGATCTCTCACAACTTCAACAATTGCTACTACC
>JAABUO010006028.1_pt1 | contig 14025 bp, 21 predicted proteins | sample 5559291 | NCBI WGS metagenome assembly JAABUO01 (sample SAMN10711878, study PRJNA513372) | rock metagenome | isolation source: Antarctica rocks | place: Antarctica: Victoria Land, Finger Mt sud | reverse complement strand
CAACTACATGCTCATAGCCAAAACTGTTACTGCAGAGCTGCCAACCTAATCAAATGCTGATAAAGCATTTTTCCCTTCATGCTACAGCACTCTGCATCTGTGAGGTGACGTCAAGCTGTTGGCAGTCATCATCAAACACATGGCTCATAGCCAAGAATGTGACTAAAGAGCTCTCTTCACCTGGTTCTTGGCACCATCAACAGTCTCATACTTCTGGCCTTGGACCTGCAGGTCTGCCATTCTTTGGGACAGACTAGTCAGCTCAGTTCCCAGCTTCTCCTGCAGACCCTTGACCTTCTTCATTTCAGCCTGTTGTGTAGGTGTTGCCTGCGCCACAAGACAGTATCCTGAACTTTGAGCTGAATCCCTGCTACAAACAGGCAATATACGTATGTCAAGGCTGGAGCTGACATGCGCAATTATCAGCAGAGAAGAGTCGTCATGCGAGCAGCTTGTTGACAACCCATGCAAGACCTATCTGCATGCCGCCAGATGCAAGGTGTTTCCTGACAGATGCTGATCATGCAACCATTGTCTCATATGCCTTCATTCAGCAAGCGTGACCAGCTTCTCATGATGCACCGCAAGGTGACCACGTTGCCCTTGCCTGACTCTCATCAAACGCCAGAGGTGCCACGTCAGGGTTGCTGGTCCTGCCAAAAGGGTTCTGTCTGGCAGAACCAGTCATCTGCATGCCCTCCAGCTCTGCAAGCTTGCCTGCCTTGCTGGTGGGGAAGGTATCCATGAAGGCTGTCATGGCCTTCTCTTGCTGTATCAGCTCCTCATACCTCTCTTGCCCCCCAGATGATGGACTGAACGCAAGAGCGAGAGCATTGCGCCAAGGGTCTCACATCTACAGGTTGCATGTGAATGCAGAGGTTGCATGTAACACAAACAACCAGAACTCTTTGCCAAATGACAGGTCCATACGGAGAGGCTGCGGAGCCAAGCCTCTGTTTTAAGTGTCAAGACAGCGTTGCAAGTCAGAAGCTGAAGCTTGATTCTGTGTATCTTGTACAGCAAGCTAGGCTGAGATGTAGTCAGCAGTGCCATTATTGACAATGCTGCATGCATCTCCCCGAAGTTGAGCTCCTGGCATTTCAAAACCGCAAAATTGCTATGCTGATCAACGCCTCAGTTCCAAGTGTAAATATGCTGTTCATGAGTGACTCACAATGAACCCCTGTTCTTTTGCCTGTCAGGCTGTGTCAGCTTCCTACGCATCTCACAACCTGACAACATGTTCCCTCAGACATGTGACAAATGCAAAACTGTGTAAGGAACACGATGGTCACCTGACAGGCTGTGCAGTGTTGGCCTGACGCTCCATCTGCCGCACAGCCTCTGTTGCCTGCTTGGCTCTCTGGGAAGCCACTTCACACGCCTCGTTGTCAGCTTTGATCTGAGCCAACAGGGCGGCTCTTTGGTCCTCTGGGCCTAAGGAAGGCCGTTGGTCTTCCGCTTGCAGCTCACCTTTGCGCTTTGCCAAGCCATCCACTTGTTGCTGCATGGAATGGATGTGGATAGTACAGAAAGATGAGAGTAGGATGCAACACAGGTGGACCAGACTGACAGCAAGGAGACTGTGTGCACTTCTTCAACCTGTGCACGCATGCGTTGGGCAGCATGAGTGGTCTGATGCCATGTTGTTGCAGCATTGAGCCGCATTTCGCACGATTCGGAGTACTGCTGACACAGCCTTGAAAAACAAAGATCGCAGTGCTTGCTCTTTGCTTGTGTGCTAGCATGCGTTATAGCTAGTACCTGAAGAGCAAGAGCGCGCTGTTTTGCAGGCTCTGCGGCCAATTTGATCTCAGCCGTTGAGACCTGAGTGGCAAGATCTTGCAGCTCAGCTTCTAGTTGCTGTTGAGTAGCCTGCAGCTGCTGTCTGGTATCCTGCACACCAGGACAAACCATGCACCTTTCACAGGGTGCCACAAGATGCCAACGCCCTGCAAGGGCTCCTTGACTCGCATAGTAGCAGCTGCATATGGCTGGAATGCTTGGCTCCATTGGTTGTGGAAAGCATTCATGCATCAACCAGTTCATGCATGCTTATATGGTCCTTGGCAAGTCAAACCAATTGATGATGAGTATAGCAGGCTGGCATACATCAGGCTGCATTCTGTCAGTGGGACTTGCGCGTTGTACCTGCAAATTGTAGTACTCCTGCTGCTGCTCAATGGACATCTCGTGCACCTTCTGCTCAAGCTGCTTCTGAATCTGCTCAGCTGCGCTTCGAACCTCCTTAGTTTGCCGCTGTTTTGCTGCTCTGTTTGCATATACAGCATCAACCCTTTGCCGTTCTGCGTGGTTGCTGGCAAGCATCTTGGCATGCTGGTCATGCAGAGTTTCCATTTTTGTGCTTGCTACATGATTGCTGAGCACCGCATTTAGGTCAGATAGCTGCCCTTGGAGCTGCTGCACTTCTTTTGACGCTGTATCCACCTGCATCTCAAGCTGCTGCCGCTTTGCCAAGTCTTGACCCGAGGATTCTAACTCTGCCTATGGGTAACCAGGACAAGTGGCTTAGCACATGGACAAAGCTCAGTGGAAGAGCGGTAAACATAGCATTTTTGCTGGCAACACCTGCAGCTGTGATGTCACTTCAATGAGTTCAGATCGTTTCTGGCGTAGCTGAGCTAGATAATACGTCTTATCCGCGATTTGTCGACCGGCACCACTGGCTGTCTTGAGTCCTGCCATGCCCTGTTGTGTGACTGGCCGATCAGCCACCTGAGGCACAAAAGGGCTGGAAGTATTCCAGCTCTGGGTGCCAGTGCCGGGCCTAGCTGTGCGCATTGCAGTGCTTGGCGCCCTCATGGAGGCAGTGCTGACCCTAGTAGCGCTAGGTGGCCGTGCCAAGCCTGATCCAGCTGATCCAGTAACGGTGTTCTTGAGGCCGAAAAGGTCTTGGCTGGCTCGAGATGAGGGTCGCTCCATGTTTGCTTTGCCTGCTGGCAGGCAGGACAGTCTGAAGCAGCGATCGAGGGAGCTGTCTCTTGTAAGATGTAGAGGACTACTTGTCTTGTACCTCTCAGGTATCAAACCGCTTTGCTGGCGTTATGCCGAATCGCTTGGCTAGCGTTATACCTTTGTTGGCTGATTTTGTGCACAATAGCTCCAACGGTGTCGTCATCATGATCACGAAGTTATGTTTCAAGCATTGCACTGATTGATGGCCAGCACATGAAGTGTATCGGAGCATGGAATGATTCAGTAAAATTCATATTGACGCAGCATCATACATGAGCTAGCTCGAGATGCGCATCTGCATCAGAAGCAGCTGGTGCTTCATCATAGTCACTGTCGCCCTCTTCACCCTCCTCATCCACAGTAGTTCCAATAGCTCCAGGATGACCGGTCAAAGCTTTGATGATGTTCCCAGCTTTTGTCAAGTTGAAAACAACAACTGGAATACTGTTTTCTTTGCACAATGTGATTGCAGTCTGGTCCATCACATCCAGATCCTGGGTTGTAACCTGTTTGTAAGACAGCTTACGATGTAGCTTAGCGTCAGGATGCTTGTTTGGATCACAGTCATACACACCATCCACCTGCCCACACATCCAGTCAACTCGTTGACACACACTAGGTTTGAACCCACACACAACTACTGGGGGGCCCATCAAGGCTACGGAAAACAAAGTTGCCACACACACGCTCATGATCTCACATCAAACGCGTCCAATCTGTCACTGACATTGCAAAGTCACACGTGGTAGGAGCATGTGGATGCCAAACACCCCTCATCCGATGCACATTAGGGATGCAAAGAATTGGCCAACCAAGCAGCAAGCACATGTTGATATTGAGCTGATGAACAGTCAACATGCACCAGGTGGCTGCCATGAGCACCTTCAAGTTGCAGAAGCAGCCATAGCACTTGGCATGCATGCACATCAGCATACTAGCATACACCAGCAGAGCATACTGAAGAAAGAAGCATGCATGCAGCTTGCCGCAGCACCTTGGTTGCCTTAAAGAAGGCATCTGCTCCAATTTCTGCAGCTCTCAACGCAGCTGCTGTGTCAGTTGTAAAGAATGGGTTGCCAGTGCCACCACCAAAGATGACCACTCTGCCTTTGTCTAGATGTCTGACAGCTCGCCTTCTAATATAGGGCTCTGCTATCTCCTACAGAAGAAACTTGAATGAGCTTGATTGTATGCCACTGCCCTCAACAAAAAGTCTGATCTGGCTCGCCTGCCTTGACCCAAAAGCGCAATGCTGGCTTCCGCATCAGGAGTGTGGCAACACTATGCCTCACATGACTTGTCAGGGACCTAATGCACTTCACTGCAAGCATACCCGCATTTCAATGGCTGTTTGAACCCTGGTCTCTACGCCGGCGCTCTCAAGGGCGGCTTGAAGGCTAAGGGCATTCATGCAGGTTGCAAGCATTCTGCACATGTGGCACACCGCATGTCAGGGCACAGCCTACTTTACAGCTCAGAGAGGCATGATCTACGCCTGCAAGCTGAAGGATAGCTTGCAATCATGAGATAAGCTTGCTTGACTACTGGCAGGATTAGGTAGATGGCTAAAGCAATGGCCTTGAAAGTGTTGGCCTGCATAGCTTAAATACAGGGCAACAAAATCCTGAATGGTGACTGCTTGCAGGCACTATGCAGCACACGTTGCGTGCATGTGAGTAAGCAGCATACATCATCTGGATGTGCACACGCATGCCAGACTGCAGCACGTATGCATGTGTATATATACATGTGCACTGATGCACGATGTACCGCAAAGGATGTGCACATATATGTAACGCAAATGAGCAAAATGTTGTTGAGATACAGGTGGCACTGCTCACCCTATGTTGTCTGCTGTAGCACGTTCTAGACCATCCCAGGCATTCGCACCACGGAAATAGTTGCCTCCACCCACCACTATTGCTACCTGTACGCCTTTTACCATCACAGCTGCAACTTCTCGCGCCACAAATCGCAACACCTGAAGCAGCAGTCTCACGCTGAAAAGTTTGTCACTATGCAACACCGATATACCTTGCAGCAGCAAGTCGTAAGTTACGGTAAGTTATTTACCTGAGGATCTACCCCAAAGCCCATGCCACCTTGCAAAGCTTCGCCACTGATCTTCAACATGACACGCCTGGTGTATCATCATAGAACGTTGCTTCTGACATCTGGGCAGTGATTCGGTCCCTACCATGCTTGATTGAACGATAAATACCTGTACTGAGCTTGTTCCGGAAAAAGCTTGGGTTGTTCCGCTGGGCCGTCATTACTTACGTCCACGCTTCCGTTGCTGCTCAACGCATCCTGTGCATATACCAAGTGCAGTTTGATGCTCGAATGCCTTTGAGAGCACTGTCTTGCGGGTTTCGCTTTACAGCTATGGCTGTAATGCCTTTGCAAGTGCCTCAGGGGTTTACGAGCCAACAACGGGCTGTTGTGTAAGCTGCAAGGCAAAGACTGATGTGAGCACTGCAATGTCATTTACCGCAGATTCTTAGTCTGCGCTGATTCTCAGCTGTTGCAGGGCACGTCGTACTGTTTGACTATGAACCGCCAGTAGGGCGGGGGCGTTCATGACACCGCCCTGAAATGAGAAAGATAGGTTTGGGAAACCCTCACGCCTATATGCACCAGCACATGCATGGTTGAGATGTTAGAAGGTGCAGCGCTGCAGAGCCAGCCAGTGGTGTTTCTGCGTCTGCACAGCGCAATAGCGCTTTGCGTGTGACTGCATGTGCGGCAGCTCAAGGTATCGCTAGGTGAAGTTGCATAGCACTTCCACGAACTCACGGCTGCAGTTGGGTTTAGCCCTCAACTCCAGCAAAATGGCCGAGAACGGCGACGGCCAGCAGAATGGCGTGCCTCTTACCGGCGCCACCTTCGATCAAGAGCTTTACGGGGGCGTTGACCGATATGCTGGCTTTGACACATCTATTGGCTTAAATGTCGACGAAGACCAGGACGAAAGGGAGAGAGCGCTTGCAAGGTAGGGCAACTCCAGGCCCCTGTGACACATCAGCCTTGTGTGCCTTATTTCACGCTCGAGCTGGTCCTGCCTGTCTGCAGCAAGATGAACTCATTTGAGGCCCCAAAAAAGTTCTTTGCTGAGCTCCCAGATGACCAAAGTGGCCAGGTAACGCCTGCGCTGTTTCTGGGACTACTCCACAAAACAAGCACTTGCTGTCCTGTGAACGTCACCTATGGCTTCTGTGCAGGATGGAAGCTTTGGCAAGCCTCAGCGTATTGTGGACCGTGAAGATCAATACAGACAGCGCAGGCTGAACAGAATCATCTCTCCTGCCAGGAATGATGCCTATGCTATGGGAGACAAAACCCCAGGTGCAGATGTCATGACCTATGCGGACATCATGAAGGCGCAACAGCTGCAGCGGGACACTGACAACACCATGAAGAACATTGCTGACAAGCAGAAGGCAGCTGCCGAGATGATGGAAGATGCATCTGCCAGGCCTACAAAAGCATCTGGACTAGCTCCGCCAATCATTCCTGTTGCAGCTGCCAAGCCCGATAAGGGTCGCAAGCGCAATAGATGGGATCAGTCAGAAGATGATGGCGGAATGTACGCTCCGTCCCCTGCTAAGCTCTTTATCTTTTGTTGACGATGCAACATGCATTATTGCAAGATAGCATAATCTGCAGCTGCTGCTGAGGTCATTATATTCTGCACAAATGACTGCACCATGTTACATGTGCTGCGTTCAGATCCCCAGTGAATGACTCAGCATTGTTGGTGCATCAACAAAGCGATTAAGATTGGCCATGTTTTTTGCAGGAAGAGACCCAAGGCAGCAGACTGGGACACAGTGGAGGCAACACCAGCCATGAACAGCTGGGATGCAACCCCAGGCGCCACCCCTGCTGCACATTGGGATGCTACCCCTGGAGCCACTCCAGGAGCAGGCAGCCGCTGGGATGCTACCCCTACTCCTGGCAGGCCTGCTGACGGCCCTACCCCTCGCCGCAATAGATGGGATGAAACCCCCACGCCTGGCAGGGTGAGCCCTCCTGTCCAACTAACAGCAACTTGCCTGATTGCACACGAACACAGCACTCTGCCTTGCCCGAACTCAATGCTCATTCATTTTCTAAGAGTCTCAACAAAAAACAGGGCAGCTTATACTCATCTGCAGCTGTGTTATTCTCATACACACTACTCATGCGCCTGTCACCTTTGCTCCACAGGAGCTCCGTTGAGATAGTCATCAAGTCAATACTGCAAGCATCCAGCTGCGTCATTCATGTACAAGTCATCGTCATGACTGTGCGGGTCCATCTAGTTCTTGCCACAGCTGTTTGTTGTAAGCAGGCGTGTGCCTGAATGTGCAAGGACGCTGTGCAGGTGGATGGTGCAGCAACACCCGGCTGGGCAGGTGGGGAAACACCAGGCATTGGTGCCACACCCAAGAAACAGAGATCTCGGTGGGACGAGACGCCAATGGGTGTCGCTCCCTCAGCTACCCCAATGATGGGGGCCACCCCATCCATGACCCCTGGCGCCACCCCCCTCATGACCCCTGGCATGGCAGCTGGCATGGAGACCCCCTCACCTAGTGCAATGCAGCCTGGGGTGAGTGAGGTCAATGTTGTTGCTTGGCAGCAATTGGTGCATGCTCTCATGTGCAGACACATACAGGCTGGCTTCAGGAGCCTGCATGCAGGTTTGCATGCTTGCACTGTTCTAAGCATGTGCCATTCAGAATATATGTCTTGCATCGTTGCAAGCCTGACAGCATTCCTCTGCAAACAGGGCTTTACTAATCAAAGCATCATTGGGAGCTCCTTAACAGTAAGAAGTGTTCTGGAATGGTGCAGATGCAGCTGAGTGCTGAGCAATGGCAGACCCAGAGATGGGAACGCGAAGTAGAGCTGCGCAACAGGGCGCTGTCTGATGAGGAGCTAGACTCCATGATGCCTGTGGAGGGCTACAAAGTGCTTGAGCAGCCTCCTGGCTATGCACCCATCAGGACCCCTGCCCGCAAGCTCATGGCCACCCCAACCCCCCTGGGTGGCACCCCCATGTACCAAATCCCTGAGGAGGACCATCAGCAGCAGTTTGATGTGCCCATTGAGATTGAGGGCCTGCCTGAGATGAAGCCTGAGGACCAGCAATACTTTGGCAAGCTGCTGAAAGTAAGGTCTTTGTGGCTTGTGTGGAACCTTGTTGCTATGCAGTCGTAACGGTATTTATGTTGGCAAGACTCACTTGTTACATGTACCTCCTGCATTGTTTTCAGAAAGTCTGCATTGCAGATGGTGCTTTGGAGCACGTCCTGCCATGTGAGAGCCTTGTATTCAAACTTGTGAGGCTATGAGTTGTCGCAAGCATCCCTGAAGATGACCAGCAGGGTCATTTCCTACTTGCTTTCTGCCAAACGTGTCAGGCTGTCCCAACAAGATCCTTCCTGTGCAGGATGTGGATGACCAAGAGCTGAGTGCAGAGGAAGCCAAGGAGCGCAAGATCATGAAACTGCTCCTCAAGGTCAAGAACGGCACCCCTCCTCAGCGCAAGTCAGCCCTTCGTCAGCTCACAGACAAGGCTCGCGACTTTGGCGCTGGCCCTCTGTTCAATCAGATCCTGCCCCTGCTCATGGCCCCCACACTGGAGGACCAGGAACGGCATCTCCTGGTCAAGGTCATCGACCGCATCCTGTACAAGCTGGATGAGCTTGTCAGGCCCTTTGTGCACAAGATCCTGGTGGTCATTGAGCCTCTCCTGATTGATGAGGACTACTATGCGCGTGTGGAAGGCCGCGAGATCATAGCCAACCTGAGCAAAGCTGCTGGCCTTGCCACCATGATTGCCTCCATGAGACCTGACATTGACAACATTGATGAGTACGTCAGAAACACGACAGCCAGGGCGTTCAGTGTGGTTGCGTCAGCCTTGGGCATTCCTGCCTTGCTGCCCTTCCTCAAGGCTGTGTGTATGTCCAAGAAGTCATGGCAGGCTAGGCATACCGGCATCAAAATTGTGCAGCAGATTGCGATTCTGCTGGGCTGCGCTGTGCTGCCCCATCTCAAGGTAGGCCGCTTTGCAGCTTTTTGTTCAGACCTTCCACTATTGCAATGTGCCAGAGGGCAAGCAACTGTGTAGACAAAAGTGCACTTTGTTCTGTGCCTCCTATGGCATTGATGATTGCTGCTTCCTTCTTGGGTACACTGTGCAGTTGTTGGGTGCGCTGTGCAGAACAGTATTTCACCATGCAAACTTCTTCTGTGATGCTGTGACTAGATGCAGTTGTTCCTATCAGAAATACAAATTCAGTGTCCAAATTGCATCTGTGTCTGCGTTTTGCGACCAAACACGTTCCAACAATTTGTTGTCCTTGACAAAGACTACCCAAATGACTCACACTTAATCCACATTTTTGCTGCATGTGTTTGTGGGTTTCATGACGTCATTGCTTCTGACACCCTTGTTGACCTGCTGCAGTCACTGGTGGACATCATCAAGCATGGTCTGACAGATGAGAACCAGAAGGTGAAGACCATCACATCCCTCTCCATTGCTGCTCTGGCTGAGGCTGCGGCACCCTATGGCATTGAGTCCTTTGATGATGTGCTGGAGCCCCTGTGGAAGGGCATCAGGCTGCTCAGGTATGATGCAGTACCACTGTAATCAACCTTATTTCTGTTGCATGCACCCATGCCTTGCAAGTGAGGCACAATCAGGTGAGTACAAACTGCCTGCTGTGTTGGCTGCTGAGCAGCATGCATTCCACAGCCTGCACCTTTGCCATGCATTCAACCTTTGCCACGGTTTCTCAATTTTAGACAGCGGCTGTGAGACTCAGTTGCCTGACCCAGGTTGTTTCCAGCTGTGTTGCTCTCAGATTGGTGCTTTGATGCACTGCCTGGCCCTGACAAGTAAGCGACTGTAAGCATCAGCCATTCGATCTGTTTGCTGTCAGATCTAAATCAGAACAATGTCCAACCCACATCAACACCACCCAACATCTTGCAGCTTGCAGCCTTGCCCCATCAAGCTTCCGGTCTGTGCAGGGGCAAGGTTCTGGCTGCCTTCTTGAAGTCCATCGGGTTTATCATTCCTCTCATGGACGCCATGTACGCCAATTACTACACCAGAGAGGTCATGGTCATCCTGGTACGTGAGTTCCAGACACCTGATGAGGAGATGAAGAAGATTGTGCTCAAGGTGGTGAAGCAGTGTGTGGGCACAGACGGTGTGGAGCCAGACTACATCCGACATGAGATCCTGCCAGAGTTCTTCCGCAACTTCTGGGTGCGCAGAATGGCTCTGGACAGACGAAACTACCGGCAGCTTGTGGAGACGACTGTTGAGCTAGCTAACAAGGTGAGCAGCAGCACCCAAAGCACTGCATGTCTCTTGCAGATACCTTGCTCTTTCTGCCTTCTTTTGGCTGTTGTGTGACATGCTGTGACTGATGACGCACTTGGCTGTAAGACTCTAGACTCCCGTAAAGAGCTCATGTGCAATCCTTGCACTGTGCCACTGGCATGTTTGCTGCATGCAGGTGTTGCTGCCTCACTTGAGACCTTCATGTTGAACATTGGGGAACTGAGTATCAATGGCTGCAGAAAGCGTAGAATTATTATCATAATTATTATTATTATTGTTATTACTATTATTACTAGCATCATCAGTGTTTTTATTATTAATGGCTGCAGGTGGGCTGTGCCGAAATAGTGGGCCGTATTGTAGAGGATCTGAAAGATGAGAGCGAGCCATACCGGCGTATGGTCATGGAAACCATTGACAAGGTGGTCCATGAGCTCGGCTCATCTGACCTTGATGCACGCCTGGAGGAGCTCCTCATTGACGGCATCCTGTATGCCTTCCAAGAGCAGGCCTCAGATGATGCCAATGTCATGCTCAATGGCTTTGGCACGGTGGTCAACTCCCTCAAGATGCGTGCCAAACCCTACCTGCCCCAGATTTGTGGAACCATCAAATGGAGGCTGAACAACAAGGGCGCCAAGATCAGGCAGCAGGCTGCTGACTTGATTGCACGCATTGCAGTTGTCATGAAGGTGAAGCAAGCACTGGGCCCTCTGTATGATTTGTACAACTGATGTGACTGTTGGTTGCAAGGCATAGGATTGCTGCATGCACCCTGTACACCAATGTGCATAGTTGCCAAGCTCCGAGTTGCATGCCTGTGCTGCAGCTACAGTGATACATCGAGCTCTCCTGCATATTGTATCCTGCACACTGTATCCTGTGTTTGCAAGTCTCCATGTCACGTGTCACCCATCACTCTGCTTGCAAGTGGTGAAGTCTTCACTTCACAATTGGAATTGAGCAAGATTGCTCTGCTTGGAGTGCTCAGGCTCAATCATTTCATGCAGGCATGTGATGAGGAGAAGTTGCTGGGTCACTTGGGTGTTGTGCTGTATGAGTACCTAGGAGAGGAATACCCCGAGGTGCTGGGCTCAATCCTGGGGGCTCTCAAGGCCATTGTCAATGTCATTGGTATGACCAAGATGACGCCGCCCATCAAGGATCTGCTGCCCCGTCTCACTCCCATTCTGAAGAACAGGCACGAGAAGGTATGCATGCTTGCTGGCGCAGAACTGCACAGGGAACAGTTGCAGCATTTACACTTCTGTACAGTAGTCATATACAGTCCTGCTTTGCCCCTTACAGTCGTACAGTAATTACATATTGTCCTGCTCTGCCTCTTACAACCGTACAGCAGGTACATACTGTCTAGCTTTGACCCTTGTAACCGCACAGCAGGTACATACTGTCCTGCTTTGCCCCTTACAACCGCACAGCCTGCAATAGGCAAGATGCAATGCCCGGCATGAGTGCCCTCAAGAACATTGCAGTTCTGCATGCTTGAGCTAGTGTGAACTTGTGACATTCCAGCAACTGTTGATTTGTGGCTTTTCCTGTCACAATGTTCATGAAGCTGACTTCTGTGGTGTTGCAGGTGCAAGAGAACTGCATTGATTTGGTAGGGCGTATTGCTGATCGTGGAGCAGAGTATGTACCGGCTCGTGAGTGGATGCGAATCTGCTTTGAGCTGCTTGAGATGCTCAAAGCCCACAAGAAGGGCATCAGACGAGCCACAGTCAACACCTTCGGCTATATTGCCAAGGCCATCGGGCCTCAAGATGTGCTGGTCACTTTGCTGAACAATCTGAAGGTCCAAGAGAGGCAGAATCGTGTCTGTACCACTGTTGCCATTGCCATTGTGGCTGAGACATGCTCACCCTTCACAGTGCTGCCGGCACTGATGAATGAGTACAAGGTGTGTACTGCAATGACTGCTGTGTATATAGTTCAAGCTCTGCCGCAGGTGTCACAATTATGTTGGTTGATGTTCTGCTGATGTCATGCCTGCATGTGCTGAGTGCCAGCTGCATTGTACATACAGCTATCTGGGCATCAACAACACGCTTGCACCCAAGTGCTGATTCGCTGACGTCGTATGATCATGTGTTCAGGTGCCTGAGCTTAATGTACAGAATGGTGTCCTCAAAGCATTGTCCTTCCTGTTTGAGTACATTGGTGAAATGGGCAAGGACTACATCTATGCGGTTTCCCCCTTGTTGGAAGACGCCCTGATGGACCGAGACTTGGTGCATCGCCAGACAGCTGCCTCTGTGGTGCAGCACATGTCTCTTGGAGTTGCTGGACTGGGTTGTGAAGATGCCCTGACTCATCTGTTGAATTATGTCTGGCCTAACATCTTTGAGACATCGCCGCATGTTGTACAAGCAGTCCAAGGCGCTGTTGATGGGTGCCGCCTTGCACTGGGTCCTGCTGTTGTGCTGCACTACACTCTGCAAGGGCTATTTCACCCTGCCAGGAAGGTGCGAGAGGTGTACTGGAAGATATACAACAATCTGTACATTGGAGCTCAGGATGCTTTGGTAGCATTCTATCCCCGTCTAGAAGACGAGGGCAGCAACCAGTATCACCGCCATGATCTAGACATTTTTGTTTGACAACTTTTGTTGCAGTCTGCCAAGGACTTGTACTTTTTCATTGCATGCAGGGTTGAAACATAATGCTCATCTTTGTTAACGCTCATTTGTGCAGCTGCTCCGTCCTGCGCTTGCGTCTCGCAAGTTTACTTGTAACTATGTCTCTATTCTTGAGCACGGCACAAGACTTCGAGAGAGAGGTGTTTTGAATGCTTCTGCTTCTTAGTCAACCTGCAAACACGATCGAAGCCTGCGATGCTCTCCTGAGGTACCTCCGAGATCATTCGACACTGCGCACGCGTTGACAGTCTACATCCTGCGCAAAGTCCGTGTCACCGATGACGCATAGCCACCGGTGGTTTGCAATGAGCTCTGCCTGTTGAAAGGGGTTGGAAGCGCCTGTGTCGCATGGGAAGATCTCACCCTTGCCGGACGGCTCTGTTGTCTCTGAAAGCTGTGTGTCTCTTAGTGCTGTTGAGCCCTGCTTGCGCTGCGTCAGCCGGCAGCAAGACTGTCAAATCAGAATTCCCGAGTGGTGACAAAACCTTACCAGAGCTTGAGTCTGTTGCGGGGCCTATCGTCAAAGCTGTTGTGGACCGCCTGAAGGATGCCAATACAACAGACTCAGCAGATAAGAAGAAGACGATCGCGCAGATCATTGATGCGGCCCTGGAGCAGGAGTTTCCAGAGGAAAAGGAAGAGGCAATTGGCAAGAACTACAATGAGACAGCCAAAAACTCTGATGTATGTGGCCTTGCTATATTTCATGCATTCAGGATTGCTGCTTGCAATGCAAGCTACTAGCAGACTGTGAACAAGGTGACATACTGCAGGCCACCGTTGAGACAGTCATAAAAGTCAGTCAGAAGCAGCAACAGGAAGAGGAGGACGAGGATGATGTCGATGCTGAGGGTAGTGCAGCTAACAGCACTGAAACATTGCTACCAAGCGTTCAGCAAGACAAGTCAGCTGGCAGCAAGTCCAGTGCCAAATCTAAATCCAGCAGTAAAACTCCTGCGCCCAGCGGCAGCAAGCAGCAGAAAGCTAAGGGCAAAAAAGTAGACAGCCATGCAGAGAAGGAAGTAGATAGGATCATAGACTCCC